>OQVS01003152.1_pt1 | contig 10067 bp, 10 predicted proteins | sample 1691601 | NCBI WGS metagenome assembly OQVS01 (sample SAMN03418268, study PRJEB22391) | human gut metagenome | biome: human-gut; feature: organic feature; material: feces | host: Homo sapiens | place: Tanzania | collected 2013-01 | reverse complement strand
GTTCCTTTGCTAACAGTACAAACTCCGTCTTTCAACTAAATTGCGGAAGAACCACCTAAATCAGGACAATACACGACAAGCGCGATTTCCAAGCGAAACGCACTTGTCGGCACACCTTGTCTGCTCACCAAATGTCATTCCTCAACTCTTCCAAGGCAAATCGCCGTTTTGTTGTCCACTTCTCTTAGAAATAAGGATCTTTCCCGCACGGATAAAGTCAGCCTCGGGCAGACACTGAAATAAAAATATTGAGAAATATATTCTTCTTAACATCCCTATTGCCAGCGTGCAAGAAACAGCCTAACTTTGCATTCGTTATTAAATCTAACTGCTATGGAACTATTCAAGAAGAACTCTACCTCAAGTCTTTCCCCAGTTGACGTAATCAAAAGCCTCTGCCCTGAATATGGCCAAGAGGCTCTGAATATGCCAATTCCCGATCCGGTAATGAATATGTACATCGTGGATCAGCACGTTACCAAGGGCGGGCATCGCCAGGTGACCTATCTGGCGGTTGGCAAGTGCTTGGCCGTGGAATTGGCGATAGGCTTTTACCACACGTTCACTTACATCAACAAGCTTCGACTGATGATTCCTGACGGAATGGGGCTGAAGACAGTCGGCACGTTCGAATGGCCGCAGACCACATACTATGACTGGGATGTTGTCCGTGACAAGGTCAAGGAGATGACGGTCTCGTATGTGGAGAGCAATGCGGGGATGATCGGCGCCCGGATGAGCGAGGAACTCAAGTCTGTGGCCGGTAATCTGGCCGAGAGCCTGTTCAAGACGGATCTTGACTCCCATCGGCAGGGTGCGGAGGACGATGTACTGAAGGCTTACTGTCGGCAGATGAAGGTGTGTCAGGACTATCTGAGATTTTAGTATATCCTTAATGTTGAAACTTAATACTATGAGTAAGGTGAACACTATGAATGACAACGCTCTCGTCCTTGCCGTCAAGTCGGCTCTTCCATCTCTTGGCAATAATGTAACCTACAATCAGGCCGCCAATATGTTCCTTTCCGCCGGCTACACCTCGGCTGCTGGAAACACATACCAGCAGGGGCTTAGGCTATCCAAGTACTTGGCTGTTGACTATAGTATCGGCCACGGTTACTATTATACCTTCCTGAACGGAATCCGGATTTATGTATGGGACGGTAACAAGCCTAAGTTGGTGGGGCAGAAGCTTTTCAGTTGCGATGTCTGGAGCGAGGAGGCCGCCAGGAGGGAGGTCGTGAAGATGCTTGAAAACTACCTTCGCAGCTCGTGCAGGATGCTTGGGCTTGGGACTCCTACAGATTCTCAGCTTCGGCAACTCTCGGAGACCCTTGTCGGCGAGACGACGAGGGCAACGCAGCTAATCGGCTGCGGCAAATAACGAATAACCCTTTTATGAACCATTTGAACTTATGAATATGAACACTGAACTTAACAAGATTTCTTTCGACACGGACAATCGTGAGATGCGCAACGCCTACGACTTGATCGCAAAGACGAACAAGAGTTTCTTCCTGACCGGCCGTGCGGGAACGGGAAAGACCACATTCCTCCAGAAGGTGCAAGAGTGTGTGGACAAGAACTTCATCGTGCTTGCCCCGTCAGGAGTGGCTGCCATCAATGCCGGTGGCCAGACAATCCATTCGTTCTTCGGGCTTGACCTTAGCGTGCAGGGACCGAAAAGTTACGGTATAATGAACGAGAACAAAATATCCTTGGCTCAGAATGTTGACACCATAATAATCGACGAGGTTTCTATGGTGCGTTGTGACATAATGGATGCGATTGACAGAATGTTGAGATCCTGCCGGCACTCCAGTTTACCGTTCGGTGGAGTACAGATGGTGTTTGTCGGCGACATATTCCAGTTGCCTCCAGTCGTCAGGAGTGATGACAAACTGATGCTTAGGCAGATTTACGGGTGTGACGGCACATTCTTCTATAGCGCCCGGTGCTTTAAGAATATTCGGCTGCCAAAGATCGAGTTCCAGAAAATCTACCGGCAGAGCGACCGCCGTTTCATCGAGATCCTTGACCATTTCCGGATGGGCAAGGTCACGCCATCGGATCTTAGGGAGATTAACTCGCGCGTTCTGTCATCTTGCGAGGATGCTGACACGGACGGTTTGAGAATCACGTTGAGCGCCTACCGTCAAGACGCCAAGTTCGTCAATGAGGAAAGGCTCGGGGAAATCGACAAGGACGAATTCTCTTTCGAGGCTGAATATCAAGGAGAGACAGGAAAGCTGCGAGATGTCGCGGAAGAGTGCCTTGTGCTGAAGGAGGGCGCTCAGGTGATGTTCACCCGCAACGACACTCTTGGGCGATGGGCGAATGGTACACTCGGTAAGGTCTCTTCGATTGGTTCTGACCACATCAGTGTCACTTTGGAGAACGGCAATGAGGTAAGCGTTGACAAAGAGACTTGGGATGCTTACGAATATACCTATAATGCAGACAAGAAGGTGTGCGAGAAGAAGTCTGTCGGCAGTGTCACTCAGTACCCTTTGCGTCTTGCGTGGGCGATCACAATCCACAAGAGCCAGTCTCTTACGTTCGACAGGGTGACAATAGACTTCGGGAGAGGAGCGTTCACTTTCGGGCAGGCTTATGTTGCGCTTAGCCGTTGCCGCTCGCTTGACGGCTTGCGCCTTGCCAAAAAGATTGACTATAACTCAGTCCGGGTTTCAAGGGATGCTCTGTCCTTTGCGTCAAGCTACAACGATGAGAAAGTCATTTCGGCGGAACTTGCGATTGGCGAAGCGGTCAATGAATATGAACGCAGAGGCGACTATGACGGAGCAGCCTCGAAACTGTTCTCAATGTGTGTCGAAGAGGCTCGTGGCGGCAACGTGTCCTACGCCTACGATCTTCTGAACAGGGCTCTGTCCTACGTTGCTGACGATTCCTGCCTCTTTGGCCAGGATTGGACGATTGCCCCTGCCATCAGCCGCGAGAGCGCCATCCTAAACGGAGCAGGACTTCTCTATTCGGGCAAGACCGACGAGGCTCTTTCCTTGCTAAGCTCGGCGGTTTCGGCATCCGATGACAATTTCAACGGGTTGTACCTGCTGGCGAGGGCGCTTGAGTTCAAGGAGGACTGGGACACGGTCGAGACTCTATACAACCAAATGATTGAGGTCTTCCAGACCACTGTTGACAACGGACTTGATTCTTCCGCCTTCCGGAAATTCAAGTACAGGCTCGCCGTTCTGAACGAGTCGCATTATGGAGATTCCGGGGTGGAGATCATCGTGAGACTCATAGCCGAGAATCCATATTACGACCAGTACCACGCCACGCTGTTCTGGATGCTGCGCAAGCATCGCTCGGAGATAAAGTTCACTCCTGACGAGTCTAACCCTCTGATGAACGCCTTGATGGACGGCGAGACCACACAGTCTGATTTCCTCTCCGCCCTCCGAAAGGAACGCAAAACCAAGTCTTCCGCCTGGAAATCCTACCGGGAGTGCATCAGCCGGTTGAAATTTGTGCAGCAATGAGAAATAGCTCGAAAATTTTGTAAGGATGAGGCAAAGAGGACGTATAAAGATATAGAATAAAACAGATAAATATGAGAACAGAGACAAGAAAACAAGCCGTAGAGACTCTCTACAAGAAGAATGAAAACAGAACCGACAAAGGACTCGATGAGATGATCATCACAGAGGCTCTCGGCGCGGCGACCGAGAAGTGCGAGACCAAGGACGAGTACTTCAAGGTACTTGGAGCTTTGAACCTGCTGAACGCCGCAGCCAAGGACAAAAGGTGGAAGCACGAGTTGTCCTACGGGTTCATCAAAGGCATAGCCGCTGATCTGCTCGACCAACTGATCGCAAAGCCGGTCGAAGGCGTGAAAGCGTACTACAACGGCAAGGAAGGCGCCGTGTTCTTCAATGTGGACGGAGTCGTGTTCAGCTTCCACTATATTCGAATCTCCACGAGCATCAGAGCCTTCATCCGCTCTTCCGCCAACAAGCCTATTAAGTGGGAAGGAATACGGCTTCAGAAAATTCCAGTCGAAGTCTTTGACCTTGCGCAAGCATCGTGAAAAGTGTGGAAAATCCGTGATTAATTCTTACATTTGCGGTGTGAGATTACTCACAATCAGTTCTTTGAAATGTTCCACACACAGAAATAAGACGTGCAAAGGGAAGTCATCTTTCACTTCTGATTTGTTTGAACGCCGCCGACAATTTTGGTCAACCGTATTTTTGGGCCGGGTGTATGGCAGCAAGGTGCTGCCAGAGAGACGGTCGATCAAACAAAAAAAGAAATGGAAAATAACAGCGCAATTGCGGCAGCCGTCGTTGACTTTCAGGCAATCCTCACAAACGAACTCGGGGACTCTATCAAAAAGGATATTTCTTTCTTCCTTCTGGAGAATGGGCTATCCACTTTCGAGAGAGAGATGATCGCCGAGAAAGCCTTTGAGAGGGTGTTGGAGAAGAGGGAGAAGTTCCAAGATAACGGAAAGGCCAAGTTCTCAACTTGGGCTAAGACGGTCGCCAGAAACTTCGCCACCGACGAGCTCAGGAAACTCGACCACGACCTTCTCCACAAAGCATCAGACCTCGACAAAGAGCAATCCCCAAGCGGATGCAGCACCAATAAAATCAATGGAAAGGAAGTTCCCGCCCTTGATTTCCTGCAAACGGCGGACTTTGGCAAACGATTCTATTGGAAGGAAACGCTCAAGGCCCTTAAAGGCATCGTGTCAACCTACAATGGGCGTGACCGGACTGTCGCTGAGATGCTGATCAAAGGCGATACCAAGGAAGAGATTACCGATGTTTTGCAAATGTCCGGAGCATGCTTCGACACCTGCATACACCGTCTCCGTAAAAGGATGCGCAGCGATCTGTTGAAAGCTGGCTACGACCTTTCCGCATAAGCATCCCTTGCACCTCAATCCGCCAAAGATTGAGACTTTGGCGGATTTTTTTGAAAAGTCTTGTAAGGATATCATAAAAGTCACGTTAAAGTAAATGAAGGCCAAGGGAGACCAAGGCCGCAAAAAAAAAGTAATAACAATAAATAAAACTTCGCCAATGAAGAATGCAATCACAATCGTCGCTGAGTGTTACAACACACTTCCAACACTTCCTGGTTATTTCAAGAGTTTTGAGGCTCTTTGCGAAAATGTAAACAACAACCTGCGTCTTAACGGTATTAAAAGTATGACCAATGAGGAAATTCGCTCAACTATCTTAACGGAGTGGCCTAAGGCCAAGTTCGAGGACGCATACGAGCATAATGGTATCACAATGCGCGCTGTGCGTATTGTCATCACTAAGAAGGTAGTTCTTTCCGATGAGGAAAAGGAGCGACTGCGTATAGCGATAACAGACGCACTTACCACCAAGTGCCGCCCCGAAAATGGTTGGTATGACACGGTGCTTATCGCTCCGCTTATCAAGGATGGAGGCATAGACTATAAAAATCTCGGATTTACCAAGTTCAGCGAAATGCTCACAGCTGTTTTTGAAGACAAAATCCAGATAGAAGACCGTGGAGACAAAACCAAGAAATACGTGCGCTTCAAGGAAGACGTTCAAACAACCAACGGTGCTACCACCCAACAAGCCACCATCAAATTCAGTCCCACTCACATAACCAAAGAGAAAGCGGACAAGTGGAAACGTCAATCTGCGTACGATAAGCTAATGAGTTTTACCATTTTCCCTAAAAAAGGTGACGAAAGCGGCTTCAACGCAGCAATCAAGCAGCTGGCAGAGAAGGCTCTACCCGAAAATTGGTTCTATGGTACATCCGAGGATGACCCTGGCACATATCCAATCCTCAAAAGTTACTTCTTGTACACTTTCGAGCGACTGCTCGCTGAAGATGAAGAGAATTCCTGCGATGCTGATTGGGAACATAAAATCCTCATCAAGGATAGGAACGCTGTGTTCAACACAGGTTTGGTGGATAGGTTATATGAACCAATATATGCCGTCTTCAATCGCAACCTCAACGAGACCAGTGACAGGAAGTGGTGTTTCTGGAGTTTTGTCAAGAGTAATGACAAAGAGCGTCAACAATTGACGAGAATCTTCGGCACAAACCTCCCCGCTCCAGCACATTACTACAACTCCAGTTCCGAGTTGGTGTATAATATCGGAGCAAAGATTGGCTCGTACAGTTGGGACCATTTCATCGACCATTGCGATCGCCTGCCCAAAGACTTTCTTATCGACAATGGTCCAAAGTTCGACTATGAACATATTAGTGGCAAAAGTGACTATAAGCGACTGGCTGAGTTGATAAAGGCTGATGGCAGATGTATGAACCGCATCAAGAATAGGATTCAAGATGCGACAGAGCACGCCATCAAGCGTGTCAGGTGGAACTTCAAGACCGCAATACCTATCTACTATCCTGGCCAAAAGCAAATCTCGCTGCTACTTCCGCTAGCGCTGGTCGATGAGGACAAGATAGACGTAGCCCTTGTTCTGGAAGCGACAAAAGACGCCTACATTGCACACACTATACTGACGCTAGAAATGGCGTATAATGATGCTCGCCTGATTACGCGGCCACAGAGTGACTGGCTTGCCGCTGAAAAGATTTCTGTAAACGAACAAGAGCAACAAGTATAAAGTCCACAAACAAACCAAAAACTGAAATACAATGAGAAACAACAATCAAGTCAACACTCTTAACCCCATAACAAGCAAGCGTTCTTCTCGCAGCAAGGAGACGAAGCGTGCCAAGCAGAAACAAGCAGAAGCCAACTCACGCAGAAAGGTGGCTAAAAGTTGGGCATTCCTCGGTGCCGGCAACAAGTACCGGAAAGCCGCAGTAGGAGAATCTTGCTCTCGCATAACATCAGAAATAAAAGAGAATTTCATAAACGGAACCATCTTCGACCTATGTGAAAAGAATAGCATGAAGAGTGATAACGTACAAAAACGTATCCTACGCAGAATAGTGGAAAAGCGCCAGGCACAAGCCTCGCATCGTAGAACCGGACACACGCAAGACCTATTCGCCTCTCATCTTGTTCGAGAGTGCTGCAGCAAATGTATGGAAGAAATCAACCGCTTTCGAAGATGTACCTAATAAAGGATGTTCGGCAATCTGCCGAAAACTGGCTACAACCTTTCCATATAAACATTCCTTGCACCTCAATCCGCCAAAGATTGAGACGTTGGCGTTTTTTTTGAAAAATCTTGTAAGGATTACACAAGAACTCCGTGTATGGAAGTGAAGGCCGAGGGGAAGCCAAGGCCACAAAGTAAAATCAATTAACACAAAACTAATAAATTATGGAAAACAAAATGAGCACAAACACTTTCGGTCTCAAGAAGTTCGGTTACATCACAAACTTCAGCGCACAGCTTGCGCAGATCAACCACCTCCTTCAGGGAACTGGTAAGTCTCTCAAGTACCACGAGGTAGATGCCATTGTGGACGGTCTTCCTGTCACGAACCTTAACTCCCGCGGATGGAACAACTTCTACGGGAAACCGATCAGTGATGTCTATGCAACTTACAGAGTGATTGACACTAAGATCAAGACGGCCTCATCTCCCACCTAAAGAGGAAGGAGTCTTCTTCAAGAATCGAAAGCACAACACATTCGAGGGCATAACTTGGACTACTACGAGGGGTGTCAAGACAGAAATCGACCTTGCACAAAGATCCCGCCTGGACAACATCTTCTTTGCCTCAAAAGAGTCTCTTGACAACTTCCTCGAGATAATTGCCTCCAACGCCGTCCCGGAGGAATGGGGCTTCAATGACAGTTACAAGTACCCTATTCTCAAGTCCTACATCGAATACACCTTTTGCAAACTACGCAAGGAATCCGAAGAGGGCAAAGAGAACAAGATCGTGTACAGCACAGACGGACAGCACATCCTCTTCAACACAAACCTTCCCGACACTTTCGGCAACGACATCCTGATTCTCGCTGATGTACGAAATAAACCGAACGGAGAAAAGTATTACGAGAACCCACGAATGTTCACATCGGGCATCCAAGGCAGACGCGAGAACGGATTTCAGGACGATGCAAACCCAGAGCCAGCAACCTTCTTCGAGGATGTCAACGAGGTCATCTTTCAGTCGAACTGGAAGATCGACGATAATTTCGACCACCTATTCCACATCATCGAGGACAACCGCTCAAGGTTTCCAAAAGAGTTTCAAAGGAAAAGTCCCGCTCAGGTAGCCGGTGATCTAAGTAAGGCCATTGACCTTGCAAAACGAATGGCCAAAAGGAACTTCAAGTACATCGCACCGATGTACCGGCCACAAATGAATCGCATCCAACTCTTGATGCCAATCTACCTAAACGGGAGCTACAAGCAAGCCCCAGACTTCGCATTGGTTCTCACACCCGACAAGGGAATCTACGTGCCAGAGACCATTCTCCTAATCAAAGACGCTTATAAGAACGCAAGGCTTATAGCAATGCCAGACGAGGCGTGGCTGAGGCCAGAGACCATCTTTAAGGAAGAAAAGGAGGTGGCGGCATAATGAAGAACGCAACGTCCCCTATAGGCCCCAAACATAAGAAGTTAACCCTCCCGTACATCGGGAGGTTCTTCAAAAAAGAAGGCTTCAACGTACGCCGCAACAAGGGATCACTATTCATTGACCTTGGCCAAGAACACGGATTCCGGATAGGGATGGAAAAGAATGTCCTTTCCATTTCCTTCGCACTCCCAACGCACGACGACAACACCAACGACATTATGTTCCTTGCAGACACCACAATGGCTGTAACGAATATGACGAAGATATTCCTTACGCCCAACAGTGATAGCGCCGACTTAGTGTTTTCCACCGAAAGCATCTGCGCCACACGTCAAGCCTTCGAAAGCATCATCAACCGCACGCTCTCCTCACTTATGGACACCGTAAAGACATACTTTGAAATCCGCAAAGAAGCCGAATCTGCGGCAAGGCAAGAGGCAATATCGAAGTTTATGATAGCACATTGCAGTCAGCGTCAGATGCCGCCGAGCTGAAAGTCGAAACAAAAATGCCATTGACAAACACGAATCAGAACAACAACCGACTGATAAACATCACTATAACAAAAAAACAAAGCTATGAAGAAAAACATCTCCAAGGTGGCTTACGGAGCCACCTCAATTCTCGAAGCCGTAATCGCACTCGCAAAGTCAAACTCAGCGCCTGACTTTATGTACTACATCTGCCGAGTATTCGGCGTCGCAATGCCGCTTCCCGTAGCGGTCGCCGTGCGAATCCTTCTCTTAACCACCAGCGGGTACGCCTTGCTGGATGGACTCAAGAAACTTTGTCCAGCGCTCTACAAGAAAGTAGCAGCATCGGTTCAAAGCAAAGCCACTAAAGTACGACTTGTAAGAGTGCCCATGTATTATCACGGGCACTCTTGTTTTTAAACGCACATCCTCCTATTCCGTTTTTTCCTCAATGTCCTTAACTATTTCAGATATCCTATCGGCAATCTCCGGCATATCCACCCCATATTTGACAGGAGAACCTTTCTTCTGAGGATACTGGTTATGAGCAAAGGCATTCCTAATCACCCTTAGGTCAATCTTATCTTCTTCACTATTCTGATAATCATATCCTTGTACAACTTTAAAATCGACAACACCGTTATCCTTGACAAGATCGTTTTCAGGAATACCTTTTGTAATCTTATCCTCATACTTTAGAATGTCACCAAAGACACCGACACGATGCCTATCATACCTGTCAAGTTCCTCACATATATCATCCATCTTTGCAGATTCCTTTCCGTGCAAGGACAGCAAATCATTAACCCTACGATCATTAAAGAGCTTAAACACTTTACCATAATCCTTGACAGAAACATTTTCCTGACGTACTTTAGCCTCAAACTCTTTCATTCTGCCAAAATTGCCGCTCCTCACCCTATAAGATGTCTCAATATATGGCATAACCAAATCTAACAAACTGCCGCCATTAGGCATTATGTCTCCCAAGAGGCATTCGTTCTCTTTATCCTTTATCCCCCAATACGTCCAAATCACCCTTCTTGCCTCCAAGAAAAGTACTTGATCCTGCTGTTCCCCTTTACCCGGGCCGTTGTGGGCACC
>OQVS01003150.1_pt1 | contig 10070 bp, 8 predicted proteins | sample 1691601 | NCBI WGS metagenome assembly OQVS01 (sample SAMN03418268, study PRJEB22391) | human gut metagenome | biome: human-gut; feature: organic feature; material: feces | host: Homo sapiens | place: Tanzania | collected 2013-01 | reverse complement strand
AGATGAAGTTCTCGATATTATGTACAACAAAGCTTACGATTCCAATAAAGGTATCACAGCTTACCAATGACTCTAACTATCAGACGAACGGCGATGTTAATAGTAAAATTAGCGCTTCGCTCGAAAAGCTAAGCTACGATGTTAAAGACGTGGCGGCAAGCGAAATAAACCCGGACTATTTTTTAAGCGATATTACACAGTCAAACGGAAAAATTAGCGCAACAAAGGTTAGTTTTTTTGATAAATGGAATCGCTGCTTTACTAAATCAATCAGCGATGGATACGCAATTACTGCTCCTATTGTTGACTCAAAGATTGCTAGAGCAGTCGGCAAAATCACATCGTTTGAGTACAAGATTGTATCTTCCCTTCCGGCAACCAGTGAAGGAAAGAAGGGTATTATCTACCTTGTAGCGCATAGCGGTTCTACAGCTCAGAATATCTATGATGAATACATCTTCCTTCCGGCAGAAGGTAGCACAGCGGCACGGTACGAGAAAATCGGAACAACCGATATTGACCTTACACCATACGCAAAGAAAACAGAGATTCCTACAAATCTGAACCAACTCTCTAACAAAGATACAGGGTTCATCAATGCTCAGACTTCTGCTACTCATGTTAAAAATGCCATTAACAAGCTTGCTTATAGTGATACAGCCGAAGAGGGGAAATATGTATCGTCTGTATCGCAGACGAATGGTGTAATCAAGGTAACAAAGGCAAGCCTCCCGGCAGTAGGTACGGCAGACTCACCTATTTCTAACACAACGATTGAGAGTATCTTCACACAGGTATTCGGTTAGGAGATAGCCTATGAAATTAGACGATATTGGTCTTAAAAAGGTGTTTGAGCTTATGAAGGGTAGGATTTGGAAGGAATGCTATCCCGTAGGCTCAATCTATATGAGCGTTAATTCCACAGACCCATCAACACTGTTTGGTGGGTCGTGGGAGCGGATTCAAGACAAGTTTCTTCTTGCTTCCGGTAGCTCATACGGAGCGGGAACAACTGGTGGTTCGGCAGACGCGGTAGTTGTGAAGCACTTACATCAACCGTCTACTGGTGATGGATTCAATGCTTATATGAGCGGAACGGTTGAAAGAGTACGTTTAGGCACGTCAACAGCGAGCAGTGCGAGATATGCGATTGTTGGTAAGAAAGGTGCTTCAAATGCGGATGCCTCAGGACTCAGATATGCTGGCAGTACGGACTGGGCAGGAAGTGATGGAGCGGGAAAGAATATGCCGCCATATTTAGCCGTGTATGTGTGGAAGAGAACCGCATAGGGGGTGAATATGTCAATAGTAAGAGGTGATACCTTCACGGTATCAATAGATGTTTACGGAGACAGATTCCGAGACGCTTTAGGCGAAGAAAAGATTGTGCTTGTAACCTTTCAGCAGAATGAAGTGAGCATTACAAAGTACAATGACGAACTGGAAATCAAGGACATTGTGGAAAGTGGACTTGATATGTCAGACCCCGATCATCCGCAAAGTTGGGCGAAAACCGTAGGTGCAAATGTCAAATGCCATCTATCGGCAGATGAAACGCTTAAATTCCAAGTTGGCGGAGTTCAGGTGCAGATTAAGTGGGGTGACGAGAACGGCAACAAATGCAGTGCAAAGGTGGTACAGATTCCAGTCGGTGGAAGTCTTAGGGAAGCTCCACCAAGAACGAAGGAGGACAAAATATGTCTGATGTAAAAATCGAGGTAAGAGACAGTGAAGAGACATATGTTGTCTCTAGCGATGTCGGATACAAGTACCTTAACGGACGAGTGACAGCCCTTGAAGGTTCTTTGGAAAAAGACCTTGCGGATAAATGGGCGAAAGCTCTACAGGAAATCAATAATTATTTGAACAATCTACAGGTGAACATTGTCGGCAACAAGATTGTTGATGAGCTTCCTGAAGTGGGAGAACCTGGGATTCTGTATTTGGTCATGAATGAAACGGGAACAGCGTACACTTCATACATTTATGCGAACGACAAGTGGGTGAAGCTTGCTGTTATCGACTTTTCAAAGTACGTTCCGATCACACGGAAGGTGAACGAAAAGGCTCTTGATACGGATATAGTTCTCACAGCAACGGATATTGGCGGTCTTAGGACTACGGCTAGTGGACGACAAGCCCACGCAGAAGGTACTGATAGCAAAGCGTTAGGACACAGTAGCCATGCGGAAGGTGGTGGGAATACAGCTTCAGGTGATTATTCACACGCAGAGGGAAGAGGAACGATAGCAAGTGGCGAAAACTCTCATGCAGAGGGAGCACTCCGAGCAACAGCGAGTGGTGCCTCTTCTCATGCTGAGGGTACAGCTACAAAGGCGGCTGGTATTTGTTCTCATGCGGAAGGTACGGCGACAATTGCTAATGGTAGATACCAGCATGTACAGGGTAGGTTCAATGTTCCCGATAATGACAATAAGTTTGCAGACATTGTAGGCAACGGCAATTCTGAAGGCACCGAAATTGTGCGTTCCAACGCCTATGCTATTGACTGGGACGGCAACGTTTACCTTAAGGGTGGAGTATACGTCAACTGTAATGCAGACTCTACAGGTGGAACAAAGCTTAGTCTTGACGTTGACTCCATCATGGGTGCGATTAAAGATGAGCTGTACAACAAGGTTTATCCAGTGGGTTCGGTGTACATGACAAGTGACGATAACTTCAACCCCGAAGAAGCATTTGGTGGAACGTGGCACCACGTTACCGATGATGTTTACCTCAAAGCGGTTATGAGCGGAGGCGGCACTACGGGCGGTTCTACAGACCATGTAATCACATCATCGAATCTTCCACCGCACGTGCACGGTATGAAGCATACTCACAACGTGTCGAGTAAGGGCTATTACGCAATTGCGACTCAGAAAACATGGCAGTTTGAGACGTTTGGTGGAAAGTTTGTTGATAACTCAGCAAAATATAAGGTTCCAATGGTTCGCACGGCAACAAGCAGTAGCCCTTCAGGCGAACAGAGAGATTGTAAAACAACAGGTGGTGCTAGCATTTCGGACACAGGAACAGGTAGCTTTGCGAATACAGCATACCATCCGGGCTATTACGGCGTGCACATCTGGGAACGGAGGGCATAATGAATCAGCCCATAATGTTTACAGTAAGCGATATCTTGTGGCTGGCGGGAGCAATTGTAGCTATTTCAGCCGCAGTGAAAGTAATAGCGGAGTGTATCGACAGAATGCAAAAGCCAAATAAGACACAAGATGAACGAATTGGGAAGCTTGAGAAAAAAGCAATTGCGGATTATGAAAGGCTGAATCGGTTAGAAGAGGGGAACACGATTACACAGCGTGCCTTGTTGGCTCTACTTGCTCATGGAATTGACGGAAATGACATTGAGGCAATGAGACAGGCGAAAGCGGAGTTGACCGACTATCTGATAGAACGCTGATATCGGTCTGTACGGCTCATATTTGCGTTCTAACGGCTTTTAAATCAATCAAGGTATAAATTATCACTCATATAAATAAAAGCTCTTACAGGGCGGATTTGGAGGAAGAAATGGACATGACAACTATTACCCAGTATTTCGTACCACAGATTGTGGCTTTCTGTTTGTGCGTAGGCTATGTGATGAAGCGGTGGCTGCCGATGGATAACAAGTGGATTCCGACCGCACTGTTCATCATTGGTATCGTTTGCGGAATTGCTACCACAGGAATGACCTTTGATGGGGTAGTGTTCGGTGCTGTTTCGGGTCTTGCTTCCGTGGGACTGAATCAGTCCTTCCAACAGGCACTGGGACTGAATGTGCGTCCGAATATTGAAATGACCGATGATGAAGTTCAGGATTTTGAATTGGCAGAAGAAGATGATGAAGCAGAAGAAGGTGAAGCGGATGAGTAAAACAATTGCTGTTCAGTGCGGACACGGTGTTAGCCTTGACGGTTCGTGGGATTCCGGATGCGTTTACAAAGGGCATACAGAAGCGGCGCTCATGCTCAAAATCACAAAGGCGGCGGTCAAGTATCTGCGCAAATCGGGAGTAACCGTGATTTCGGATTCCGACCATGGAAACAACAAGAACATGATTGCCGATGTACGGTGGGCGAACAACGTAGGGTGCAAACTCTATGTGTCGATTCACTGCGACTATAGCGGAGCGCCTAAAGGCGTCATGCCGCTTTATGTATCGGGCAGTGGAAAGAAAATCGGCAAGTGCCTTGAAAAGCATATCAAGAAAGATATGAAGATGAAGAGCAGAGGTGTTCAGAAGAGAACCGACCTTTGGGAACTGAACGGAACGGATATGCCCGCTTGCATTCTTGAAACAGGCAGTATCAAGGGGGACTTGGCAACGCTTAGAGACAAGTCGGACGCATACGGAAAGGCAATTGCAAAGGGTCTTTGTGAATACCTCGGAGTCAAGTTCAAGGACGGTTCAAAGCCAAAAGCGAAAGAGACATATCGTGTCCGTAAAACATGGAATGATGTAAAGTCTCAGAAAGGTGCATTCAGCGACTTAGCAAACGCAAAGAAATGCGCCTCTAAATACGGCTTTTCCGTTTATAACAGCAAAGGGAAGGTGGTGTATCGTGGCAAAAAGTAGGAAGATAAACAGAACATACGTTGTTATCAAGGCAGACCCACTGCGGGTTAAACCGTCCTACAAGTCGAAACTTATAAAGACTATCCCGGTTGGAACGAAGGTTCGTGCTACCAAGATAAAAGGCTACTACATTTACATTCCAGGTAGTGGTTGGACGATTTGGAAGGATTCAAAGGGGCAGAAGTACGTTCGCCTCGTATCCGTACCGAAGAGCACGAAGGCAGAAAAGCTGCTGAAGGAACTGAAGGTGATCGCACAAAAGTTAATCAAGGCGGGTGTGAAGTATAATGCAAATCATCCGTGTAAGAGCCTATCCAGTGCGTTAAAGGGCAAGAGAACGAATTGTGCAACCTTTATCTCTTTCGGCTTACAGGAAATCGGCGTGCTTCCGAATGGAAAGTACATTTGGCTTGACACGAAGATTCACGGAACAGGAAAGAACATTATCAAGAAAAAGGCAAAAGTCACATATCCTCGGAAGAAGTGGCGACAGGCGAAATTGAAACCTGGGGATATTTGCGGGTTTGCGAATAAACCACATACAATGGTCTATGTAGGCAAGGATAAGAACGGACACGCCTTGTGGTATTCTGCGGGCGGTTCAGATGTGAAGCCGAAAAATCTCGGTCCAAAGAGAAAACAGAAATACGAAAACAGAAACGTATATGTGCGGATTCGCTTGAAATAGCGGTGTGGCGGGGCGAATGAAGCCCCGCTTTTCTTATATGCTAAAACAAAAACATGCTTACGAAAGGAGTATAAATAATGGGCATAAAGTATGTAAGCACAAAAGCCCCGACAGTCAAAGCACCTACATACAAAGCACCAGCGGGATATAAAGGAGCGTATGACAAACAGCTATCAAGTGCCCTTGATAGTGTCGTAAATTGGAAATACGACCCAACAAAGGACGCTAGTTATCAGTCGCTGGCGAAGCTTTACACTCAGCGTGGAGAACAGGCGGCTAGAAATACAATGGGGGATGCGGCGGCACTTAACGGTGGATTCGGAACGAGCTATGCGGTTAGTGCGGCTCAGCAGTCCAGGAACGACTATAACGCGGAATTTGCCACAAAGGCTATGGAGCTTGAAGATAAAGCGTATAATCGTGCTTCCACTTCATTATCTGCACTTAGAGACGCGGACGACACGTCATATGGACGGTACAGAGACAAGGTGTCCGATAGCCAGTGGGGATATGAGCAGAAGAATAACAACTACTGGCAAGGAAAGAACTTCAAGGAAGATGCTCTCATGAATCGGCTGAACTACAATGTGAATGTTTATCAGGCAAAAAAAAGTAGCTCTTCCGGGGGTCGGAAGTCCTCTCGGAAGAGTAGTGGCGGTGGTAGAAGAAGTGGCGGAAGCACTTATTACTCTCCTAGCACATCGACTTCCACAGGCTCTAGCAGTTCGGGTGGCGGCGGTAAGTCATTTGCCGACAAGGTAACTGCGGCGGCATCCAAACTTCAGAAGAATAAGAAGAAATAGAAAGGGGCATTGCCTTGGGAAAGAAAGATAAGAAAGCATACAAAGCGTATCTTAACGCCCACAAAGGAAAGGGTTCTTCCGGGAACTCTTTCCTTTCTACTAATACGAACAAAAGCAAGAAGGAAGTAAAGAAGCGTGTAAAGGAAGTCAGGAAGTCTACACCTAAAAAGAGTGGCGCACAGGCTTATAAAGAGTATCAGAACATTCACTCCGGGAATGGCTCTACAGGAAACACTTTCCAGTCTACCAACGCAAACAAGAGCAAGAAGGAAGTAAAGAGAAGGGTTCAGAGCGTTTCTACACCTTCTACTTCTTCACAGCGTGATAGTTATGAAGCACGGAAAAAGGCGGCGAACAGTTACCTTAACAGGGAGCGTTCGTCTACTTCTCGTCCCGGAAATACTTTTCAGGCACCAAGGGAGACCGCAACGTATAATCCCGAAAAGCGTGAAAGACAGCAGTCTATCGAGAAAAAGAGAAGAGAGGGTATTCAGGCGGTAGAGAATCGCTATGCGAAAACTTCCAGTCCGTCAAAGCTCCATGACGGTGTTATGTCTGAACAGCAGACCGAACCGATTCATGAGAAACAGGTTAAGATTGAGAACGAGATAACCGAACAGAACAGACAGCGTGCAAAAGACTACATGGAACAGGAGCGTTCCGGGCAGAAACAGCACGAGGGCAAGTTCAACGGAACGAAGAACGCGAATCAGCAAGAAGCGGTTCGTGGCATGGCAGAAGTTAAGAAGAACAATCAGGATCGCATTGAAGCTGAAAACGCTCGGAAAAATCTACAGGCGAAGGAAAAAGAGAGCGGTTCTAACGGCAGTTCACAGCTTGGAAATAACTATAACAAGGATGTTAATGCGGTTCGTGAAAGCGTAAAGAATAAATCGGGCAAGTACTATGATGAAGCACAGCAGATTAAGAAGAACGAAGAGACAGAGCGTGCAAATCAGGCGGCTTCATTAAAAAGAATTTCCGACAAGTCGGATAGACAGGTAGAGATTGAGAATCAGAAAAAGCTCGAAGAAACCAAAAAGCAGCTCTCTAAGAATCGGAGCAAGGAAAAGGTTTCCTATGGTGCTTCCCCTATGGAAATGGGCGAACATCAGAACGGCTCTACAGCTTCTCGGAGAATGGATAATACCCGCATTGATTTATCCGATACAAAGCTTGCTCGTGCCGATGAAAGATTAAGTGACGCTACAGTCGGAACAGGAAAGCAGATTGTCGGTGGCTTTGCAAAAACAGCTGGTGATGTTTCCGATTTGTACACGAGACATGGCGGCGCTTCCATCGTTAAGGCAAACAAGTTCGAAGAAGATAGATTTATCAATAGTCAGATTCAGCGGAAAGACGTGTCAGAGGGCACTAAGAACACGCTCAGAGGGGTCAAGGAGGGCTACAACAACGCAGAAGAGTATATGCGTAGCGGTGGCATGTATAACCCCGGAAAGGCTCTTTATTCCGTCGGTGAGAAGATTCAGGCAAGCGGTGACAAACAGGTTGAGAAGTCCATGGAGGGATTAACTCGCTTTGAGAAGATTCTCATGGGTGCTTATACCTCGGGTCTTGGTACAGCGGCAGATATGAGTTTTGGTCCGTATTGGGCGGTTTCCATGGCGGCTAGGACTTACGGTAACACAAGAGGCAGTGCGGAAGCACAGGGAGCAACAGTCGGTGAGGATAGGCTCTATTCCGTGCTCCAGGCGCTGAAAGAGACAGGAACAGAGTACATGTTCGCTGGTGCTGGTCTCGCAAGCAAGCTCACAGGTGCGGGAGCGGCTTTTGAGAAAACTGGTCTCGGTGCTTTAAAGTCAACTGCACTTGATAGGCTCGCCGTAGGTGTGGGAAACAGATTCGGAAACGTTGCGGCTAATGTGGCATACTCGGGAGCAAAGCTTGCTCTCGGTGGAACAGAAGAAGCAACAGAAGAGCTTGTAGGTGGTCTCTTGGACGCTCCTATTTCGAATCTTTCCTATGGAAATGCCGTAGATGAACGGAGGGAAAAGAGCTATCGGGAAATGCTTCTCAGTGGTTCGGATAGCCTTGAAGATAGAATTTCCAATGAGGCGGCACAGTACGGAGTCAGTAGAGAAGAGTTGGCGAAGGCTTACGGCGAAGATATTAACAGCAAAGAGTTCTTGGAAGAGCAGATTCAATCCTATGTTGATTCGGGTATGAGTCAAAAGCAAGCTGCTTCCATGGCAGAGAAAATGCAAAAGTATTTATCCGCAAGCATTTCGGGAGACTCCAAAGCGGCACGGAAGCTTGAAGATGAAATGACAGCGGATTACATGAAGATGGTTTCTGTAAAACAGAAATTTTCCGCATCCGAAACTTTGGATGCCATGGCTTCCGCATACATCATGACAGCGGTAACGGGCGTTGCTACTAACGGTCGTACTCTTTCCTATGGAGCAAATGTCAGAGACAGCCTTAAACAGGAATATGCAATGAAGAGCCTGAACGGGCTTGATGATAATGTCAGTCCTGAAATTCTTAGGAACGTGCTCTCGGAGAAGGTATCAAGCTACAACACGGCACAGGCAATGGCAGATATTGCGGTAAACGTAGAGGATAGCAAGGTTGCCACAAGAGCACAGGCTATCAAGGACACTGCAAACGAGGGAACGGATATTGCCTTGGAGCAGTACGCAGATATGGCTCACGCAATCAATGTTCAGATGACAAAGAATTCTGAGTCTATTCAGACTGCACGGGATTTGGCTATGCGGAAAGTTGAGAATGAAAACCTTGACGCTGGGGCAGACAGACTTATTAACGGATCGTCTCGAACCGCTCAGAAGTACGGAGACGAAGTTGTAAAGAAAGTCACCGATACCGCAATTGAAATGAACAAGTCTTTCGATGAAGAGAGACAGCTTGACGATGTTCAGATTGGCGATGTGGCAAGAGCGGCTGGAAACCTTGAAACAGGGACTCTCAATCCTGAAGATGTGGAAACCCTCATGTCCAACAAAGCAGAAGAGCGTGAAGTGTTCGAAAAGGCAACCGGTGAGAAGTTACCTCAGATTCTGAACAGCGACGGAACATTGAATGCGGTTGAGACGAATAAAGCGACAAGAGAATTCTTGTTTGCAAAGGCGGCAGATAACTTTGTTGTTCGTGCAAGGGAAGAGAACGAAGTCTACAAAAACGAAGTTCGTGGAAGGTACGAGTCGGAGTATTCAAATAACATGGGTTCTATCGGTCAGAGCATGATTCAGGAGGTTTCGAGCAAAGCGGACGTTTCATCGGAAGCAGACTACAACGTGTTCATGCGGCAGATGGAGCGTGGCTATAATGCGGCGAAGGAAGGAAAGCCTGATAATATCCTTGAAACAATCAAGCGTGACATTGTGGAGAACTACGGATACAAGGCAGAAGATGTAGACTCCATGATTAGAGCGGGAAAAATTGATTCCTCGGGTAATGGCTTTACCGTAAAGGCAAGCGGCAATGTGAACGCCGAAACAAGAAAAGCCCTTAAGCAGTTCGCCGACATTTTCTCGGTGAACATTGAACTTTCCGATGACATTCAGAGCTACACAGGCGTAGCTGATGTGAATGGTATGTTTGACTATGCAACGAATACCATCATCTTGAACTCTGCAACACCATCGGAAAACATGGCTTATACCGCAATGCACGAGCTTGTACACGGTATCAAGGATTATGACATGAAGGGTTATGATAACCTTGCTAAAGCGTTCAAAACGATGTGGACACAGGATAATGCGGAGAACTTCAACAAGACGATTGAGAGCGTGAAAGAACGCTACAAGAAGGCGGGGAAAGAGCTTACAGAAGAACAGGCTTTAGAAGAGGTTATTTGCTCTCAGATGGGCGAAATTCTGCACGATGATAAGTTCATGGACGGAATTACCGAAAAGCATTTTAAAGCCGGCAGAACGCTTTTAAACGCCGTCAGAAGGGTACTCAGGAAGATTCGGAGTGTCACCAGGTTCACTGTTGACATCATATGTTCGGG
>OQVS01003149.1_pt1 | contig 10071 bp, 7 predicted proteins | sample 1691601 | NCBI WGS metagenome assembly OQVS01 (sample SAMN03418268, study PRJEB22391) | human gut metagenome | biome: human-gut; feature: organic feature; material: feces | host: Homo sapiens | place: Tanzania | collected 2013-01 | reverse complement strand
AGTTACAATGCTCACAACCGTGGTGTTGTTATTGCTTACCTGTATCAACCACAACTGTGGTACGAAGCGTTACAATATCTGGAAGATGGGGCTGTATCTGCTATTGCTGAATCAGATCCTTGATATTTTCCGTGCAAGGATTTTGTTTGATGGCATCAGTTATCCGCAGCCGGTTACATACCTTATCTTTGTAGGTTATTATCTGAGTGCGGCAACTGTCATGATACTCATTGTCATCTATTCACTGCTGCAGTTTCCGTGGCTGGAGGATAAGCCGCAGCGGCTTCAGACGATCTTTTTTATCAGTGAATTTACGATGGCAGTGCTGATTCTCACAACGGTACAGACCGGATTTGTGTATGAGATCAGGCAGGGTCATGTCATGGCAGGTGCTGCTGATGGGCTGTTTTATTTTGCGCGGGTGATTGTGCTGGCAGCTTTTGTGATCCTGCTGCCAAAGTACCGCAGGATGATGACACCGCGGATGTTTCGCAACTGGATTGTCGTGCTGGTCGTTGCCCTGCTGATGCATATTCCACCGCTGTTTATCTATGGACTCAATGTATTTGCAGTATTTGCCAACCTGTTTTTTGCAATGGTGTACTGTCTGTTTTACAGTGGCGATTTCGAAGAAGGCACGTCACGCATGGGCATGGATATGTACCGGAAAGAACTGGCTTACCAGTTTGGGAAAAAGAAGAATTTTTATGTGTTTGACGTACAGTTGAACAATTATGAGCCGCTGGTGGAACGCAACCAGAACCGTTATGGAGAAAAAGATCTCAGCCAGTTGTACCGTACACTGGAGGAGCGGTTTCATTCCGTACCGGGTGTATCGATCTACCAGAAGAGTGTCACGGGCATTGGCATCATTCATCCGCAGGTGGATGAGGCACAGGCGGTGCAGACTGCACAGACGGTATGTGAGGTGCTGCGTGAGGCGTTTGGCGGTGATCTGATATTTCATGTTGCAGGTGTTGCCTGCCCGCGTTATGCGACAGGTGAGGCTGATATTATGCGGCTGGCTTACTCATTGAAGGAGCAGTGTCCGCAGAACCAGTATATATTATGTAATGAGAGCGATTATGAACAGTTCTGCGAGCGGAAGGATATTTTGATACTGCTCAATGAGACGCAGTTGGAAAAGCAGGATGTGGTATTGTTCGGAAGGCCATCGGTGGACAGCAGCGGACTAATGAATGGACGGATGGAGATTCTGTGCCGCCTTCAGCTGGCGGGGAAAGGCATCATCCATTCCGAGGAGGTGATCTGTATGGCAGAGCGCTATGGATATATTCATGAGGTGAATATGCTGGTGCTGAACAATGTCTGTGAGTTTTTGCGTACCGATACGGATGTAGTGCGTGAAATGAAAGTATCCCTGCACATTTCCAGTGAGGAACTGGAGAATCCGGATTTTATGGATGATGTATGCAGAATTCTGCAGACCTATGAGCCGGGACCGGAGAAGATCGCTTTTGAGGTTACGATGGCATCCGGTCAGACAGATGTCGGGCATGTGCGTGAAGTCATGCAGCAGCTCCAGATGTACCAGATCGGATTTATTTTGACTGATTTTGATCCGGCCTGTGTTGATTTTGAGGGTGTGGCACTGCTTCCGTTTGAAGAGATCAAATTCTCCGCACAGTGTGTGCGTAAAGCATGTGAGAACAGCGCATATTATGATATGATCGGTATGCTGGTAGACCTGTTGAAAGAACGGGAATATACGATTGCTTTTATGGGAATCAACAATGATGAACTGGAAGATATCGCAGTGTCTCTCGGGGCAGATTATATGCAGGGCGAAAAGTATGCAAAACCGTTTCCGGTTGAGGAGATCGAGATACAGATGCAGATGAACCGGGATCGCGTATTTTAGAAAGGAATGATAAGAGTCATGCAGCATCAGTTGACGAAACAGGATATCCAGAAGATGGAAGAAGAGATCGAGTACCGCAAACTGGTCGTGCGCAAGGAGGCATTGGAGGATGTGAAGACTGCACGTGCACATGGGGATCTCAGTGAGAATTTCGAATATAAGGCAGCAAAGCAGTACAAGAATCAGAATGAAAGCCGTATTCGTTACCTGGAGCGTATGATCAAGGGTGCAGAGATTATCGATGATACATCGGCAGAGGATGAGGTTGGCCTGCATAATACGGTCACGGTATATATCGAGGAAGACGACGCAGAAGAGACGTACCGCATTGTGACAACTGCACGTGGCAATTCGCTCAAGGGAATGATCAGTATCGAATCACCGCTCGGAAAGGCGTTGTTGGGACATAAGGTAGGAGATCGTGTGCTGATCACAGTAAATGCTGACTACAGTTACTATGTCGAGATCCGAAAGATTGAGAACACGCCGGACGATGATAGTGAAGTATTGCGGAAATTCTGAAGGAGTCTATATATTTTTTGAAATTTATGGTGGCGGCGAGCAAAGCCATGTCTGATTTTGCCCGCGCTGCCATTTTTTAAAACCTTATTTTCCGACATTATCCGGGAATGGATTTTCGTAACAGCTGTCGAATAATTCTTCCTCGATTTCGAGCAGACGGTTGTATTTAGCGACGCGCTCACTGCGGCAGGGGGCACCGGTCTTGATCTGTCCGCTTCCGGAAGCGACCGCCAGATCTGCGATAAAAGTATCCTCGGTCTCACCGCTGCGGTGGGAGATGATTGTCCGGTAACCGTGTCTGTGTGCCAGCTCAATGGCATCGAGGGCTTCCGTGAGTGTACCGATCTGGTTGAACTTGATCAGTACGGCGTTCCCGGCATGCAGCCGGATGCCCTTGGCGATGCGAGTGGGATTTGTGACGAACAGATCATCACCGACGAGCTGGACGCGGTCGCCGATCTGTCCGGTGAGCTGTACCCAGCCGTCCCAGTCATTTTCGTCCAGTCCGTCCTCAATGGATACGAGTGGGTAGCGGTCGCACAGATCCGTGTAGTAGGCGATCATTTCTTCGGTGGTGCGTGAGACAGACAGAGGCTGGCCGTTTCCGGAATCGTCACCGTTGGTCTCTGCGAGACCGGCGCTTTCGCCGGGAAAATCATAATGCCCATTGTCACGGTTGTACAATTCGCTCGCAGCGGCATCCATGGCAAATACAATATCGCTGCCCGGTGTGTAGCCGGCTGTTGTGACAGCGCGTGTGAGCAGGTCAAATACTTCATAGGCATTTTTTAGATTGGGTGCAAAACCGCCTTCATCGCCGACAGCGGTAGACAGGTGTTCTTTTTCCAGAAGCTGTCTGAGCGTGTGATAGATTTCTGCGCCGATGCGGAGTGCATCGTGAAAGCTGTCTGCGCCTATCGGCATGATCATGAATTCCTGAAAGTCAAGATGGTTTTTGGCGTGTACGCCGCCGTTTAGAATATTCATCATCGGAACCGGCATGTGGTTGGCATTGCATCCGCCGAGATAGCGGTAGAGTGGCATGTCATATACCTCAGCGGCAGTGCGTGCTGCCGCGAGTGAAACGCTGAGTATACTGTTTGCACCTAGCCTGGATTTGTTTTCAGTACCATCGAGCTGGATCATACGGTAGTCGAGCTTGCGCTGGTCAAAGACGTTGTCACCGTTTAGCAGTTTGTGGATCGCATCATTGACATGTGTGGCAGCAGTCAGGACACTTTTTCCCAGATAAGCGGCATCGTTGTCACGCAGTTCGACGGCCTCGTGTTCACCGGTGGATGCACCGGACGGTACGGCCGCACGCCCGGTAATGTCCCCGGCGCTCACTCTGGTTTCTAATGTGGGATTACCTCTGGAATCGAGAATCTGACGTGCATAAATATGGGTGATTGGTTTATTGTGATTCATAAAAAGACCTCCTGATTTTGATATCCTCTGGGTAGGATTTCCATTCAGGAGGTTTTATATACAATATTTACAAGATCTGTTGCAAATGATGCATGAATGCACCGGGGAGTGGCAGATGTTTACTGGCTGGAGTCTGGTGACAGAATCCCGTCACTGTCAATCACAATTCCATCGGATATCTGTTCCAGATATTGGTAGATCCCGGTCTTTTGCTCTGCTGTGCACAGGGAGGTGTATGCCCCTGATGCCGAGGCTGCGAGAAACTGGACGATGGGATCTGCATTTTTGGCGACAGTCACTTTGACGATAGCAGTCTTGGGGATTTCCTGATTAAATATAAAATTGCCCAGGCTATAGCAGATCGGTTTATTTTTATAATAGGAGACACCCTGGAGTACATGCGGATGCGCTCCGATGACCAGATCTGCCCCGGCATCAATATACTGCATGGCGAGCTGCGTCTGGTACTCCTGTGGATATTCATCGCGCTCGATCCCCCAGTGTACCATGACGGTGAGATAATCACATTGCTCACGGGCATCACGGATCGCCGTTGCCAGACGCGTGGGATCGTAGGTTGTGAATACGCCGGGAGATGAATTGGCCACATCCCAGGATACGACAGGAATCACGCGCGAGGCAGCGAGAAAACCAAATGTCTGCCCACCGATCCGGCGCGTGATGAGTTTGCTGGCGCGCTCTGAATCGACGCCTGCCCCCATATAATCAATGCCGGCCTGATCGAGCGTGTCAAATGTGTCGAGTAGTGCATCCGCGCCGTAGTCCAGCACATGATTGTTGGCAAGCCCGGCGATGTCCACGCCCATATCTGTGAGGACTCGTACATAGGATGGATCGACGCGGAAGGTAAACTGTTTGTCAGGAGCCTGCGAGCCGCGGGCGCTGAACGGAAATTCGTTGTTGATGACCGTCAGATCAGCCTGCTGCAGCTCTGTGAGCAGATCAGGGGATACGACGCCCCCAATGCCTTTGGCGTTATAGTTATTGAGTACATAATCCGAGAGTAATACATCTCCGGTGAAAACGAGTGTGACGGGAGCGTCGTCCATGTCATCGGAGTCAGCACCGGATCCGTCTGTGACGGGTCTGTCTGTCTGGTCTGCCGGTTCTGGAAGATCCGCTGTGTCTGCATCAGCCGAATCGGATGGTACATCGGTGGATGGATCACTGGCCGGATTGCTGCTGATTGTCGGTGTATCTGCGGCTGGTGTCTGCGTCTGTCTGGTCTGCAGTCTGTGGCTGATGACCACTATGGCAGCCAGCAGTAGAAGTAATATCGGCAGCAGGATGCACAATGTATGCTGGATACGACGGAGCTGCCGGCGTTTTCTGGCTTTTTTTAGATCAGAAGGCTGCTTGCGCGTAGACGATGTCTGCATAATGGAACCCCTTTCTCTGTAAAGTAATGCTTTTTATAATATTTTTTCAATATTTCTTTCACAATAGCATATTTCGGGTGAAAATAATAGTTGAAATAAAAAATTAAATATGATATAATTTCATAAGTTGTGAGTAAGTTCTAGAAATAGGAGGTGTAAATCGTGGCAGTTTTGAAGACAATATTAACAGTTGCGTTAGTTCTTATATGTATTGCATTGACAGTTATCATTCTGATGCAGGAGGGAAAATCCGCAGGACTCGGAGCGCTGGCAGGATCATCTGATTCATACTGGAGCAAGAATAAAGGCCGTTCCATGGAAGGTGTGCTTGTAAAGGTTACGAAAGTGCTGGTTGTTTTATTTATCGTGATTTCCTGTGTGCTGAACATCGGAAGTATTGCATAAGATTTATGAGTGTAGGGAACTGTCAGAAACGGCAGTTCCTTTTTTATGTGATAGGAGAATCCTGAGAGCAGGATTCTGTTTCATTTGACGATATTATGGGGGATGACATGAATAAGTTTGAAGAGAGAAAAAATACGATCTACGCATTGATCTGTGATGATCTGTATGTACCGATGAAGATCAAGGAGATTGCGATGCTGCTTGATATTCCGAGGACGAACCGGGCAGATCTGCAGGAGGTGTTGGATGCACTTGTTGCTGAGGGAAAGGTCGAGGTCTCTAAAAAGGGAAAATATGCCAAGGCGCAGACGCGTACAGTGACCGGTGTGTTTGAGAGCAATGCGAGGGGCTTTGGTTTTGTACGTGTGGAAGGTGAGGATGAGGATATCTTTATTGGAAAAGATGACCGCGGAGGTGCGATCCATAATGATACGGTGCAGGTGCGCATTACGGCAGCTCCTAAAGGAAAACGGAGGGAGGGTAAGGTCACTGCGGTACTTGCACATGGCAAGACGCAGATTGTAGGCACGTATGAGGCGAGCAAGACATTTGGTTTTGTCGTACCGGATAATGCACGCTTTACGGAGGATATATTTATTCCGCTCGAACAGTCGATGGGGGCTGTCGCCGGGCACAAGGTAGTGGCTGAGCTGACGGAGTTTGGTGGAAACGGTAAGAAGCCGGAAGGGCGTATTGTGGAAATCCTGGGTCATATCAACGATCCCGGAACCGATATCCTGGCTATCGCAAAAGATTATGAACTGCCGGTTGAATTTCCGGAGAAGGTGATGAATCAGGCCATCCGGGTATCAAAACCGGTCAGTGAAGCAGATATGGCAGGCAGAAAGGATCTGCGTGATGTGCAGATGGTGACTATCGATGGGGAAGACGCCAAGGATCTGGATGACGCAGTGTCGCTCACGATGGAGGGTGAATATTACCGGCTTGGTGTGCATATTGCAGATGTGTCGAATTATGTACAGGAGCATTCGGCACTTGATGTGGAGGCGCTTGAGCGCGGAACATCTGTATACCTGGTTGACCGTGTGATTCCGATGCTGCCGCATACATTGTCAAACGGTATCTGTTCACTGAATGCAGGTGAGGACCGGCTGGCGCTGAGCTGCATGATGCTCATAGACGGGAAAGGCAAGGTCGTTGATTATGAGATTGCTGAGACCGTGATCAATGTCGATGAGCGCATGAGCTATACGAGTGTCAATAAGATTCTGGCGCTGCATGATGAGGCAGAGACCGCACGCTATGAGCGGCTGGTGCCGATGTTCTGCCAGATGCAGCAGCTGTCCGGGATTTTACGGGCAAAGCGTAAACGCCGCGGTGGCATTGATTTTGATTTTCCGGAGACAAAGGTCATACTGGATCCGAATGGATATCCGGTGGAGATCCGGCCATATGAGCGGAATGTGGCGACAAAAATGATCGAGGATTTTATGCTGGCAGCGAATGAGACGGTAGCAGAGGACAATTTCTGGCAGGAATTACCTTTTGTGTACCGTACACATGAGAAACCGGATCCCGACCGCATTAAAAAACTGTCTGCATTTATCAATAATTTTGGCTATCATATCCATGACGATGGCGGTGAACTGCATCCGAAGGAATTACAGAAGCTGCTTGATAAGATTGAGGGCACGCCGGAGGAGATGCTGATCAGCCGATTGACGCTGCGTTCGATGAAGCAGGCAAAATATACGACAGACTGTACCGGACATTTTGGACTGGCGGCAAACTATTACTGCCATTTCACATCACCGATCCGCCGTTATCCGGATCTGCAGATTCACCGGATCATCAAAGACCGGCTGCGGAACCGCATGAATGAGCAGAAAAAAGAACACTATGAAAAGATACTGCCAGAGGTGGCAAAACAGTCGAGCGAACGTGAACGGCGTGCAGAGGAGGCCGAGCGTGAGACAGTTAAATTGAAGAAAGTGCAGTATATGTCGCAGTATATCGGGGAATGCTTTACCGGAGTGATCTCGTCTGTCACAGCATGGGGCATGTATGTAGAATTGCCGAATACGATTGAAGGAATGGTGCATGTGACATCACTGCGGGATGATTATTATCATTATGTGGAAGAGTCCTATGAACTCGTCGGTGAAGTCACCGGAAAGAGCTATAAGCTCGGACAGACCGTGCGTGTGATGGTGACAGGTACAGATGAACTGATGCGCACGATTGACTTTGAACTGCAGGATGTGTTATGATAAATAGGTATAAGGGCCAGTAAAGGTTTCGACAGGGGCTTTGAAGGAGAAACTGGAGAAGCGTTTGAATGGAGTTCAGACGTGTGCTCTTCCGATCTCGACCTGATTGTGAAGCGAGCTGCACGGGATGCATAAATTCCAAATTTAAAATTAAACGCTAACAATAATAAATTAGCTTACGCTGCCTAAGATTTGGCAGTAGTCCGCCCGGACGCACCTACACGACCGGATACGGGCTTCATCCATGTAGGAAACGACATCTGCAAAGCTTTGAGCAGTTGGGCGTATTATGAAGCTACTAAGATCATCAGGGTGTCTGTTCCCGGATGGTGGAGGGAATGTTAAATAACTGACTACGCTCGTAGAAGGACAGGGAATGGGTCTTTGGACGCGGGTTCGATTCCCGCCTGGTCCATTTGGATGATGAGGAGGGACGATGGCAAAGGAAGCATCGGGCATTAAATTAATTGCAAATAACAAAAAAGCGCATCATGATTATTTTTTAGAGGAGACTTTTGAGGCTGGTGTAGAATTATTTGGCACTGAAGTCAAGTCACTCAGACAGGGACATTGTAGTATCAAGGAGGCATTTATCCATATCGAGAATGGAGAAGTGATCATCTACGGCATGCATGTCAGCCCTTATGAGAAGGGTAATATATTCAACAAAGATCCGCTGCGTCCCAAGCGGCTGCTGATGCACAAAAAGGAGATCATGCGCCTGCTCGGAAAGATCAAGGAAAAAGGTTATACGCTGATTCCGGTCAAGGTCTATTTCAAGGGCAGTCTGGTCAAGGTAGAGATCGCGTTGGCACGAGGCAAAAAGCTGTATGACAAACGCCAGGATATCGCAAAAAAAGATGCGAGGCGCGAGGCTGAGCGTGATTTCAAAATACGCAATCTCGGATAAAAATTCAGATATGAATACGTTGGATGAATTGGAGCTCTGTACAGAGTTCCTTTTTTTACATTTAAATATGAAAAAAGATGAAAAAGAGAAATAAAAAAGGAAAATAAATACATAAAAAAGAAAAAAGAATAAAAAAATATAATATAAGTGTAATTAATATAAAATAAATGTAAAAACATATTTACAAATGAAATTATATGAAATATAATGGAATGCAAGGAGGCATCGGTATGCTGGATGAAAAATTATATACAGTAGCGGATGTCGCCAGAGTAACCGGTATGACCAGTCGAACGATCCGTAATTATTTAAAGGATGGGACACTTACCGGACAAAAGATTGGTGTTCAGTGGCGTTTTACAGAAGATGAAGTGAAAAAGCTTTTTTCCAGACAACAGCCGGGACAGAGTTCGCCGGCACAGATTGTGCGAAGCTATCTGGGTACATCGCAGCGGGAGACTGCGGCGTTTTGCGCAGTGCTTGACCTGCCGGGAGTGACGCAGGAGCAGGGAATCACCATTTACCGGAGACTGGAGGAACATTGTGGTGCTGGGATTGTTTCAATCTCATATGAATATCATGATGAGGAGCGGTTATTTCGGATCGCTGTGAGTGGGGAATTGTGGGTCGTTGCTGATCTGCTAGAACAGATAAAGGCAGGACCGGAATATGCTTGAACAGGGCGTGCCCTATATGACAGAGGCACAGATAGATGATTATTACAGAGACCAGAGAGAAGAGAATCTCAAACGATATTATACGATCCGTGCGAACCGGGAGTTGCGAGAGAGCCGGGGCAGATTGATCCGGCTGGTCATTGTCATGGTATTGACATTATTGGTATGCACGGTATTTTTACAGATGAGTTTTTGTGTGCAGCAGCAGACTTACCGGATTGCTGTACTGCAAAAAGAACTGAATGTACTGCGCCAGTCAAATGATGATGCGCAGAAACGGCTGGAGGATGCTGTTACCATGCAGGATGTGCAGCAAAAAGCACAGCAGCTTGGAATGGAATATCCGAAAGCAGGGAATGTTGTCTACTATTCGGTCGGGGACGAGGATTACATGTTTCAGATACGGGACATTCCTGCAATGAATTAGCCTTCCTATGAATTCTTTCATTCAAATGGGCAGATACACTTGTGTATCTGTCCATTTGCCATGTGATAGGAAATTTCTATTATATTATATGGCACGCTCCGCGGGGATCGCACGGCGGCTGATCGTTCTATTTTTGGCTTTACAATCGATCGGAAAGAGGATAAAATTATAGTATCTATGGTGGATGGG
>OQVS01003148.1_pt1 | contig 10071 bp, 16 predicted proteins | sample 1691601 | NCBI WGS metagenome assembly OQVS01 (sample SAMN03418268, study PRJEB22391) | human gut metagenome | biome: human-gut; feature: organic feature; material: feces | host: Homo sapiens | place: Tanzania | collected 2013-01 | reverse complement strand
TATTATCCTACACGGGGAGGCTTTTTGTCTATTGTCTACTTTTTACGGACCTGTTTGACAGATTTGAAAAACGGCAGAAAGCAAACCTTGAAATATGAGACGCTCGACAAGATAGCTTCTTATTTTGGGACAAGCGTGGACGTTTTGGTTTCTGGCGAGCAAAAAGAAAACCCGCCCAAGCAGCCGCAAAGCGAAGTTGACGCAGCAGTGGAACGGATCAAAAGAAAACTTGAATCTATGCCGAAAGAACAGCGTGAAGCGCTGATGAACCTAATCGAAAAGATGTAACGTTCATGCCCGGTAGAATAAAAAGAATCCCTTGTGCCGGGCTGGTGTAGCTCTGCGCAAGGGATTTTTTTTATTCTAGGTCTAGTGCTTGTTCAGCTACCGGAATCTTCTCTGGATGTTCCAGCAGCCATGCTATAAATCGGTCAATCTTGGCTCTTTCCTGTTCGCTCATTGCAGTATATCCTCCCGATCGGTAAGTGCGGATGTTCATTTGATATGATTATACACCTTTCTGTTGTACAGTCAATATCATTTTAACAACTTCGTAAAAATCGAATGTTTTCTGCGCATCCATTACTTTGCATCGGGGAATCCACGAGCGTTCAGGTCAAAAGGGACAGCGCCTATCCATCTTTCCTCCAATCACAGCTCTACAAGCTGTCCGTCAATGCGTTCGATGCTGTCTGCCGGGTCGCGCCCATCGTCTAAGGCGGCTACGGCGCGTTCCAGAACGTTTTTAGCTTCTTCGTAAGCAGACTTATCAGCATCGTTGTTTGCAAGGTTGTAGACCAGCTTCAAGGCGGTCTGGCGGGCATATGGGACAAGCATGGTGTCAATCTGGTTCATACACTAGCCCTCCCACGGTTTCGGCGTTGTGGTCTTGGTCGGTTCAGACGCGGGCATTCCGTCAATCATAATCATGTTGTTACCTCCTGTTTGATTGTTTTTTCGATGGTACAGTTATAACACAGGCTGCTGTTGGTTCTCCATAGCAGCTTTTTCCATTTTTTGGCTTGTCGAATCCAGCAGTTTTGTAAATTTTTGTCGATGGGGTGAGGATTATGGATGAATATTTAGTAAGAACTGCCAAAGCATTGGAGATGGCACGGATGCGCTCCGGCTTGAGCCAGCAAAAACTGGCGGCACGGATGGGCGTGAATCGCGGCACGATTGCCAACTGGGAGCAAGGTCTTGCAGCTATCTCCCTGCCGATGGCTATGCGCTGGTTCACTTGTTGCGACGTATCAGCGGTTCGGTATATGGACGCTTGCATCCATCCCGGCCTGCTGGAGCACCTAGAGGATGACTTGACCGGCATCGAGAAGCGCCAAATATTGATGGAGGGCATCAAGGAATGCTCTTCCTATGAGGTGGACGCCTTGCTATACATCCGATACGGCGATCACGGTTCAGACCACATCGGCGTGCTGACAGAGGTTCTGGCAAACCTTCACACGCCGCTGAAGGACAGGGTTGCCGTCTGCCGGATGATTTCTGGCAACCATGAGATGGCACAAGCTACCGGAACAGACCCAGACCCGAACGGTACGCAGCCAAAGATGGAGGTTCTCTATCAGGCACAGGACGCTGGAACGGAAGCTGCTATGAAATCCAACGATTCTTATACGGTGAATCCAAATAATATAACTGGCTGATTGTCGAATTATCGCGAATTTTGAGGAACATTTTGTCCCATTTCATGCAGATTTAGTATACCTTTAGTTCATACATGGTGTACACATACTTGAACATCATAGTGCAATAACAACGTATTATCGAATATTTCAGTCATTGTCTAATAAAACTGTTATCGTAAAAAATGCGTCATGCAGTTTTTGTATACCTTTCCGTCTTCGTTTAATGTGGCTAACCTGTTGCAATGCACATTTTGTCCCATTTCAAACTTGCATTTATCGGCTTTAGACGTTGCTGTTTTCAACAAGATTTGAAAATTCAAGACGTGTGTGTTGAAAAGTGTCTGCTTCTTTGCTATTTAGTAGATGTTATTTATCTCTCTTGTTTAGTATCTTGTTTAATATATGTAAGGAGGTATACTAAATCTGCATGAAGGTATACTAAAACTGCATAAAGGTATACAAAATCTGCACAGATAGGTATACTAAATCTGCATGATGGTAGAAATGCGCTCTTGATAATTCAACCATGCTGTGATATACTGGTATCAGTAAACGGAAAGGATGTGAGAGCTTGGGAGATTTGTCGATGAACAATCTCGTTGAGAAGAGCAAGGCTCTTGTATGGGCGAAGTTCAGGGATTATACGGCTGGCGAGCTTCGGCTTTTGGAAGTCTATCTATCAAGAATCAATCCTCGTGACCCTGAAAGCGCAACTGTTCAGTTCACGTTGAAAGAATACTGTGACTTTTTAGGAATTCGTCTGAACAGCAAAGATTTGAAGCAACAGCTTAGACATTTCATTGAAAACACTGTGGCAGTTCCGCTTGAGGGAAAAGACGAATATACGCTATACACGCTCTTTGCTATGGCACAGATTCGTTTTGACCCGGAATGTTTCACCTATATGGTCTCAATCAGATGTAACCCGCTGCTTCAGCCTGTGTTCTTTGACATTGCCGAGAAAGGCTATGTTCGGTATCGGCTACGCTACACGGCAAGTATGAAATCACAGTATAGCATCCTGTTGTATTCGATTCTTCGTGATTGGATGAACATGGGTTCAAAGGCTCACGAAATCAGCATTAAGAAGTTAAGAGAGCAGCTCGGTGCAACGGCAAGCAGTTATGACCAGTTCAAATTTTTCAGAGTAAAAGTTTTGGACGCTGCCGTTGATGAAATCAATGCAATCTCTGATATTTCGGTGTCGTACAAGAAACGGACTGTTGGGCATAGAATCGCTTCAATCATTTTTGATGTGAAAATGAAGCGCTCTGAACCTGTCATAGATGCCGAATCCAGCGAGATTGAAACAACACCCTTGAGAGATGTTTCTGATAGCGAAAAGCCCGTTAAAAGCCCTAGAAACGGTGCATACGAAGATGTTGACTGGGCAAGTCTGACACCGGGTGTTGATGAAAAGCAATGTGCAAGCATTGCAAGGTCTGTGGCAAGGCGAATAAAATCTGAATACCCGAACATTCGCAAAGACAAGAAGAAGGATGCCGTTGTGAACATCGTGCAGAGCGCATATGAACAGGCTGTAAAGGGTAAGCCAGATATTGAAGTGCCGGAAGCGTATCTGCGGACGCTTATCAAAGATTCGCAACTAAGTAAGTTTGCGACATTCGGGTTCGATTATCTTGAGTAAGGAAAGAGTGATAAAATGGCAAAAATCATAGCTATTGCCAACCAGAAGGGCGGCACAGGCAAGACCACCACAAGCACCTGCCTGGCTGGCGCATTGCAGTTGCTTGGCAAAAAAGTCTTGTTGGTGGACTGCGATGCCCAGTGCAACGCAACGGACACCTACGGCGCACAGACAGAGGACGTGTGTACCCTGTTCGATGTGATGACCAGGCAAGGCACGGTAGAAGAAGGCATCCAGCACTGCGAAGCTGGTGACATCCTGCCGTCTGACCCAGATTTGAAAGACATTGACGAGCAGATGGTAAGGGACATTGGCAAGAACTTTCGATTGCGTGAAGAATTGGAGCCGGTATCTAGCCAGTATGATTACATCATTCTTGACACACCACCGCAACTTGGATTGATGCTTGTAAATGCTCTGATCGCAGCCAATAGCGTTATTGTGCCGATGACCCCCGACCGCTATTCTGTCGCTGGTTTAAGCCAATTGTCACAGACCTTGAGCGGCGTTCGCAAATATTACAATCAGAATTTGAAGATTGCAGGCCTGCTTCTGAACCAATACAAGAGCAGGGAAAACCTGTCTAAAGAGGTTGTAGAGCAGCTTCCTGTAATTGCACAGAGCATGGGGACAACCCTGCTGGACGTGAAAATTAGACCGTCTATGGGTGTCCGTAAGGCACAAGCAGAGCGGCACAGCCTATTTAGTGGTGACACGGCAAAGAGCACCAGCGCAGAGGATTTCAAGGCGTTGGCGCAGATGATTGTGGAGGGGTATAAAAATGGGTAAGACGGAAATTGCAGAAAGGGCGATTGGTCATTGGGAGCATTACAAAAACGAATTTGAATATGAAGAATTTGGAGAATGGAGAAGCATGACGTTTGAGGGTCAACAGTGTTCAGAATGCGGTGACCAAGAAAAACTAAAGTCAAAATTTTGCCCTCGTTGTGGCGCACGAATGGAGGATGTGGAATGAAACCAACCAGCAAAAAATCCTCAGGCTTGCTTGGCGGGTTTGATTTTCAGCCTGTTTTTTCGGAGCAGACATTAAGCCGAAGTGAGCCAAAGGAAGAAGAAGCAAGCCGAACAAAGCCGAACAAAGCCGAACATGAGCAGATTAAGCCCTATGATGCCACAGACAGCCATGCACAGCCTAATGAAGCGGTGTTAAGCGATATTAAGCCGAAGCAAGCCAAAGACAGCAGAACACAGCCAAACAATGCCATAGTCAGCGAAAGCAAGCCGAAGAAGCTGAAACAGGCAAGGGAAGTTCAGCGTCTTATCGAACAAGGCGATGTGTCCGGCGCACTGGTAGAAGCTGGTCTGACAAAGAAAAAAATCCCGATGCCAGTATCGCATCAGGGCGTTGCAAGCGGCGATGGCAAGCGTTCAAAGCGCATTACCATCCTTATGAGCGAGGAAGAACGCAAGTACATCAACCGTGAAGCAAGGCGGCACGGCATGACGATTGGACAGTTCGTGTATGCTCTGGCGGTTGCAGCGGCAGAGGGAAAGATTGAGTTGGAGGATTTCTTGGAGGATTAAAAAGGGGGTTCCAAAACGGAATGCCCCCACCGTATCGTATCTTGCAGTATTAGGTATTGACTTTTAAGCACACAAATAGTATACTTAATGTGCGCTCAAAAGTGGAGGTGAACGCATGAGTGCAAAAATGGGAAGACCAAAGCTGGAAAACCCGAACAGTGTTCGCACAAGTGTCCGTTTGGATGTGAACACGGACAAACAGCTTTCGGATTATTGCCAAAAAAACGGCATTTCTAAAGGAGAAGCTGTTCGTGAAGCTGTCCAGCAATGGCTTGAACATCAAAAATAAAAAAATCCCCTAAACTGTTCGGAACTTGGCAGTAGCAGACAGTTTAAGGGATTACACACCATGCGATTATGGGTGATAAATCCATTATATCATCTTCATAGTTGCATTACAAGCAAGATTTTTATGGTAAAGCCAATGAACATTCCGGCAACGAAAGAAGAGATTCTTGAAAATTTCAAGAAAAACAGCAATGGCCGTCCGCTCAATAAGGATGATTATGATATTGCAGAAGCATTATCTCGCATTACTTACAAGGCGTATGAGGTCGGCATGGAAGATGCAAAACAGTTGAATATGGAGGATATGATGGATAACAAGAGATGTAACGCACTTCACGTTTTCAAAAACAAGACTTTTGGTCAGCTTCGCACGATTGAAGAAGATGGAAAAATTCTTTTCTGCGCTTCTGACGTGGCAAAGGCTCTTGGGTACGTTCGCCCCGCAGATGCTATTACACAGCACTGCAAGGGGTCGGTGAAACGCCGAGTCCTTACAAAAGGTGGCGAACAGGAAGTAAAATTCATTCCAGAGGGCGATGTTTATAGGCTTATCGTTGGTAGCAGACTCCCTAGTGCAGAAAAGTTTGAGAGTTGGGCGTTTGACGATGTTCTGCCGTCTCTCCGCAAGGATGGCTATTACAGCCTTACACCGCAGGAGAACAAGCCTGACGCGCAGGACAATGCGGTCTTGCAAGTGCTGATGAAGAACACGGAAGTCCTGCAAGCCATCGTCCAGCAGAACCAGCAGATTATGATCGCTCTTACAAACCTGTCCGTCAACGATGCAAAGCGCACGATGGAGATTCAGCCTTACACTTCCCATCAGGGGCAGAAGGGTGACGGTAAGCGTAGCAAGCGAATCACGATTCTTATGAGTGACAGCGAGCGGACGTTTGTTACGAGAGAAGCCCGCAAGCATGGATTCACAGCAGGGGAGTACATCTACAACCTGTCCGTTGCAGCATCGAAAGACCAGATTGACTTAGGATAATGGCGTTGGAGGGCTTTGTATGCGACCATATAGACTAAAGAAGCGCAGAAGCAAAGAGGAACAAGCCAAAATCAACGCAGAGGTAGCTAAGAGAAAGGCAAAACTTGCCAAAAAGTACAATACAAGCGTTCAATATTACAAAGGCATTCCAGTTGAGCTGATTATAAGAGAGGACTACGGCTGCTACAAAGCAAAGCGTTTCAAAATCAACGGTAGCAATCAGAACGTGTGGATTCCAAACTGCTATCTTGAGAATGACGGAACAATCAAAGAAAACGTAAATATTGATTTTGTGTTCCGTAAGTCTGTAAACCAGCTAAATAAAGCCGGAATCACGCAAGCGATTATTGGAATCAAACGTAAAACACCGGAAGCGGATGTACCAAATCTCAAAAGCACCATGCAGAAAATCGGAGATATGGGAGCTCACTAAAACAATAAACCCCTGTGTAGTCACAGCGACCGCACAGGGGTTCTGTTTTACTTATCAGCAATGCATTCCCAGTAGAGATATGCCTTGCCGTCTGCGGCATCCGTGTCCTCAAGGAACGCTTTTGCCATGTCAGCGTAGAAGCCCGGAGTGTCAACGGACTGACGCTTTGCGACCTGACAATAATCCGAATACATCATGTTCATAACTGCCCAGAAATCATTCGGGTCACAGTTGATGTTGCGCTGTTTGGCAACGTCTTGCGTCTGTTCCAGCGTCCAGTGACAGCCTTTCGTGCCGTCAGCGTTCACCATGCTGTCGCACCATTCCTCTGCTTCATCGTGGGTGAGGTGCTGGCGTGGCATCTTAATGGAACGGCTGTCCGCACCGCCACGCTCATACTGCCCAGACCGCTTGTCCCAGTCGCCGTTCTGCGAGAATCCGATTTGCGGCATTCTGCGTCCATTCTCTACGTCAGGGTAGCGGGGGATAGGGTATGGGTCAATGTAACGGTTCTCCTCCTGCGGATAGTAAGGATAGCGGTCGTTGCCGCCCTCCAGCTTCCGTAGACGGCGTTCCAACTCACGCTCCCTGCGGTCACGCTCTTCCTCAAGGCGGTCACGTTCCGGCTCACGGTTTTTTTCGTGGTCACGGAGCATCATCATGCGGCGAAAATTAGTCTTGCCCATAATCTAACACCTCCTTAAGAAATGGACGCAGGCGCACCAGCGTGGGAACGGCAGAAGCAGCCCAGATATTTGAACGTGCCTGTGCCGGTGGCGGACGTTGCTACGCGGGTGGCGTAGCGGGTGCGGGTGTGGATGCTCTCAGCGGTTGCCTGAGCGCAGTTGCAGTCGGTCAAAGGGTATGCGGTCGTGCCTGCGCCGATGGTGATGACCACAGGGGCGTTGATGGTGGTCGTGTCCGGGATGCTCTGGGCAACCACGATGCAATACTTCTCTCCGTTCTGGTATGCGCCAGCGGGGATGTTGATTGTCAGCGTGTCATTGGCGAACGTCACCGACTGGCTCAAGACCAGATGGGGGCAGAGTTTGCAGCTTGTTTTGCAAGCCATAATGTTTTCCTCCTAATAAAATCAGGGGCAGAGGTGAATCCCCCTGCCCCGATGGTTCACCCGGTATTATCGGGGAGTGTGTTGGTTTAGCAGCCGCAGCAGTTCACGCCCGCATTGGGGTTTGCCACCTGATAAGCTGGAATCGGGCGAGGATTCACGCGGTTCAGGATAGTATCGGTCTGGGCGCTCATCGCAGTGGTCAGAAGCGCATTCTGACGATCCTGAGAAGCGGCGAACTTCAGGCTCTGGTTCTCAGCGGTCAGAGTGGCGATCTTATCCTGCGTGAAGTAGTCCATCATGCTGCGGAAGTTGGCGTTGCAGTTGTCGATAACTGCACGGGCGTTGTCTGCGATAGCCTGACGGGTAGCGCAGTCCTCCGTTGCGATGGTATACTTCAGGTCGCCGATCAGCTGCTTGTTCTCGCAGCAGCAAGATGCCAGCTGAGTGGCAAGTGCGGTCTGACCAGCCTGACGTGCGTTGCCCTCCTGCATGATGGCAAGGTTGATGGCGTTGTCGCCGTTGGACACGCTGCGTTCCAGACCGTTCACCAGCTGTGCGTTCTGGTAGCCAAGCTGACAGATGGCGCTGTTCACACCAGCAAAGCCGCTTGCCATGTTGGCATTGATGCCGTTCATCTGTGCCAGCTGGTCATAGCCCAGAGTGCAGATGCCGTTCTGGATGCCAGCCAGAGAGCGGGAGGTGTCCTGCTGGTAGAAGCCCTCAGACAGTGCCGCACGAGTGTCTGCGCCGCCCTGACCAGTTGCGCCAGTGCCAACCAGATAGGGAATGTAGCTGTTCATGCCGTTGTCGCCGCCGTTGCGGTTGTAACCGTTCGTGCCCCAGCCGAAGATGATGGCAAGGATGATAACCGCCCACAGACCTTCATTGCCGAAGAATCCGCCGTTGTTATTGCCGCCGTCCTGCCCAGCCAGATAGCCAGTTGCAAAATCGTCCATAACAAAACTCCTTTCAGTTTTGCGTTATGCTATCCCACCGCCGTATGCGATGGGCGAAGCCAAACAAAAGCGGTTTTTGTCAAGTCCGCAAAACTGAGAAGCGTTTCGCTTAGAGGGATGCATTATCGGGGAAGCGTCAGGTTCAGAACGCTTGCCAGTCGGTTCAGGTCGATTCCACGCTCTTTGGCGAGGTTCTGCGCCATCGTTCGGAGCTGTGCTTCATTTTTTCCCTGAATCAGGTTCAAGCCTTGCATGATGGGGGTGCTCTGTCCGCCCAGCTGCTGGATGAGCCCCATCGGGTTTTGTCCGGCACGAGCCAGATTTGCAAGCTGCATGATTGGGCTGTGAGTAATCATATCAAATGGAGAGGACATTGCTTATTCTCCTTTCTTTGCGGTGGCAGCTGGCTTAGAGAAGCTCTTCTGCCACTTTTCCAGTTCATCCAAACGATGCACAAGGGCGTTATACTGCTCAATAGGCACATACTGCTGTGTCGGTGCAGCGGTCTGCTGTGCCTGTTGTGCCTGCATCTGCCGCCATGCTTCTGGGCTGTAAAACTCCTGCACATAGGACTCACAGGTGTCCGGGTTGAGCCGCTTGCAGTAGATCACGCCGCTGCGCAAGTCCGGGCAGTAGGTCGGTCTGCCGTATAGGTCGGACGGTATCGCCAAAAACTCTTCCCTGCTGGAAACGGGTCTTCCAAGCAGCCAACCGCCATCCTGTGCCGACTGCTGAACGGGCTGCTGCCCATTCATCGGCTGCGGGCGCTGTGGCTGTACCTGTTGCATCTGCGTATTCGGCAGGGGAGTAGTAAGACCAACTGTTCCCATGCCGCCGTAAGGATTGACGGGCTGCTGCGGAACATAAGGTGTTCCGGGTGCTGGATAATAGCTCATAAAACATCCCTCCTTGTGCATCCAGTGTACTGCATCGGCAGAAAACGAGAGACAACGAACGCACAACGAAGGACAAAAACGCCTGATTAAATCTTGATTAGAGTTTGATTGCGACCTGACCAAAACTAATACAACTGATACAAAATAGACAAAAAAATAAGGCAAAGTCTGGCAACTATACCTGTATCACTTGTGGTAGTTTTATGATATAATAAGGGTGTAAAGAGGAGCACGTAAAAAACAACTTGGAGGGCATGAAAATGAACGTATACGATGATTACAAGTACCCCATCAACGAGATCTTCTGCGCAAGAAAGAACAAAGATCACAACCGCCTGAAGATGCTGCTCAAATGCTACAAGCGCATGAATCAAGGCGTTTTGTCCGTGCCCATGTGGTACACTGATGCCGAGGACACCGGTGTGTGCGGCATCATCATCAACAAGCCCTGCCAGTATGAGGGCTTCTATATGAGCGGCCGCGATCTCCGCAAATAAATCAACTATCAAGCTGTGCTATCTGGCTATACGGGCATTCGGAGGATATGACGATGAAACTTTACAAGTATTCCGGCACCATCGAGGAGTTTGCCGTTG
>OQVS01003147.1_pt1 | contig 10075 bp, 7 predicted proteins | sample 1691601 | NCBI WGS metagenome assembly OQVS01 (sample SAMN03418268, study PRJEB22391) | human gut metagenome | biome: human-gut; feature: organic feature; material: feces | host: Homo sapiens | place: Tanzania | collected 2013-01 | reverse complement strand
AACACGTCGCCTGCGATGATGAGTGCATCGGGTTGCTGGTCGCTGATGGTGGTGAGGAGCCAGTTGAGGAAATGCCGGTGTTCGTTGGTGCGGTCGTGGCCGTGGAAGTTGTTGCCGAGATGCCAGTCGGCGGTATGCAGAATTTTCATTGGGGTAATGAAAGTTGTCTCGTTCAGCAGGGGGCACGCGGATGGTGCCCGCTTGCATCTGTAAGATGATGTGTGTATATTCCCTAGTTGGGTGCAAAGTTAGTGAAAGGTGGGGGATTCTGAAAAGGAACGTGGAAGTTTCTGTGGGATGTGGAGGCGGCACGTCTTGTAACTGTTCCGCGGGAGGCGGAGGAGGCAATTCGGTTATCGCAACGTCCGGTGTCGGCGCCGATTCCGGCGGCGGAGGGGCTTGCACGTCGTCGGACGCGGTTGTGTCGGCGTTCAGAATTTCATCGGGGACTTTTTCCAGCGTTGTTTCCCGTCCCGCTTTGATGTCGGTCGTTTTCCATTTTTCTTCGGCGTCGGTCGCCGGCAGAGTCATCGGGGCGGGCGTCGCGCCGAAATCGTCAACGATGATGTCGACGGCGTTTTTATCGGCGACGGGCGTTTCAACGACGGTATCGTCCTTCTGTTCGGGCGCGTCCGAAGCCGGCTCCGCGACCGCAGGCGGCGTCGCGTCGTTTGTTTCGGGCGGCGGAACGGGGAAGAAATCCGGCGCCTCGTCCTTTTTCAGGGGGGCGACGCCTGTTTTTTTGGTCGCCGCGTTAGCGAAGTTCGGCGGGGCGACAAAGCCGATTCTGGCGTCTTTGTCGCTTTTTTTGTCCGCCAAAGTCAGACGTTCGTCCAGCGTCGCCATGAACGCGTCGCCGCCGTTTTCGCGCCAGCCGGCGTAGTAGCCGTCAAAGCCGTCCGTTTTCATATAGTTTTCGGCGACGGGCGTGTTCAGCCAACTTTCGACTTTTTCCCGTTCTTCGGGGGTGAAGTTCGTAAAGTCGGGGGATTGGCAGACGGCGTTTTCGTCGCCCAGAACGTCGCGCGCGATCAGCGTTCCCAGATCGCACGGTTTCGCGTCCGTCTGCGCCTTTTTGTTTTGGGGTTTAAAGACGGCGAAAGTCGTCGTCATGTTGTTTTTGAACTGCGACAGTGTCTTGTCGACGCGCTGCATGACGATGTCGTCGGCTTTTTCCTTTTGGATTCCGGCGCCCTTGTCGCCGTGGACGACGATCGTCGTTTTGTCCGTCAGTTTGGCGTTTTCCAGATCTTTAATCAGGTATTCCAGCTGACCGTAGGTGCACAGCAGCTGGCGGTTGTAATCCTCCCACCGTTTTTGTTCGCCGTTAATTTCTTTTTTTTCCGTATAGGGAGCGTAACTGCGCCACGTCATCGGATCTTTTTTCAATCGGCAGTTTTCGTCGTACACATAGGGATAGTGCGGCAGGTTGATATGGGCGAAAAACACGTTTTTGCCTTTTGCCGCCAAAACGTCCTTGCGCAGACGGGACAAAACGGTCGGCTGACCCAGCGGCAGGGAACGCGACAGGGGATTGCCGACAAAGGGAACGGACGACGGATCAAAGCTTCCTTTCAGCTTTTTATAAGCGAAATCGGCGAATTGCTGACCGATCGGCATTGAATACAGCCAATGCCCGAACATCAGCATCAGCTTTGTCGTCGTGGACAGGTCGGCTTGGTAAAGGGCGCCCAGCGGCGCGGGGTACGTTTCGCAAAAATCGACGGTTCCCTTGCCCGCGCCTTTGCAAAAATCGAACGGGTATGTTTGGTAGACGTTCAGACGGTAGCCCCGTTCTTTGAGCTTGGCGAACAAATCGTTGCGCGTCGTGAACGCCCGCGTGTCCGTCGAACCGATGTAGTACGCCGAATCGTCGCGGTTGAACAAATCGTCGCCGATTTCGGTCAGCGTCGGGTTCAGCGCGGTGCCGATGTTGCGGTATTTGTCGCGGTAGCGCAGATAAACCGTCGGGTGGAACAGAAATTTGTTCGAATGGTAAAACGCGGGGACGAATTTCGGGGACAGGGGCATGTTTTGCGCGTCCGCCGTCCGGTCGTGCAGGTTTTGCCAGCTTTCGGCGGCGATGCCGTATCCCGTGTGGTTCGCCAAAATCAAATAAATCAGGTTTTGCGTTTTTTCCTTGCCGTCAACGGTTCGCGCAAAGTCGGCGGGCGCCGTGCCGACGATTTCCGGCACCTGACGTTTCGCGGCGGTGTTCATCAGCAAAAACAGTCCGACCAGCGCGGGCAGGGACAGAAAAGCCATCGCGCCGCCCTTGCAAATCTGCAACAGGATCAGGAATAAAACGGATCCGGCGATCGCGACCGCCTGATTGCCGTGATTCGCCAGAATCATCAATAGGTCGCGCGGCAGGAACGACAGGTAGTGCGCCGCGTAGTTCCCGATGTTGTAAGGCAGAACCTGTCCCAAAATGCACGCCAGCGCGCCCCCCGCGATCAGCGCGATGTACACGCGCGCCAGAAAACGGCAGAAAGACAGCAAAAACAGGGAAACGAATGAAAACACCAGCAGTCCGAAACAGGCGAACAGCACTTCGGGCAAAATTTCGTTGTTCAGGATCAGCGGGTATTTGTTGACGTACAAAAACAGCAGGAACGTGAACGCCGTCAGAAAAAACACGAACAGCGCGCCATGCATGAAAAACGTAAAGGACGCTTCGTTTTTCCGTTTGCGTTCGGCTTCTTTGGCTTTGGCTTCGTTGTGATTTTCCTCGATGCGATCGGTTTCTTCCATGTTCGTTTCCCGCTGGATAACAATAAGAGTGGTATTTATTCATAGACTCGCATAGAGTATAAGTCAATTTTTCTTAACGCCGGAGGGCGCATTTTATGTCTTTCGATCTGGTTTTTCAAAACGCGGTGCGCCTGCATGAACAAGGCAGGCTGGACGAGGCGGAAAACGCCTACCGTCGGATATTGGAGGTCGCGCCCGAACATGTCGGCGCGATGCGTTTGCTGGCAATGATCGCGATGCGCCGCCGCGCTTGCGATTCGGCGATTGAGCTGTTGTACAAAGCCGTTCGTCTGGCACCCGAAGATATCGCGTGCGAATTTACGCTGGCGCAGGCTTTGCAGGACGCGGGCAAGCCCAAAGAGGCGCTGGAACATTACAAAATCGTTCTGTCAATGGACGATTCGTATCCCGAAACGTATCACAACATGGGCATTATCTACCGATTCCGGGGCGACGCGGACAAGGCGCGCGAACTGTTCGAAAAGGCTGTCGCGTTGCGCCCCGATTTTTCGTCGGCGCATGTCAATCTGGCTTTGCTGGCGCGCGACGCCGGCGATTTCGACGCCGCGCTGGCGCGGTTGGATCAGGCGATCGAATCCGATCCGCAAAACGCCGAAGCCTATGCGCAAAAGGCGGTCACGCTGCGGTTGGCGGGAAAGTGCGAACAGGCGCTGGAACAGTATGACAAAGCGATGGCGTTGTCGCCCGACAACGCGCTTTATGTGAACGGACGGGGGATCGCTTTGGAACGGCTGGGGCGGCTGGACGAAGCGTTCCACGCGTATTGCCGCGCGATTGAAATCGATTCGGGATTCGCCGACGCCTATAACAACAGGGCGAACGTGTACGCTAAATTCGGCAAACACTGGCAGGCGGAGGACGATTATAAAAAAGCCGTCAAAATCGATCCCGATTTCGCGTCGGCTTTCAACAATCTGGGGGCTTTGCTGTATGACGGCGGACGGTTCGAGGAGGCGCTGGAATGCTACCGCAAGGCGTTCATTATCAATCCGAAGCAAGCCGAAACCTGTTCCAATCTGGCGCTGGCGGTCAAAGAAGCGGGCGATCCCGCCGAAGCCGTCGGGCTGTTTATGAACGCTTTGGCGCTGAATCCGAAGCTGACGGAGATTCATCACTATCTGGCGCAAACGCTTTACGATCTGTACGGCGGCAAAGAACCCGACGCGAAGGAAACTGCGGTTAAACTGGCGCAAAAATGGCGGCAGTTCTTTCCGCAAAACGCCGTCGCGCGCCATGTCTGCGCCGCGCTGGAAGGCGGCGAAATCGATGCGGCGGACGGGGAATATGTGCGCGAACTGTTTGATTCTTTTGCCGATTCGTTTGAAAAAACGGCAAAGGAAATCGATTATCGCGTTCCATCGCTGGTCGCCGCTTTTGTCGGAGGGGTGCCTGACGGGGCGCGGATACTGGACGCGGGGTGCGGCACGGGATTGTGCGCCGCCTGTCTGAAACCGAAAGCGGCGCGCCTGACGGGCGTTGATTTGTCCGAAAAGATGCTGTCCGTTGCGAAAATGAAAAATCTGTACGACGATCTGCGCGTTTCTGACGCGGAGACGTTTTGCAACGACAATCCCGACGCGTTCGACGCGATCGTTTTGGCTGACGTCGTTTGCTATTTCGGGGATTTGGACGAATTGGCGCGGGCGGTTTTTCGCGCTTTGGCGGCGGGGGGCAAAGTCTTTTTCACTGTCGAAAAATCGGACGCCGAACAGCCTTTTTCCCTGCGCGCGTCGGGACGGTTCGCCCATCGTTTTGATTACGTCGCCGATGTCATGCGGCGCGCCGGCTTTGAAAAAATCCGCCTGACGGACGAAATTCTGCGCCGTGAAAAAGGCTCGGACGTTTCGGGAATCGTGTGTGTCGGTGAAAAAAAGCCGACGACTTCAAACTGAAAACTGGACAATGAACATAAGAAAGTTTAAAATTCCGCTTATAGTGTTAGGGCTGTGCCTGACAACGATGCTTTTATTGACATGGATATGGAGAAAACCGATGCCTCAATACAACTGGAACGAAATTCCCGACGATCAGATCGAGGTCTTGATTAAAAAAATCAACGCGTTGTCGACGTTCAGCATGTTCACCCCGGGACGTTCGCATCTGACAATCGCCGAATTGCCGTTTTATTCGGAATTCAAATTGTTGCAGGCGACGACCTTTTCCTCCATTCCGCCCGTGACGATGGAATACCTGATCAAGGGCGAAGGCGAAAATGCCGAGGTGATTAAAATGGACGGCACGCGCGATCCCATTTTTGAAAACAACGCCAAGGGCGGATTGATCCTGAACAAGGATACGGTCGTCGCCTATGCCGCGTTTGTTTTGGACGCCGTTCAGACCGAACAGGGGTCTTTGCGTCTGGTCGAAAAGGTTGACGAAGACACCTTTACCGACACGCCCACCCCGCAACAGCGCAAGGACGTCACGCACATGATCCGTCCCGCGAAGGTGACGGAAACCGCCGACGGTTTCGCTTTGGACGCCATCATGCTGTATGGCGATTCCGTGTACCGCGCCGATATCGACGTGAAAAAAGACGGCTTTATCGAAATCAAAGACGAGCAGTTGTTGGCGGAGGGACTGCCCATTCGTCCCATTTTCCTGGAGTGACGGGGACGGCATGTTCAATCGCGTTGCCGAAATCGTCAAACGGCTGAATCTGGATCTGGAATTTATTTCCGGCGGAAATTGCGTGGATTATTCCCCCGTTACGGGGGAACAAATCGCGTCGTTTCCGATTTACAACGCCGAACGGATCGCCGGCGTGATTCAGCGGTCAAGACACGCGTTTGCCGAATGGCGTTTGGTCGCGCCGAAAGACCGCAGCGAATTATTGCGTTTGTTTTCCGAGGAAATGCGCGCCGCCGAAGACGATTTGGCGCAGCTGATCGCGATTGAAACGGGCAAGATTTATCCCACCGCGTTGAAAGAAGTGCGGCGGTCGATCAAAATTTGCGATATGGTCGCCGATATGCAGCACCGCATGTCGGGTTTTTCCGTTCCGACGGAAAGTCATAATCTGGTGGTGTCCGAAATCTGGCAGCCGATCGGTCCCGTCGTCGTGCTGACATCGTTCAATTTTCCTTTGCGCGTTTGGGTTCTCAACGCTTTGCTGGCGTTGGTGTGCGGTAATTCCGTCATCTGGCGCCCGTCGCGCAAGGCGTTGCTGACGGCGTTCGCGGTCAATACGCTGTTGCGTCGCGCCAAAGCCCGATCCGTCGCCGACTGTCCGGAATATCTGTCCCAGTTGGTGATTTGCGATCCCGACGATTCCGTCATCATGGCGGAAAGCCGCGACATTCCGTTGCTTTGCGCCACGGGCGCCCCCAATATGGCGCGCGGTTTGCAAAGCAGGGTCGGACAGCGTCTGGGGCGCAGTATCCTGTCGGTCGGCGGTAATAACGCCGCGATTGTCACGCCGACGGCAGACATTGAACTGACGGTTGATGAATTGCTGGTTTCGGCGGTTGCCGACGCGGGACAGCGCAGCACGTCCCTGCAACGTCTGTTCGTGCATTCGTCCGTCTACGATCGGGTCGTCGAACGGCTGAAATCCGCGTTTTCGAATGTGAAGGTCGATTCGCCGTTTGAACGTCACGCAAAGGTCGGGCCTTTGATTGACAAAGCGGCGTTTGACAATATGCGTTTGGCTTTGGAACAGGCTAAGATCGACGGGGGACAGGTTTTCGGCGGACAAAGAATCAATGTCGGGTTGCGTGAAAACGCTTATTACGTCGCCCCCGCTTTGGTGGAAATGCCGGGACAGACGGATACCGTGAAAAACGAATTGCTGGCGCCCGTCCTGTATGTGATGCGCTATGACGATTTGCATCAGGCCGTGGCGGGCGTGAACGCGTTTGCGCAAACACTGCTGGCGTGTATTTTTTCCAATAATTTAAAGGAAATCGGTTATTTCACGTCCATTGACGGCGTCCAGACCGAAGCCGCGATCGTCAATGCCGGAACGGTCGGCTACGATATGGCGGCGATGTTCACGACGGGCAAGGACAACCGCAGCTTTACGTCCGACGCGTGGCGTCCGTTCATGCAGTCGAAAACGTGTCTGACCAATTATAATTTCTGACGTTTTTTCGGGGCGGAGCATGCGCGTTCGGGACAAGGTGAAAAAAAGTGTTTTGACGGCGCTGGTCGCGGTGACGCTTTGTTCGTGCGCGGGAAATCGGACGCTTGATCCCGAAACGACGCCGCCCGAAACGCTGTACAACGGCGCGTTGGATTTGTTGGTTAAACAGCGTGAATATACCAAATCAATCGCCGCTTTTGACGATGTCGACCGCTATTATCCGTATTCCCGTTGGGCGATTCGCGCGCAGATCATGCAGGCGTTCGCCGATTATTTGAAACGCGAATACGATGACGCCGTCGTCGTTTTGGACAGGTTTTTGCAACTGTATCCCGGCAACGCTTTCGCCCCTTACGCCTATTATTTAAAAGCGATGTGCTTTTACGCGCAGATTTCGGATACCGATAGGGGGCAGAAAATGACCCGAACGGCGCTGGAGGCGTTGAACGAGGTCGTCAGCCGTTTCCCGAATACGCCCTATGCCGTCGACGCCGAAAAGCGGATTGTTCTGGCGGTGGAATATCTGGCGGCGAAAAACGTCAAGATCGGCATGTATTACTTGAAACGCGACGAACACATCGCCGCGCTGAACCGCTTTGCGGACACTGTGCGGAATTATCAGCGCACCCGTCCCGCGCAGGAAGCCTTGTACCGTCTGACGGAAACGTATTTGCAGCTGGGACTGGACGGCGAAGCGCAAAAAAGCGCGGCGATACTGGGGTATAACCACCCGAACAGTCCGTGGTATGCCCGCGCTTTCGCGTTGATGAAAAAATACGTCCCCGATTCCGTCGCCGAAAAATAAAGGAACGAAAGCCGTGTTGTCGCGTTTGTCCATTCGTGATGTTGTTTTAATTGAAAAACTGGATCTGGATTTTGCGGGCGGTTTGTGCGCTTTTACGGGCGAAACGGGCGCGGGCAAATCGATTCTGCTGGATTCTCTGGCTTTGGCGACGGGCGCGCGCGCGGATTCGTCGCTGGTGCGCCATGGCGCGAAACAGCTGTCCGTTTCGGCGGAATTTGTCATCGCCGGCGACAGTCCCGTTTTCGCGATATTGGACGAGGCGGGGGTTGATATCGAGTGCCGCCGCTTCCGACAACACGGCTTTCGTTCCTTTCGCTGGTGTTGCGGCGCGTTGTTTCCGCCGACGGCAAAAGCCGCGCGTTTGTCAACGACCAATCCGTCGGGGCGGCGATGATGCGTCGGATCGGCGAAGAACTGGTCGAAATTCACGGGCAGTTTGCGACGCACGGGCTTTTGAACGCGGCGACGCACGGAAATGTTCTGGATTCCTATGGGGGAACGGCGGGACTGAAAGCGGAAACGGCGGCACTGTATCGTGCTTGGCAGGATAAAATCCATGAAAAGGAAGCGGCGCGCGCCGAATTGGAAAAAGCGCGGGCGGAAGAGGATTTCTTGCGTCATTCGGTTGACGAGCTGTCCCGTTTCAATCCGCAGGCGGGCGAAGAAAAGGAACTGTCCGATCGTCGCGCGATGATGATGAGCGCCGAAAAAATCGCCGAAGGGCTGACGCAGGCGCGCGACGCGCTGGCTGACGAAAGCCTTGACAGGGCTTTGCGGCTGGCTCAGCGTCAGCTGGAAAGCCTGTCGAAATACGGCGAAGGACGGTTCGACGCCGTCATCGAATCGCTGGATCGCGTCATGGTCGAATTGAACGAGGACGCGGCGGCGCTGGAAACTTTCTGCGGCGATTTGGATTTCGATCCTCTCGCGCAGGAGGCTGTGGAAGAACGCCTGTTCGGTTTGCGGGCGCTGGCGCGCAAACATCAGGTCGACGCGGACGCTCTGCCCGACCTGTCGGCGGATTTCGAACGCCGTCTGAACAATCTGGACAAGGGCGGCGAAGACTTGATTCGCTTTGAAAAAGAAGCCGAAGATTTACGTTTGCGCTATATGGAATCGGCGCAAAAGCTGTCCGCCGCGCGCGTCGGGGCGGCGCAAAAGCTGGATAATGCCGTCGCGCGCGAACTGCCGCCCCTGAAATTGGACAAGGCGGTGTTTAAAACGCGGATCGACCGTTTGCCCGAATCGATGTGGACGGCGGGCGGGATCGACAAAATCGAATTTGTCGCGTCAACCAACGCGGGCGTTCCGTTGGCGCCGATCGCAAAAATCGCGTCGGGCGGCGAACTGGCGCGTTTTATGCTGGCGCTGAAAGTTAATCTGGCGGCGGCTGAAAAGATTCCGACCCTGATTTTCGACGAGGTCGACGCCGCGATCGGCGGAGCGACGGCGACGGCGGTCGGAGAACGTCTGGCGCGTCTGGCTTCGGACGGGTGTCAGGTGCTGACCGTCACCCATTCGCCGCAGGTGGCGTCTTTCGGCGCGCATCATTTCCGCGTGCGGAAAGCCGAAGTCGAAACGGGCAAGGTTCTGACTTCCGTCGATAAATTGACCGACGCCGAACGGCGCGAGGAAATCGCCCGCATGCTGGCGGGATCGCGCGTCACGGACGCCAGCCGCGCCGCCGCGGACGAACTTTTGAAAAACAGGACGACAGCCGAATGACCGATGTTCCCGCCCGTGATTTGACGGATTTGGAAGCCGCCGCCGAACTGGCGGCTTTGGCTAAAAAAATGGCGCTGGCGGAACGGGCGTATTATCAGAACGACGACCCCGTGATGACGGACGCCGAATACGACGCGCTGAAAAAACGAAACGAAGAAATCGAACGTCTTTTTCCGCATCTGATCCGCGCGGATTCGCCGTCAAAACGCGTCGGCGCCAAAGCGTCCGAAGATTTCGCCAAGGTCGCGCACGGCGTGCCGATGCTGTCGCTGGCAAACATTTTCACCGATGGCGACGTGTACGAATTTATCGACAAGATTCGCCGTTTTCTGGGGCTGGACGAATCGGAAACGCCGCAGTTTATGGCGGAACCGAAGCTGGACGGTCTGTCCTTTTCCGCGTTGTACGTCGACGGCAAATTCACGCGCGGGGCGACGCGCGGCGACGGTATGGTCGGCGAAGACATCACGGAAAACCTGAAAATGATTCCCGATCTGCCTTTGACGCTGAACGGCGCGGACGTGCCTGAACGCATGGAAATCAGGGGCGAGGTCTTTATGAACAAGGCTGACTTTTTCGCCCTGAACGACGAACAGATCGAAAAGGGGAAAAAGCCGTTCGCCAACCCCCGCAACGCCCAGCCCTAAAAATGACAGATTTATTTTAGCTTCACGAAAAACCTCTGA
>OQVS01003146.1_pt1 | contig 10076 bp, 9 predicted proteins | sample 1691601 | NCBI WGS metagenome assembly OQVS01 (sample SAMN03418268, study PRJEB22391) | human gut metagenome | biome: human-gut; feature: organic feature; material: feces | host: Homo sapiens | place: Tanzania | collected 2013-01 | reverse complement strand
CGGTGTTCAGGCTTAGGATAAAGCCTGCTCAACGAAAAGCCTTTCAACACAAAAGTGTCTACCCCATGCTTGCCATACAGTTCCGCCAAGCCTTTAGCGGCATTCCATTGCGCATTATACACCTGCTCTTGTTGCACAACAGAAGCAATCCATTTCATTTTCAAAGACTTTGGCATTGATGCCAAACAGCCATTCTCTTTATCAAGACGTTGCAACCCGTCCATACAGATAGCTAACACACCTTGTTGGCTTGCCACCCTCAAAAGATATTTCCAATCGACAGATGAAGGAGAATAGTTATCAACACTTATGCCTAAACCTAATGAAATAAGTTTCAGGAGAAAAGTCTCAGAATTATTCATTCCCTTAAACAGAAGTTTTCTTCACATAGTGCATTTTCTTATACACTCCACACACTAAGTTCATTCCCGTCCAAAACAGACTTGCCACTGCATTCATGCCCATAGCCTCATGCCATAATTTGTAATGCCAACGTATCATTGTGCCATATCCATGAGTAGACACGCTACCCTTTCTGCCACGTCTGTATCTTGCAAGACACTCGTCAAGCAGATAACAGTCAGCCTTTTTAATCACCTTAAGCCACATGGCATAATCGTTATTCTTCTTGATGTCAGCAATCTGCAACAATCCAACATGCTCTCTGTCGTACATCACCGTCAAGCATCCCGGCCAACAAAAGCTGAACATGCCCAACTTAGTCACATGCTTAGGACCCGAAAGTCTTACACCAGTAATATTCGAGTCTTCATCCATTTCCTCATAACCAGTATACGAGAAATGGTATCCATTCTTTACCATAAACGTCAGTTGCTTCTCCAATTTATCCTCACTCCACAAGTCATCCGAGTCAAGGAAGGCAATCCACTTGCCCTTTGCCCTACGCAAAGCATTGTTTCGGGTTATTGCAGCCCCAGAGTTCTTAGGATTGCATTCATACTTAATACGGTTGTCAGCCTCCATAAACGGCTTTACAACCTCCAACGTATTGTCCTTAGAACAGTCGTCTTGAATAAGAAGTTCCCAGTTCTGGTAAGTCTGTGCCTGTATACTTTTGATTGTTTCTGCTATAAAAGCAGCACACGCCCAAGTAGGGGTGATTATAGATACTAATCCGTAGTCTTGCATAATAAATTATATACGTTCAAATTAAATCGATTAACGCGTCTGAATCATCTCGCATAGATGCTAAAAGTTCCTTTATTTCTTTTATTTTTGTCTCCAAAGAATTTTTGTATTCTTCTGCTACATTATAAATCCCGACACTTTCATAAAAATCCAAAACTTCTTTATATTTATTTTTACAATCAAAATAATCCATTTTATTTTTAAGAAATAAAATTGCTATTTTTCCCTTTTCGTCACGAATAACAGCAGACAACTTTTTAATTATCGAATTCTCTACATTTACATATTGAGTTATACCCTCCCAAAAATTTTCAATTCTAAAAAGAAAATATTTATTATCACTTTTAGCTACATGTATAGTTGTCAGTTCTAAAAAATTATAAAAGATATTAGCAGATAAAGATAAACTCTTATCATTCATCTTAGTTAACTTTTCAAGATAAAGCTCTAAACTTGGGATTAAGAAATATTGAAGGAAACAACTTGAATCTAATTCTTCACATAATCTCCAAAATGTTACACGTTCAGCCCTTCCTGCTTTTATCAATTTTTCTGAATAAATTTTCTCTTTTACTTCTTCTCTTGAATGAGCAATGTATGATGCAGCAAAATATTCTTGAAGTGAACGATGAGGAAAGACATAAGAAGTACCATCTTGAATCAAAATCGAAATGGCTACACTCAAATCGTAAATGATGTCATCAACAGTACAATCTACTTTCAATCGTTCTATGATTTTCGGCAAAATTGCATGAAGATATTCCGAAGAAAATTCATACGTTGATTGCATATATGATATAAAGCAAAATGCTTCTAATAATCGCCTAATTTCATCCTGACTGAGTTTTGATTTCTTATCATGCTGATAACCGCCAGCTTTAGTCTTTGCATCATGCTTTGAGTGCAATGTATCGAAAACATTATAGTAAAAACTGCTCATATGCTTTGGCAATTCTGGATGCTCATTATAAGTCAATATGAACATTGACAAAAGCAACGGACTACTCATATACTTCATAAATGGGTTGTTTTTAGATTCAGACAACAAAACCTTTATCTTTGATGCCAATTCTAAATCTTCCTCACTACCATTTAATAATTGTTTATCTACGAATTCAAAAACCTGAGTATCTGAAAGCTTGCATACATGATAATTCTCAAACCTTTCTAATGTTTCTGCATTAGCACCTGGACGAGAAGTCAAGAGATAAGAATTCAGAGGATAGCAATCGAAAAATTTCTCCAGACTATGGGTAAGAACTTCTTTTTGCCCGATAGCTATCTCATCATAACCATCAAGCAAAAACATAAACTTCCCCGTCTTCAACATGCAATTGAATATCTTTTCATTCTGAGACAATTTAAATTTAAAAACATTATCAGCGACAAAGTCTTTAAAACTACCATCAAATCCTTTAAGTTTTCTCAGCTCTATAACTAGAGGTATCTTACAAGACTTGTTGCATGCTGATAAAAACATATGCCGAAGAATCATCGTTTTACCGCATCCAGCATGCCCAAGAAGTGTTATAAAATTATGCTCTGCAAATAACTTGTCTGGATTATCGGGGACTTGCATATTTTTATTTCTTCCCTTCAAAGAAAGAGGAAAGTAGACATCATAAAAATTACGCCGTTCTTCGCTAAAAAGAAATGTCTTTATTTTAGAATATTTATCGACAAAATTTCCTACATACGAATTAATATCATCTTTTAAAGCTTGCTTTATATCGTCAGCAATACCATTAAGTAAGTTTATGACACCATCTATTATTTTTGGTGCCATAGATGCTAATAATTTTGAATCTATAATCATTTCTGCAAAATTTCATTTGTATTGTAAGTATTCGGTACCCCTCATATTTCCGATACGCATATGAGTTTTAGCCCTCCACCAGCTAATGCCAGTGAAGGTTATACCTTAATTTGACTAAATTCTAAATTCATTTTTTTAATCTTTAGTACTTAACTTACATAAGCCCTTTTGCAAGTGCCTATATATTGAGTTGTTATAATTTTATCTTGTTCCGTCCGATGGTATCGCACCATATCGCTTTCTGCGACCACTTGCGCGGACGGATATACCATTCTTTTACTTCAAAACGTATATTTATAAAACCGCATTGCTTATGTCTTAACATCCTTTATCTATCACCCTGCAAGGAACTCCCACTGCGGTAGCTCCTGCAGGGACTGATTTATTAACCAATGCCATTGCACCTATTATAGCTCCTTCACCAATTTCTATATCATGACGTGCTGTTATGGATGTACGCATACCTATGTATGCACCATCTTTTATTACTATCATGTTATGTTCTTGTTTGCGTCCATGACAAGCAAAATACACTCCATAAGAAATAGTTACATTGTTGCCAATAACGATTTTGTCAACACATAGGTCGTCCAAATAGCATTTCATACCGATAAAGCATCCCTTGCCTATCTTGAATCCACACATTCGATACAAACCTATACGTACTGGTGTCAACACACAGTTAGGAGCTATATTCTGACAGATACCTTTACGAATAAGATGCCATAACTCACCCGTAATAGAACGCTTATACCAATATGGTATTTTATCTTCTGACACTTTGGGATGTGTCCAATGGTATATATTTGCTAAAATACCTCCCCCGATAAATATTTTACTCATTTTATTTTTATGGTTAATGCTCAATTAAAAAAAATACACCTTGATATAATTAAAAAATTCCACGAACAGCTCCCATTATTCTGGTTAAATAGAAATTAAAGTTATATTTTAGAGGATGACTACAAAATATCAAAGAATACTCTTTTATCATTCTTAATTGATTGTTCACAATACCCCAAATCTTTCTTTTAGACATTGTTGCGCTTCCTATCCTATATCTTCTATAATACACAGCATTCTTAGATGTAAAAACCACATTATGTATCTTATCAGAAATCAAGAACATAAAAATAGAATCTTCTCCGTTCTTAAATCTCACATCATATCTTCTCCCCTGTATGAAGCTCATAGGAATGAGCTTCATACAGGGTCCGGAAAAGTATTTCCGGACCCTGGATGAGAGTTTGTTATATTTGTGTTCTATACAATAATTATAAGCATCGGTTATACCATATGGCAACTGCTTTTCTATCTTTCCATCATTGAAAGCGTATGGATAACACACCGATACTGTATTAGGATTTACCTTTTCATATAACTCTTCCAAATACATAGGAGAAATAAGGTCATCATCATCTATAAACGTCACATACTCTCCATTAACTTTATCAAGAGCTATATTGCGAGCATTCGAAACGCCACCTTCATCTGTTTGGAAATACTGCACTTGCAAATCTGCATGTTTGGACAACCAATCCTCGATCTGTGAATTATAAGGTTCGCAACAACCATTCAACACAAGCACAAGTTCATAGTCAGACTTTGGAAAAGTTTGATTATATATAGAATCTAAACACTCCCACAGATATGCCTGTGGCTTGTAGGTGGGAACTATAACGGATATTTTCATAGATTTTCAATTATTATCTTAGGAGCTTATGAAGCATAAAACCTAAATTTATATTTATTCTAAAAAATACGCCTTCAACAATGTATTTCATTTTTTTAGAATACATCATACATTTAAAAGATAAAGTATTGTTTTTAAGCATTAATCTAACAGCTTTTTTATCTTTTGAAGTCAATTCTCTGTATCCATAAAGCAATGTATTTATATTCATTCCTATCATTCTATAGAATATATAGATACATTTTTTGTCTATATTAAGAGAAAAATTATATAAATTATCGTTAACAAACAATATATCAGTAGCTCGTTTAACAGAAAATGAAGACATTATACTTCCAGAAGATCTTTGATAATAATTATAAGAAACTTCAATATCTGACGTTATTCTTTTTGCAAGATATACTGCTCTTGGCTTAAACTCTGAGTCCTCATGATAAATCCCTTTTACAAAATGTAAATCATTCTTTAATAAAAAGTCTCTACGATAAATACAAAATGGAGCAGGAACTGGAAGCCCACCATCAATCATTACTTCTATACCAGTCTTTACGCCTTCTATCAAAACTGGTTTAAATTCTTTTGTAGCATAAGGATTTAACCAAACATGACGATATTGTAACTGCAAAATATCCAAATTATTAGACAATTTAGATATTATTCTTCCTAAACAATTCTCTTCTATCCAATCATCGGAATCTACAAACCAAACATATTCTCCTTTAGCATTTTTTAAACCTGTATTTCTTGCAACAGATAATCCTTGATTTTCTTGATTTATTATTCTGATATTATTATTTTGCTTGGCTATTTCTCCTGCTATTTCTGCGGAAGCATCAGGAGATCCGTCATTTATACAAATTATCTCATATTCGGAATAAGGAATATCTTGAGATATACAAGACAGTAAACATTTCTCTATGTACCGTTCTACTTTGTACATAGGTATTATTATTGATATTATCATAATTTGAAAAATTTACGTTTTAGCCTAACTATTATATTGGTTAAAAAAGGACCAGTAAGACGAATTATATGCTTCTTAAATTTCTTATAAGGTGTATTCCAACTATCACTATAAAGATGAATAGAAACAGTGTCCTTACTAATATATGTTTTTTTTGTATAATAACTTTGAGGACAGAACACATCCCAAGGATAAACCCAGACACCATCAATAAATTGAAGTTTATTATTAGGTTTTAATCCCTTTTTTACAAGAATGTCTGTGGTGTGCTTTACTATAGTTACCGGATTAGGAGTTCCATTTGCATTCAAAAAATGTAAAGTTGCATAATAATCAAGTAATTCTTTGTACAGGCCGAGGCCGGGGTTTACCCCAAGGCCGAGGCCGGGGGCAACTTCGTAGCCCTGATCTGCAAAACTCTTCTTTATATGTTCTGATGGTTGCTCGAACCCCATAAAAGGTCCTTTTTCAATAATATTATTCATGTTGTTAATAACTTCCACATCAGTATCAAAATAAAGTCCTCCATAATGATACAAAATCCAAAACCGTGCATAATCACTTACAAAAGCATATTTTTTTGATTCATATGCCTCTTTCGTATATGGTATGATATTGATATCGAAATTATCTTCATTCCACTCTTTGATTTCATAATCAGGCAGATATTTTTTCCATGACTCTATACAACGTTGTGCCATTGTTGGCAATGGATTGCGTCCAAACCAACAGTAATGAATAGTCTTTGGTATCATATTTCTTATATTTTTTTATATGTAATATTGTTAGCTAAAGCCCACTTAGGATTATATTTTGTATTATCAGTACAATGAATAATATTAAGAACCATAAACAATAACATTGGATATGTTTTATCAAGAAGAAATGGAGTTGCTGTCATATTCATCATTATGTAACAAGCCAATGGAATTATTCTAAAAACAGACCAACTTATACCAATTCTTAATTTTTCTTTTTTATATGAATACCTATATATATATATAAGGAAAAAAAATCCATATAAGCCAAATGACATTATGGCATCTAAAACAATATTATGAGCACTCATTCCAAATAAACGACCCATACTTTGCCCCAAATAAGGATAAGCAGAACTACCTTTACCTATTAATAAACACTCTGTATTTTCTGATAAAAAATTAATACAATCATAATATATCAAACCTCTAATACCAGTACCAGAATTATCACCATCACCTGTTATTCTAACTAAATAATTATCGATTATGTCATTAATATAATTATCCAAATATAAAGAGGCTATCACTAATAATAGTAAGCCACCACCAAAGAGTCCTATTACAGTAGAAAAGGAACGAGACTTGGACATATGTAAGACCAACAACAATGATAATGTTAATAAACCAAGAAGATATACTCGACTAATGGTTAAGAATGTTACAAAAAATAATATTACAATAATTGTTACTATAAATATTTTAACCCAAAGCTTAAACTTACGAGTTAACAACATTTGTAGTAATAAAGAAACAATAATAATAGTATATATGGGAAAACCCATTGCTCCACCAAGTTGATTCTTTTGCCCTTCTTCAGTATCAGCTTCGCCAAGACGCATTTCACCTACATAACTTGCAGAAATAAAAGCATCAAAATTTCCTCCTTGTACCATAAAGATACAAATCATTGAAATAAGAGTTGTAGCAACTACTATCCACATTGCATAATATCCATCGTAATCTTCAAATTTTCTTTTATATATGTAAATAAATATACATATCGGTACAAGTAATCTAAAAAATCCAGTTGCAAATGTTACAAACTGTATGTCATGAAAGAACCATATAATAAAAAAAACGGAAGAAAGAAAAATTAATACAGGAGATTGCTTTTTAGATGGCCTTATTAAAAGTTTTCCAATCATCAGCAAAGGTATTATAAAACCAACGTATAAATGACCAATTCTTAAGGAAGCATAGAAAGGACATAAAGCTATCAACAGATATAATATAGCCATCTCACTTCCAAATATAACAACAATTAAAGAAAGACCGATACTTGCTGTTACTAACATATTTGCTGGCTCCAAAAAATTTGAAATACCCGCTAATATAGAAATCAAGAGAATAAAGGCAAATAGCCACCTTTTATCATTTAGAAATTTCATTTAATACAAATGTTAGAGTTAAACTTATAAAAAAATCTAATACCAACAGGAAAGCTTGCTAAACATATCATAAATGAAGGAGATTTCTTAAGAATATCCATAAATGACATTTTAGCTAATTTACACATACTTATGTAATAAGCCATATATTTAATTTTATCGCGCATTGTATTAGCATAATAATTATAATATTGAGCATAATACATAGCCCATCCTTTTGGATATTTTAAGTATAAGCTATTTGCATTTACTGTATATCCATCTTCCTGATATTCACAACGCATAAGATACTCATTCATTATCAAAAGCTCATATTTCTGATCTATCTGATTATAAACATAAGCCTCAGTCACAAACTTCTCACCTTCTATTTCTGGAAAAGCGTATTCTCTTAAAACAGAAGTCTTGAAAACCAAGGAAGTATCACCTTTAAAGCCTATCTTATATATATCATGTAAAGTGCTTCTCTGCAAATTAGGGAGATTATTAGATGATAATCTATTTACAATAAACCTCTTAGCAACTATGCCACTAAGAGAATTATCTTCCTTTAGTAAATAACTTATTTTTTTTATTTTTTCAACTGCTCCTTCAGCAATTTGATCGTCACTATCAATACAGAAAAAAAGAGGAGTACTACAAAGCTCAACTCCTTTATTATGAGCACGCATTTTACCTCCATTCTGTTGTTTATGATAAACTATCTCTATCCTACCCTCTTTTTGCCATTTATCTACAATGTCATGAGTATTATCAGAACTACCATCATCAACGATAAGCCAAATGAAATCATCAGTTGGTTCTTTGCACAAGCTTTCGTACAACTTTGGTAGTATGTATGCACGATTATATGTAGGAGTAAAAATTGTTAATTCTTTCATTTGTAAAAAATATAATTCTACTATTTACTTAATAAATCTAAGCATCTATTACTAAATAGCATTTATTTTAATTGTAAAATCTATATACACTTTTGGCTTCTCATCAATTATCAAGTTCTTCTTTAATAATTGAAAAAGCTCTATTTCTTAAAACATCTATTTTTTCATTAATTATATTATAATTAATATCACGCAATAATTCTTTATTGAATTCTTCTGATTTAAACAATATTCGGTTTTCAAGGCCTAATAGCGATAGGAGAGATATAAAACGTGCAGCACCTCTACTCGTGTTCGCATATACCAAAAATGGCTTATTAAAAATTATTGAAAAAACCATTGCATGAAATGAATCTGTAACTATAAACTCTGCTTCTTTAAAAGCTCTGAGCCACTGTTCAATAGGTGGTTGAATCCTCAGGTTGACTGGTACATTAAATTCATGTTCATCAACTTTACAGTTCACCTCAAAAGACTTCCAATTGTTAATTTGAGCTATTTTATCAACTAATCTGTATTTATCTGGATCTTTATCCAATACATGAACAAAAATTTGGCCACCAGAGGGTTTTGTATCTACATCTTCAATAAGTTTCTCATAATCCATTTTCTTAAGAAGTAGTGTTGGATCAATGACATGCTCTGCTTCAACACAAAAATATTTACGACAGAGTTCTACACCTGACGATTCTCTGACAGTAATACAATCAAACTGTGACGCTAAAGATTTACACTTCTCTGTTTCAGATGAGGTAAACTCCCATTCATCAGTTCCGAAAGAAGCAGCATAAGCAAGACGTTTAACATTCCACCCCTTTGTGAAGCCAAGAAAAGTAAAGTTTATGTTATTATAAGATGGGCGCCATACTTGATCACTACCAACAACATAAGCATCAAAATCATTTTCTTTTAAAAGAGGATTATCATAATCAATAACACACATTTTAATATGGCGATTAACAAAGCCAAGTGTGTTTTTTGTAATAATAGGGTAGTCCTTCTTCCATTGTTTTTCTACAAACAAAGGATTCGTGTATTTCCCCAAAAGCTTCTTAAAAAAACGTTTTGCAAGAGTTATAATAAAACGAAGAAATGAAGGAGCCTTGAGCTCATCTCGCTGAAGTGTTGTCGGCTTATGCCCCATTCTTTTAAGAATTGTATGCAATGCATAATTCTGAAGTATACCTCCATAATTTGTTCTCAAAGGTTGGGTTATTATTGCTATTTTCATATTGTCTGTTTTTTATCTATTTACTATTTTCAATGAAATCTTTTAAACTTATATTTAAACAATAGCCTTTCCATCCTGTTTGTTTATTTCTAAATTCGATATTAAAAATATTTGCATTTTCACTAAAGGGAGTAATGGTAAGTAAGTGAGCAAAATTAGTTTATATAAAATATTTATTGTCTTTTCCCGTTTT
>OQVS01003139.1_pt1 | contig 10089 bp, 8 predicted proteins | sample 1691601 | NCBI WGS metagenome assembly OQVS01 (sample SAMN03418268, study PRJEB22391) | human gut metagenome | biome: human-gut; feature: organic feature; material: feces | host: Homo sapiens | place: Tanzania | collected 2013-01 | reverse complement strand
AAGATTATATCCATGATTAATCATTCTCTGAATTATAGTTTAACCAATAATCGGCGGGCGGCTCTGCATTTTCCACGGCATCCAACACAAACTCGGTGCGAAGTAAGCCCATAAGAATCTGCGTCAATGTGTGGTGTTGCTTGTGAACCTCGTAGACTAAGAAGTTGATGATGTGCTCGATGGGCAGATATACTGTAAACAGTAGCATAAATTAACGTATGCAGTATTTTACATTGCAAATTCAGAGAAAATATTTGACGACTGTCGAAACAGTGTGCAAAAATAAGATAGGAAACAATAGGAAAACAAAAAGCTGTAAAAATTACAAAATGGTTACACTGAAAGAAAAAACGCCAAAAATACTGGCAAATTGCACATTCAAATAGTGAATACATGATGGAATATGCACAAATTAAAAGGAAACCGTTTCCCTATTTCTTTGTTGACGTGGGTTGCTGGGAGTGTTACTCTGTAGATGTCAAGGATGCGCATCAGAAAATCTCAAAAACTCTTTACCGTTTGGAAAGAAGGAAACAAATATGAGCAGAGTAAAACACTTGTTTGCAGTTGTGCTGGCGGCATTGATGCTGTGTCTGCTTATGCCCGTTGCTGCGTTTGCAGAGGAAGCATCCGATGGAAAAATGATCGTCTACGCAAAACTCCCGTCTGACTGGTCAGACCCGCACCTGTGGGCATGGGCAGACGATGGCACAAACGCTTTTGATGCATGGCCCGGTGGCGAGATGGAAGCAGACAGCAACAATGATGGCTGGTATTACTGCTGGATTCCCGAAACCACCAACAACATTATTATCAATGCGAATGACGCTGCGGTTCAGACTAGTGACTACAAGCTGGAAAGCAAAAACGCTTGGGTCAAGGTGACCGATGCAGAAAATGTGGAAATCAGTTACGATGCACAGACCACCGGTGATCTGCCGGAGTATGTAGAAAAATTCAAGATTCATGCGCAGGTTCCCGATGATTGGCAGGATGTCTGCCTGTGGGCATGGTCTGCACCGGATGGCAAGAATGCTTTTGAAGCATGGCCTGGCAAGACCATGAGCAAAGGCGAAGATGGCTGGTATACTGCCAGCGCTCCCGTTTGGGTGAACAGCATCATTGTCAACGGCAACAGCGGCGATGTGCAGACGGAGGATATCTCCATCGATGCAGCTGAGGTGTGGGTTACGGTTTCTGAGGACGGAACTTCCGATTTCACTTACAATGATCCGAATGCTCCCGTTGCAGAAGATATTACCGTTCATGTAAAAGCTCCCGCAGACTGGAGCGAGCCGCATCTGTGGGCATGGTCCGCACCGGACGGCACGAACGCATTCTCTTCTTGGCCCGGCGAAGCCCTGCAGGAAGGGGAGGACGGCTGGCTGACGCTTTCTGTTCCCGGCTGGGTCAACAGCATTATCGTGAATGGCAGCGATGGCAGTGTTCAGACCAGTGACCTCAGTGTGGAAACAGGCAAGGATCTGTGGATCGTGGTGAGCGATGCGGAAAATGCAGAAGTCACCTATGAAGCCCCGGCTGAGACTGTAGAAACGGCAGAGGCTCCTGTTGCAGAGAGCGAGCCTACGGTTGCAGCGGAACCCGCAGAAACCAAGTCCAACGCGATGCCGATTGTAATTGTCGTTGTTGTGGTGATTGCTGTTGTGGCAGGCGGCGTGGTCATCTCCAAAAAGAAAAAGTAATCTTCCTTAGAAAATCATAGAGTACGGGCTGAACAGCCCGTACTCCTTATTTGACACAATCAGAAAGGCAGGTATTCCATGAAGCGCCTGATAGCAGGATTTTTAAGTGTATGTGTAGCGGTATCGTTGCTGATGACCGGCTGCTCGTCGGGCGGCACGGATAATACTGCGCAGACAGATGGCCCGGTTACCATCACGATCTGGCACGACAAAGAAGATGAAGTCGCGCAGGCGTTGCAGACAGAGTTGGATACGCTTGCCCCGGATATCGTGGTGAAACTGGAAAAGAAAGACGGTCTGACCGATTCGTTGAAGATGGTCGGCAACGATCCGAACTCTGCCCCTGATATGTACTTCTTTGCCCACGATAAAATTGGCGTTTACGCTGAAATGGGCATTCTCGCACCGATAACGGATTTCGTTGACAAGAGCACCTTGGATCAGTACATACCGATGACGATTGAGGCTGCTACCTACAAAGGGGAAGTGTATCAGCTTCCGATCTACTTTGAGACGCTGCTCTATATGTACAACAGACGTTATATGAGTGATGATGAAGTACCTTCGACCACAGAAGAACTGTACAAATATATGCAGGAAAACACGAAAGGCGGACATTACGGCTTCGTGGAACAGCACAGCACGGCGTACTATGCTGCAGGCTGGCTCCATGCGTTTGGCGGTTACATTCTGAACGAAAATGGCGAACCCGGCCTCGATGATGAGAACACCATCAAGGCGCTGGAATACCACAAGAAATTTGTAGAGCTTATGCCCACCGAGGGTGAGTATTCTACCGTGAATACGCTGTTCCGCGAAGGCAAAGCGCACTCCACCATCGGTGGTCCCTGGCTGGTTCCTACGGCGCGCGAGAGCGGTATTGACCTTGGCATTGCACCGATGCCTACTGTAGATGAGACCGGCAACAAAATTGCACCGTATTCCGGTGTGCAGGGTATCCATGTCTTGAAAGTTGCAGCTGAGCGCAAGCACGATGCCATTGCAAAGGTCTTGCAGGTTCTGACAAATGATTCCGTTGGCATTGCGATGGCGAAAGCAAGCGGCTGCGCCCCTGCGAAGCAGAGTTGCTATGATGACCCGGTTATCAGCGGTGACGACATGGTTATGGCTATGTACGATACGGCGCAGGATGCAGTTCCCATGCCGAACGTTCCCGAAATGGACGTTATGTGGACGGTTACGGAAAATCTGCTTGTGGATGTAAACATGAGTGGAAAAGACGTCCGAAGCAGCGCACAGGCCGCCCAGCAGCAGGCAGAGAGCCTTATCAAACAGATGCAGTAATGCGGAAAGGCCGCACTATGAAGAAAAATAAAAAAGAAACGTTTTGGGCCTATTTGTGCAGCGCCCCCTCGTTGCTTTTGATTTTGCTGATCGTTGTATTCCCAATTCTGTACACGGCGTACATCTCCTTTACAAACATGAATGTTTACCATTGGTTCAACTTCTCGTTTGTAGGGCTGAAGAATTATAAAGACGCGCTGTTTGTTTTTGATTCCGGCTTTTTGGCGGCACTCCTTCGGACCATCCTGTGGACTGTGCTGAACATGGTGTTGCAGTTGGTAATTGCCTTTGTGCTGGCCAGTCTTTTGAACATACAGGATTTTAAGGGTAGGCGAGTCTACAAGACACTGCTTATGATCCCTTGGGCCATGCCGGGCTATGTGTCGATCCTGCTTTGGAAAAACGGCATCTTCAATTCGCAGTTCGGCTTGCTGAACCAGTGGATGCAGAAGCTGGGGCTGGCGACAGTGCGCTGGCTGGCAAACGATGTCTCGGCATTTCTCTGCTGCACGGTTGTCAACCTTTGGCTGGCGCTGCCGTTTATGATTATGATTATGGATGGTGCTTTGCAGGCGGTGGATCATAGCTGCTACGAGAGTGCAATTCTCGATGGCGCAAACTGGTTCCAGCGGGCGTACTTTATTACGATTCCCGCAATCCGCCAGATTATTGCTCCCTCGGTGCTGATTACCGTGTTTACGACATTTAAGCAATTCGACGTGGTATACCTGCTGACACAGCAGGCAGGCGCGAAAACCGGTGCCAATATCCACACGATCCTGACCTATGCCTACGAGAACGCCTTTATCACAAACAATTACGGATACAGCTCTGCGGTCTCCATTTTGATTTTTGCCATTTTGATTCTGTTCTCGATGGTGACCAGCCGGAAAGCAAAGGAGGGGTAACAGATGACGCGGCATCAAAAGCGTATGCTCAAGCAGGCAACCAAGCAGATTTGTCTGCATATTTTGTTCATCGTGATTTGTTTCGTGACGCTGATCCCGATTTTGTATGCACTGTCGGTTTCTTTGAATGCCGACAACAGCCTTGTGAGCTCGGACTTCCGTTTTATCCCGAAGAACTTCACGCTGCGAAATTATGTTGCGGTCTTTACCGAAGAACCTGTCATGCTGTGGTTTAAAAACAGTATGACGCTGGCGGTAGTCACCGTTGCTATTTCGCTGGTAGCAGCAATTCCGGCTGCCTATGCGTTTTCCCGTATGCGCTTTAAGGGGCGCAAGCCGATATTGAAGCAGTTGGTTCTGCTGTACTCTTTTCCCTCTGTCCTTTCCATGTTTGCGATTTATACGCTGCTGCGCCCGCTGGGACTGATCAACAGCAAAGTTGGCTTGATTCTGATTTATACCGGAACGATGGCTGAGTTTGGTCTGTTGAACATGAAAGGATACTTTGATACGATACCGCGCGAAATCGAGGAAGCGGCGGAAATTGACGGCGCAAGCGGCATCCAGCTTGTCACGCGCATTGTTCTTCCGCTGGCGCGCCCCAGTATTTTGGTTACGGCGGTTATGATCTTGATTTATGTCTGGAATGAATATCTCTTTGCAACGACCTTTATGACAGGTGCCGAGAATTATACACTGGCAGCCGGATTGTACTCTTTGCAGGCAACAGAAATGAGCGGAAGCTGGCCCGTTTTTGCAGCAGCCTCACTGGTAGTCAGCCTGCCGATTCTGATTGTGTTCTTCGCCGTACAGCGTCATATGACCTCCGGCCTGACTGCCGGTGGTGTCAAAGGTTGATTGCCCCAAACAGGGAGATGACACAATGAATTTTGAAGCCATCCAACACATCCCGATGTCACAGCAGGCACACGGGATTGACCCAAGCCATGTCGTGTTCCGGCTGCGCGCCGGGCGCGATGATCTAAAGCACTGCACGCTGTTTTATGCAGACCGAGCCTGCCGCCTGACACCGGTTATTTTCTCGTCTGTAGAGATGCAGGTGGAAGCGCAGGACGAATGGTTTGATTACTTCCAAGTCATCTTGGAAAGCCCCTATAAGCGGATCTGTTACTATTTTGAACTTGACGACGGAACGCAGAAGCTGCTGTATTACGGCGATTTTTTTACAGACCATCGCGTAGACGACAGATCGGAATACTACCAGCTGCCGTTTAACCATCCGGCAGACATTGCAGCACCGCCTGCATGGGCGCAGGATGCGGTAGTTTACAATATCTTCCCAGATAGCTTTGCCACGGGTCGCCGCTTTATCTCTGGCAAATCATCCGAAAAAGAGTGGAACGGCCAAATCACGCGCGGAAAACTCGGCGGAACGCTGCGCGGCGTGATCGAGAATCTGGATTACATTCAAGAACTGGGTGCTACCTGCATTTACATGAATCCGATTTTTGCAGCAGGGGAGTACCACAAGTACGATTTGCTGGATTATCATCACATCGATCCCTGTTTCGGTACGGATGAAGATTTCCGACAGTTGGTCAACGACTGCCATGCACGGGGAATGCGTGTGATTATTGATGGTGTGTTTAACCATGTGGGGTGGAATTTTTTCGCTTTTGATGACGTGGTGCGCAATGGCGAAAACTCAAAATATAAAAACTGGTTTTACTATCTGCAATTCCCTGTAGAGCGGCCGGAAGACCCAGAAACCTATCCGACCTATGAATGCTTCGGCTATGAGCGCATGATGCCGAAAACCAACACCTGCAACCCGGAAGTACAAGACTATTTCTGCGAGGTGGGCCGCTATTGGGTGCGGGAATTTGATATTGACGGCTGGCGTCTGGATGTTGCCAGCGAGATCAATGATGGATTCTGGCGGGCATTTCGGCAGGCGGTGAAAGAAGAAAAGGCAGAGTGTATCCTTATTGGTGAGGTGTGGGAGACTGCCCAGCATTGGCTGAACGGTGATATCTTCGACTCCACCATGAACTACGATTTCCGCAAGCACTGCCGCCGATTCTTTGCCGAACAGAGTATCGATGCAGCAGAATTTGATGCCCGCGTGACCAATATGCGGATGCGTTATAAACTCCCGGTACTGTACGCGCAGCTTAATCTGCTGGACAGCCATGATGTGAGCCGCTTCTATTCGCTGTGCGAAAAAGACCCGGCAAGGATGCAGCTCGCCGTGCTTTTCCAGATGACTTTTACAGGGATTCCGTCCGTCTTTTATGGTGATGAGCGTGGTATTTACGGCTTACAGGAAGCAGAGTACCGCCATGAAATGACCTGGTCGCAGGAGCCGCCGGCCTTGGCAGAGTTTTATAAAAAGGCGATGCATCTGCGAACGGAGCACCCGGCCCTTTGCCGAGGCAGCTACCATACCATTAAGGCCGAAAAGAAAAACGGGCTGTATGGGTATGAGCGTACCGATGAGAAAGAAAAGATCACTGTGTTCCTCAACAATCAATCTGCCGCTGCTGACATTCCCCCGATGAACGGAAAGATTCTGTGGCAGCAGGGATACGAGGAAAAGAACAACATCCTTGCCCCTATGGGGTTTGCCGTATTCACACAGGAGGTGTAAAACGTGAGCGTGACGATTCAGGAAGTGGCCGAAGCTGCGGGTGTGTCCAAGGCAACCGTCAGCAAGGTGCTGCATAGATCATATTCTATATCGCAGGAAACCTGTGACCGGGTAAATGCAGTCATCAAGGAACTGGGATATCAGCCGAATCGCCGCGCACAAAGTTTTGCTACCGGCGCAACAAAAACGATTCTTTTTCTGGCAGAAATGCAGCATGGCGTAGGATTTGATAACCCGCATCTGTTTGAAATCATGGCCGGGGTAGAGAACGCGCTTTCCGAAAAAGGGTATGGCCTCATTGTGCAGCACAGCACGGCGCTTGATCTTTGGCAGCATTTCGATGAACTGCTGCAGGGTTCCTATGTAGATGGTGTGATTCTGCACGCATCAGTCGTGTCAAAGGATGTGGCTCTTTGTCTGGCACATACGGAACTGCCCTACATTGTTGTGGGTGCGCCGGATTTCTCCAACCAGCTTTGCTGGATCGATACCAATAACTCGGTGGCCGGGCAAATTGCAGTTACACATCTGTGGCGCAACGGATACGACAGGATTGCATTCATCGGTGGCCCAAAGGAAGATACAATTTCTGCGCACCGTCTGAGCGGCGCACTTGCAACTCTGAACGAGAAAATCCCGGCAGGATATTTGCGGGAAGGGCCGCCCACCAGTGAGGGTGGCGCAGCAGCCGCACGCGCCCTGTTGGAACTGCCAACACGGCCCAACGCTGTGATTTGCGCAAACCAATATATTGCGTTTGGCTGCGTAAATGAACTGAAGGCTTCCGGAATACGTATCCCGGAAGATATGGCTGTTATCACATTTGACGATTTTCCATTTTCTAAAATCATTGAACCGCAACTGAGTGTTGTGAACCTCGATATGTATGATATGGGTGAGCAGGCTGCGAAAGTCGTTCTGCGGCGAATCCGGACACCGCAGTATCTTGTACAATCGCAGACCACGCTGCCGATATTGATAGAACGACAATCGACAAAGAAGTTACCGTAAAGGAGGTAAGTATGGCTAAACATTTGGCAAAAAAGGCAGCGTGCCTTATCGGATCTGCAGCAGTTGCACTCTCGATGACGCTCGGAGCATTCCCTGTGTATGCGGATTCCGCTGCATCGGCTCCGGAACTGGGACCAGTTACGTCCAAGGATGTCGTCTACCAGATCATCACGGATCGTTTCTATGATGGAGACACATCCAACAATGTTCCCGCAGGATTTGATGCAACGCTCTATGATGGAACCGGGCAGGATCTGAAGCTCTACCAAGGTGGCGACTGGGCAGGCATCATCGAGAAGATACCTTATTTAAAAGGTATGGGTGTTACGGCAGTTTGGATCTCCGCTCCGTACGAGAACCGTGATACGGAGATTATCGACTACCAAAGCGATGGCAGTCTCAACCGGTGGACGAGTTTCCACGGCTACCATGTTCGCAACTATTTTGCGACAAACAAGCATTTCGGAACGCTGAACGAGTTCAAGGAACTGCGGGATGCACTGCACGCCAACGGCATTAAGCTGGTTATCGATTTCGTGACCAACCACACCAGCCGGGAAATGAACCCTACCGCGAACAATATCCCGGAAGATGGCAAGCTGTACGAGCCGGATCGCAAAGAAGATGGTACTTTTGCATTCAATGAGAATGGTGAGCCGTATGATTACAATGGGGATGGCTTGGTAGAAAACTTGATTGCCGATCCTCAGAATGATACAAATGGATGGTTCCACGGTTTGGGTGACCGTGGCAATGATAGCAGCCGATATGGCTATCGCTATAAGGACCTCGGTTCGCTGGCTGATTTCTCACAGGAGAATCAGGATGTTGCGGCATATCTGGAACAGGCAACCCTGTTCTGGGCGGATATGGGTGTAAACGGTATCCGCCATGATGCCACGCTCCATATGGATGCGGCATTCGCAAAGGGGCTGAAAGATGCGGTTGATTCGCATAATACGATTACCCAGTTCGGTGAGTTTTTCATCGGGCGGCCTGACCCTAAATATGACGAGTATGTCTATTTCCCGAAGCAGACGGGCATAAACAACCTTGATTTCGAGTTTTATCGCGCAGCGTCCACGACCTTTGGCGACTTCTCGACAACGATGGCGGACTTTGGCAATATGCTGCAGTACACGCAGGACGATTATGACTACGAAAATCAGGCGGTAACGTTCCTCGATAACCACGATGTGACGAGATTCGGCTACACGCAGAGAAGCCAAAAGACCTACAATGCAGCCTTGGCGACGTTGCTGACATCTCGTGGTGTTCCCAACATCTACTACGGTACGGAGCAATATGTTGTCCCCGCAGATGGCAGCGATGTCTCTGGACGTATCTTCATGCAGACGGATAGTTCGTTTGATACAGATACAACGGCCTACAAGATGATTGGCAAGCTGTCGGAACTGCGTCAGCAAAATGATGCCATTGCGTATGGTACTACCACGATTCGTTACAGCAATGATGATGTCCTTATCTACGAGCGGAAGTTCTATGATGATGTTATACTTGTTGCAATAAATCGCCAGCCAGATAAAGCGTATACCATTGACAATGTGGAAACGTTGCTCCCGGAAGGTGAGTATGTGGACTTCCTCGGTGGTATGCTGAACGGTGAAAATATCAGCGTCTATGCCTCTACAGGAATCAACACTACGGCATCGATCACGTTGGATGGTGGTGAAGTAGGCGTTTGGCAGTACGATGCGGCAGCCAGCGCACCCGAAATCGGAAATGTTGTTTCTACGATGGGGCGTGCAGGCAACCGTGTTTACATTTACGGTGATGGACTTGATGGTAATATCTCGGTCAAGTTCGGTGAAACCGAAGCAACGGTTGAAAGCAATACCGCAAATGAAATCGTGACGTATGTTCCAGACAATGCAGTGGCAGGGTACAATGACATTACGGTTACGAAGGGAGATGCTGTCAGCAATTCGTTTACCTATAATGTCTTGTCTGGTGACCAGAACCAAGTCATTTTCCATGTGAAAGCTGAAACCAACTACGGTGAAAACATTTACATTGTAGGTAATGTGCCGGAGTTGGGTAGTTGGGATCCGGATAAATGCACAGAAGCGCTGCTGAATCCCAATTATCCTGAATGGTTCCTCCCGGTCAGTGTTCCGGCAGGAACGGAAATCCAGTTCAAGTTCATCACAAAGGACGCAAACGGAAACGTTACGTGGGAGAGCGGTGACAACCGCGTGATTACTTCCTCGTCTCTTAGCGCCGGCACGGTTGATACAGAGGTCTACAATTGGAGAAATTGAGATACTAACGCTATTATAAACAAAGCCATAAGATACACAAATGCCCATCGGTTCATAAGCCGATGGGCATTTGTGCGTTTTATATGATTACTTAAAAGCCATAGTATGAGAAAATGTCGAGATAATCATGCAGACATAAAATGAAAAATTAAGAATTGTGCGATAATACTTTGATTAAATACTTACATATCCGTTTTCAGTGTTTGCGTAGAATCTAAAAGCAGAAGGTCCGATTCCTTGTTCGACAAAGATCCAAACGCATTGTCATG
>OQVS01003138.1_pt1 | contig 10089 bp, 11 predicted proteins | sample 1691601 | NCBI WGS metagenome assembly OQVS01 (sample SAMN03418268, study PRJEB22391) | human gut metagenome | biome: human-gut; feature: organic feature; material: feces | host: Homo sapiens | place: Tanzania | collected 2013-01 | reverse complement strand
TCCTGCTCTACGCGGTGGGGACGGCTATCCAGCGCCACATCGCCGAGCTGACCGAGCCACTGCGCAAGCTGTACGTGACGGCCTACGCGCTGTCGTCAACCTCGGCATACCTGTATCGCAGCACGGCGAAGCGGCTGGAGGGCATCTTCGGGGGCTATCTTCCGGACGCGGAGGCCAAGGACTTTTACGAGATGGAGATCGCCTCGACGGGCATGATGCGCTCGTTCGTGGCCGTGCCGTGCGACATGTACTTTACCGTGGAGCGCAAGATCGCGCGCTTTTTGGAGTGCGCGCTTAAGCTCTACAATGTGCCGCCAGAGCGGCGGCGGGGTCAGCGCGGCCGTTTTGCAGCTCGACCTGCACGCCATGGCGGCGGGCATCATCCGAACGACCGTCCAGCAGGCGGAAAAGGGCTTTGAAGCCCTGACAGAACGGTAAATTTCGACAAGGGGATATCTCCTTGATGCATCCGATGGATGCACCAATCGCTTTGATGGAGGAATGATATGAAAAAACGTATTTTCATCTTTTTGACGGCCCTGTGCCTGTGCCTGACGCTGTTGCCGACGGCGGCGCGGGCGGAGAACAATTGGGAGAGTTGGACGATATTTGATGGCACCAATTTGAACCTGTCGGACGGTAGTTACTATTTAGGTGGCAATGTTACTATTAGCGGCGAAATTACAATCAGCGGAGCCGTCACATTTGATTTGAATGGGTATACCTTGACCTGTAATGCTACAGACGAGGATATGTTTTGTGTGTACGATGGTAAAACACTAACGATAAAGGACAGCGGCACTGACGGCACCATTGATGGTCAAAATAAGAACTGCGGTTTTTCTGTGTCTAGCGGCACACTGATCTTGGAGAGCAGTATCATTGCGAATTGCAGAGATGACGATGGTGATGGCGGTGCTGTGGATATTGGAAAGGACTGCGTATTCACGATGAGAGGTGGTACGATCAGCAATTGCAATGCACAACACGAAGGCGGTGCTATATAGGAAAAGAGGACGGCTAAAGCCGTCCTCTTTTTTCAGCTCTCCATGTGCTTGCCGAGAAAGCCTGCGATGGCCTGCGCGAGCTTGTACTCCGTCTCGCCTGCGGCCGACTCGCCCTCGGTGCCGATGAAGACCACGAGCCCGAGTGCGTCGCCCTCGGAGATGATGGGCGCGGCGATGGTCGCGCAGTAGCGGTCGAGCGACTCGGTGACGAACACGCTGCGCTCGCTCGGCACGGCGCGGTAAATACCGCGGTCCTCCATGATCTGCTCGAGCTGCGGGCTGATGCGCTTGCCGATGAGGTCGCGGCGCGCGCTGCCCGCCGCGGCGATGACGCTGTCGCGGTCGGTGACGGCGACCGTCGTGCCGGTCGATTTGCTCAGCGTTTCGCAAAGCTGCGCGGCAAACTCGTCCACGCCGCCCATAAGGGAATATTTTTTGAAAATGACCTCTCCGTCCTTGCTCGTGTAGATCTCCAGCGGGTCGCCCTCGCGGATACGCATGGTGCGGCGGATCTCCTTGGGGATGACAACACGGCCGAGGTCGTCGATCCGTCTGACAATTCCGGTTGCTTTCATCTATCAAAACTCCTTTTATACTCGATAAACTGCACTTAGTCTTTGGAAAAGCCGCCAATTTATCCAAAGGCGGCGTTGGAAGATTTTACAGCCTGCGGACAAACCACCGAATCAGATGTTCTCTGATCCGGTGGTTTGTAATTTTTGCCGAATCTCTTCCTCTGCTTTTCGATCATACCGCCGAATTCTTACGCATCGCTTGCGAAAACGGAGCAAACCCCTTATAGTTAAAATGTTGTACTGCGCGTTGCGTGGCGCGGAATAAAAAAGGAAATGGTGCGATGTGATGATGAAGAGAGCAAAGCTGACAGCACAGCAGCAGAAAAAACGGGACGTCCTGTTGGACGTGCTGACGGTTCTGTTTGCCTGCCCGCTCATCTCGGCGGCGATCGCGGTATTCAATGTGCCGAACGATATTGCGCCGGGCGGCGTAGCCGGTCTTTCCACGGCGCTGGCAGAGGTGTTCCCGCCCATCAGCGTGGGCGTGTGGATGGTCATGCTGAACACGCCGCTGCTGCTTGCAGCATGGCGCAGATTCAAGCGCCGTGCGCTTGTCATGACGCTTGCGGCCACGGGTTCCGTTGCCGTGCTGGTAGATATTTTCGGACTGCTGCTGCCGGCCTACTCCAATAATCCTCTGCTCGCGGCGATCGCGGGCGGCACGTTCACGGGCCTCGGCGCGGGACTGCTGCTGCAAAGAGGGATCAGCACCGGCGGAACAGATCTTCTGGCACTGCTGCTGCGAAGGATCTTTCCGAATCTGCGCACGGGAATGCTGATGCTCTGCATCGACATCTCGGTCGTCACCTTTGCGGTCATCGTCTTTAAGGATATTGAGGTCGCCCTGTATTCAGCGATCGCAATTTTCATTGTTTCGAAGATTGTCGACGCCATTGCACAGGGCGTGGACTATGCCAAGGTCATCTACACCGTGACGGAGCACGGCGACGAGGTCTCGCGCGCAGTTACGGAACGCGCCGACCGCGGCACGACGATCGTGAAGGCGCAGGGCGGCTATGCGCGCGGCGACAAGCAGATCGTTATCACCGTTGCCCGCCGCAACAGCCTTGCGCAGATTCTGCGGATCATCAAGGAGACCGATCCGGGCGCTTTTACCTTCGTCACCGACTCGACCGAAGTGCACGGTCAGGGGTTCAAGGTGCAGTAGAAGTTCTCTCAAGTCAAATAAAGCATCTGCGGAAGCGCGCTGTATCCGGATCATGGCAGCTGCTTTTCGTGTGATAAAAGGAAAAACCACGTGCCGCGGCACGTGGTTTTCGGCTGCTTCGCTTACAGCAGCGGGGCAATGATGCGCATGGCCGGGCCGATGAGCTTGCGCAGGAAAGGATCGTTTTTGAGCAGTTCGTAGTCTGCGCGGACGCAGTGCGTGAGCGTTTGCTGAAAATCGCGCTCGATGTTGGCGATCTCCGGCGCCTCGTAGAGGTAGGAGGCGCACTCGAAATGGTGGTACAGGCTGCGATAGTCGAGGTTGATCGTGCCGACGACGGCCTTGCGGTCGTCGCTGACAAAGACCTTGGCATGCACAAAACCCGGCTCATACTCGTAGATCTGCACGCCGTTTTCCAAAAGGCGGCGGTAATAGGTGTGCGCGAGCGAGAAAGCGATCTCTTTATCAGGCACATGGGGCAGAATGAGCTGCACCTCCACGCCGCGGCGCGCGGCGTAGGTCAGCGCCGTGACCATCTCGTTGTCCATGATGAGATACGGCGTCATGATGTGTACGTAGCGGTTGGCGCGGTTGATGATGTCCAGATACACCATTTCGCCGACGAGGTCACGGTCGAGCGGACTGTCGCCGTAGGGAATGACATAACCCGGCGTCTTTTCGCGCGGCGGCTGCGCAATATCAAGATACTGCCGGTAGCTTTCCGGCGCGAAGTGGAGGGAACTGATGTCCCACATCTGCAAAAACATCAGTGTCAGGCTGCGCACGGCGTCGCCGCGCAGGGTGATGGCTGTGTCCTTCCAGTGGCCGTAGCGCGAGGAGAGGTTGATGTACTCGTCGGAGAGGTTGATGCCGCCCGTGAAGCCGACCTTGCCGTCGATGACCATGATCTTGCGATGGTCGCGGTAGTTGTAGTGCGTGGAGACGAACGGGCGCAGCGGGGCGAACATCTTGCAGGCGATGCCGAGCTTCTGGAGCTTTTTGGGATAGTTGTAGGGCAGCAGCGCCACGGCGCAGGTGCCGTCGTACATGACGCGAACCTCCACGCCGGCGTTGACCTTTTCTTTCAGAATTTCCAGCACGCGGCCCCACATGTAACCCTCCTTAACGATGAAATACTCAAGGAAGATGAAATGCTCGGCCTTTTGCAGCTCATCGAGCATCACGTCGAATGCGTCGTCGCCGAGCGGGAAATACTCCGCCTCGGTGTTCCGGTAGCAGGGAAAGCCGCAGGAATTGAGATAGGTGGCAAGATTCCGAAGCCCTTCCGGCAGCTCTTCGCTCGGGCAAGCGTCAGCACAGGGGGCGAGGTCTTCCGTCTGCGCCAGAATGTCGTTGTAGCGGCGGATCATCAGCCGGTGGCCAAGGTCGGTTTTGATGTAGATATACAGGATCAAACCAAAGACGGGCAAAATGGCGAGAATGAAAAACCACGTGAGCTTGATGGTCGGGTTGTCGTCGTTTCCGAAGAGGAACAGCACGACCGCGGCGGAGAGCAGCGAGCTGCCGCCCCAGAAATAGGGGAGGAAGCCCTCCAGATAGCGGAAGCCGGCAAACAGAAACAGGATCTGGACGATCAGCGACACGATGATGATGCCGGTGCGGCCGAATACGATCTGGATCAGCTTGCGTTTGCCTTTTTCGAGCAGCAGAATGCGATTGTCTTCTTTTTCCATAGATGTCCTTTCTCAGACTGACCGTGCCTGCGGGGCGGCGCGGGGCATAACCCTATACTAAAGGCATATTTACTTCATCATAGCATGACTTTTGAAAAAAGCCAACCTGTTTTCACGGGGAAACGGGCGCGGCGGCGCGAAACGGCACTTGGCGATTCTGCTTTCCTGTGTTAGAATAAGAAAAAAGAAAAAAGGAGCGGGCGGATGGAAAAGGCAACACAACTCCACAATATCCCGCCGCTGTGCGATAAAAGTTCCCGCGTGCTGATCCTTGGCTCGTTTCCATCGGTCAAGTCGCGCGAAGCGGCATTTTTTTACGCGCATCCGCAAAATCGCTTTTGGCCGACACTTGCCGCCGTTCTGGGCGAGGCAGCGCCGAAAACGGTCGAGGACAAGCGCTCTCTCGTTCTGCGGCATGGCATTGCCCTGTGGGATACCATCGGCTCGTGCGAGATCGCGGGTTCGTCAGATGCGAGCATCACGAACGTTGTGCCGAACGATCTGCGCGTCATTCTGGAGACGGCGGATATTCAGGCTATTTTCTGCAACGGCGGCACATCGTACGCAAGCTACAATAAATACTGCCGCGCGATGACGGGGCGCGAAGCGGCCAAGCTGCCGTCTACCTCACCTGCAAACGCGCGCTGGACGCAGGATAAGCTCTTGCGCGCATGGCGTGAAGCGCTTTTACCTTACCTGTCGGAGGTTTGACAAAAGTTGACAAAACGGGCGCAAGGGGATATGATACAGCGCGCGTAACGAAAAGGAGAACGATCCATGGCAGATAAAGCAGTCTCTCTTCGCGGGGAGCAAACCGTATTATTTACAAACCGTCAGCTTGTTGCCTTGATGTGGCCGCTGCTGCTCGAGCAGTTCCTGGCGATCACGGTGGGCCTTGCCGACTCGCTGATGGTGGCGACCGTCGGTGATGCGGCAATCAGCGCCGTATCGCTGGTCGATTCGATCAGCAACCTGATGATCTACATTTTCTCTGCCATGGCGACCGGCGGCGCGGCTGTCGCGGGACAGTACATCGGGCAGAGGCAGAAAGAGGACGCCTGCCATGCAGGCCAGCAGCTCATTGCGCTGCTGGCCGCGGTGTCGGTCTTCTTCGTGGCGCTGCTGTATCTATTCCGCGCGCAGGTCCTGACGGTGATGTTCGGCCACATCGAGCCAGACGTCATGGCGGCGACGAATACCTATTATTTATATGTAATGGCGTCCATTCCCGGCATTGCGCTCTATAACGGCGGCGCGGCGCTCTGGCGCACGATGGGCAGAAGCGACATTTCTCTCAAGGTCTCGCTGCTGATGAACGGCATCAATGTAGCGGGCAACGCCATTCTGATCTTCGGTTTCGGCATGGACGTGGCGGGCGTTGCGATCCCGACGCTCGTGTCCCGCACGGTTGCGGCGGCGGTGATCCTCGGCATGCTCTTCAACGACAAGCTGACGCTGCACCTCTCCAATGTGCGCGCATTCCGTCTGGACATGCGCCTGATGAAGAACATCTTCTACATCGGTGTGCCGAGCGGCGTCGAAAACGGCATGTTCCATCTGGGACGGCTGGTGCTTTTCAGCCTCATCTCGACCTTCGGCACGGCGGCAATGGTTGCCAACGCCATCGGCAACACCATCGCCAACTTCAACTGCTTTTCCGGCTCGGCAATCAACCTCGGCTTGGCCGCGGTGGTGAGTCAGTGTGTCGGCGCGGGCGAGTTCGATCAGGCGCGCGCCTACATGAAGAAGATCGTCAAGTGGACGTATGGCATCATGGCGGTGGTCAACCTGGGTATCATGGCGCTGTTGCCGCTCATCATGCGCGTTTACAATGTCTCGCCCGAGGCGGAAAAGCTTGCGGTCACGGTTTCGTTGATCCACGGCATTTCGTCCATTTTCCTCTGGATCCCTGCTTTCACGATCCCGTCGTTCCTGCGCGCGGCGGGCGACGCTCAGTTCACGATGCTCGCCAGCATGACGACGATGTGGCTCGTGCGCGTGTTGCTTGCGTATGTGCTGGGACGGTATCTCGGCTACGGTGTGGTCGGCGTGTGGTTTGCGCATGCGATCCTCGACTGGCTCGTGCGCGGCGCAGTGTTCATCTTGCGCTACCGCAGCGGCAAGTGGGAGAGCATGGGCATTAAAACATAATGATAAAAAAGAGTCCGCTTCACGAAAGCGGACTCTTTTTTACATTTCGACGGTGATGTTGTCGGTGCCGTGCTGCTCAAATTCGCCTAAGTAGGTGTCCATGCGTTCGCGCAGCTCGTCAACATTTTCAGGCGTGGGCGCGTCGCTGTCCATATCGCGCAGGGCAAGCTCCTGAGCGAGGATCTCGAAGAACATGGTGTCCTCGTAGGCCATGATGGCCTCGTGGATGCCGCCCTCGGCAAAGGCACGCGAGGGGATCAGCTCCCCCTGGTAGGCCTCGACCAGAGGCACCATGCCGTGGGAGAGGCAGTGGGCAAAAACGGCGCTTTCCACATCGTCGTATTCTTGAATGCGGTCATCGCCGCGGGTGGAGTTCATCACCCAGTTGCCAACATAGACCAGATCGAGAAGACGGCGGAATTGCTTTTCCGTCAGATCAATTTTCATAGTGATGCCTCCTTCTGAAGCTCCTGAAATCTGCTTAGCAGAGATTATAGCACGCACCGCTGTGTTTTGCCATAGCAAAAACAGGGAAACACACAAAAATTAAAAATGCGCCTTGTGCCTTTTCCTGCGCCGTAGTATGATGACAAAAACAGGATAAGAGAGGACAGTATGAAAAAACTCGTTTGGCTCACCGTACACGGCGAGCAGAAATATGAAGGCATGAGCGCCGACAGCTCCGAGCTGCGCGTGCGCGGCACGATGGAGACAACGAAAGACGGCTATCTCCTGCGCTACGAAGAGGCAGATGAGACCGGCAGAGTGACCACGGCGACGCGTCTTGCGCTTGCACCGGACTGCGTGATTCTGACGCGCACGGGCGAGGTGACGAGCGAGATGGTGTTTGAGGCAGGGGAGGAGCACACCTCATTCTATGCCGTACCCTACGGAACCTTGCCGATCTCGGTGAAGGCAGAGTCGGTCAAATGGAAAATTGAAGAGACCGGCGGTATGCTTGCCCTGCGCTACGCGATCAACATCGGCGGGCAGAGGGGCGAGTGCGCCCTGCGCGTCCGCGTGCGAACGGAAGAGGAATAGGAAAGAGGACTGCCCGGCGGCAGTCCTCTTTTTTACGCGCCGAAGAACAGGCGCACAAAAAATGCCGAGGAGAGGAACATCGCTGCGTCGGCGCAAAGGGCGGCGGGAATGGTGTAGCGCGTTTTGGTGATTCCTGCCGCGCCGTAATAGACGGCAACAGTGTAAAATGTCGTTTCGCTCGAGCCGAGCATGACAGCCGCCACGCGGCCAATATAGGAATCCACGCCATGCGTGCGCATGATCTCCGATCCGACGGCCAGCGCGCCGCTGCCGGAGATGGGGCGGATAAATAGCAGCGGCGCGGTTTCGGCAGGAATGCCGAGCGCATCGAGCGCGGGGGCAAGAAACGCGCCGAGCGCTTCCGTTGCGCCGGAAGCGCGCAGCATATAAACGGCGCTCAAGAGCGCGATGAGCGTGGGTAAAATGTGCAGCAGCACGGCAAGCCCCTCCTCTGCGCCCTTGGTGAGCGCGGCGTAGACGTCGACGCGCTTGCGCGCGGCGAAGCAGGCGGTGAAGGCGAGCAGTACCGGCACGATCAGCGTAGAGAGCGGCATAGGCTAATCCCTCCAGAAGCGGGAAAGCAGCTTTGCAGCGAGCAGTCCTGTGAGGACGGAGAGGAGCGATGTGAGCCATACGGCGGGCAGGATGTCAAACGGGTCGCGGCTGCCGAGCGAAGAGCGAACGCCTGCGAGCGTGGTGGGCAGGAGCTGAAGGGACGCTGTGTTGAGCACCACGAACAAACACAGTTCGTCTGACGCTCTGCCGCAGCAGCCGCGGCTCATGCGGCGGGCTGCGCGGATGCCGAGCGGCGTTGCTGCGTTGCCAAGGCCGAGAAGATCGGCCGAGAGGTTGGCGGAAACGGCGGCGAGCGTTTCGCTGTCACGGCTCGAGCGCGGCAAAAGCCTTTTGAGCAGCGGGCGGAACAGGGCGGCAAGGCGGTCAGTGAGCGCACACTGGTTCATCACTTCCATCAGCCCTGTCCAGAGACACATCACGCCGCACATCGCAAAGCACAATTCGACCGCACTCTGCGCCCCCTCAAGCGCGGCGGTGCCGAGCGCGTCCCAATTTCCCGTCCAAGCGCCGAAGAAAAGAGATACAACCACCATTCCCGTCCAAAGGTAAGCCATTGCCATGCCCATCAACTCCTTTGCCCTTAAATATATCAGTGGGAGAGGGAGAATATACCGCGTGCTGTGGGCGAAATTGTCTGATTTGGAGAGCCTTTGCGCCGATGAAAAAATTTCTCGAAAAAATTTTAAAATTGTCTTGACATGTGCAATTAGTTTTGGTACTATATGCAAGTCCGCGATTGGGCGCATCCTGCCCTATTTGCGCGATATTGCGATGAACCGGGAGATTGCTCAGAGTTCTGAGGTAACTTTCGGGGAGTATGTCCGAACATCGGGCGGCTGAGAGAATATCTGTACGTTGCGTAGATCGCTGCGCCATGTGTAGACCGGCCGTTTATTCGTGCCGGTTTTTCTATGAGCCGGAATGATACGCACGGATAAGCGTACAGGAAAAACTCTCACCGTACGGCTTCGACAATGCAAGAATACCGTACAAAATGAAGGAGAAACCAAAATGGCAAAAGAAATGATCCGCATTCGTCTCAAGGCCTATGACCACCAGGTCATCGACCAGAGCGCAGAGAAGATCGTCGAGACCGCCAAGCGCACCGGCGCTACCGTCTCTGGCCCCATCCCTCTGCCCACCAAGAAGGAAGTCGTCACCATCCTGCGCGCTGTTCATAAGTATAAGGACAGCCGTGAGCAGTTTGAGCGCCGCACCCACAAGCGTCTGATCGACATCACCAACTCCACCCCCAAGACGGTTGAGGCTCTGATGGGCCTTGAGCTTCCTGCCGGCGTTGAGATCGAGATCAAGCTCTAATCCCCAGCACACCTATTAAATTGTTGCTCTACCCAAAAGCTTATCGACTTGCGTGAGATAAGCGGGGTCAAGTCGGCAGAGCAATGGCGGGAGTTGCCGCTAACTAAGCCGACCAATAACCTTTACAGGAGGATCATACATGAAAGCAATCATCGGCAGAAAAGTTGGCATGTCTCAGATCTTCGACGAAAAGGGCCACGTCATTCCGGTCACCGTTATCGAGGCCGGCCCCTGCGTGGTCACTCAGAAGAAGACCAACGAGAAAGACGGTTATGAGGCTGTCCAGCTTGGCTATGAGGACATTCGCGAAGCGAAGCTCTCCAAGCCCGAACTCGGCCACCTGAACAAGGCTGGCGTTTCCCCCAAGAAGTACCTGCGTGAGTTCAACCTTGACAACGCTTCCGAGCTGGAGCTCGGCGCCATCATCAAGGCTGATACCTTCCAGTCCGGCGACTTCGTCGACGTGACCGGCACGAGCAAGGGTCACGGCTACACCGGCGTCATCAAGCGCTGGAACGCCAGCCGCGGTCGTATGACCCACGGCGGCGGCCCTGTCC
>OQVS01003135.1_pt1 | contig 10092 bp, 10 predicted proteins | sample 1691601 | NCBI WGS metagenome assembly OQVS01 (sample SAMN03418268, study PRJEB22391) | human gut metagenome | biome: human-gut; feature: organic feature; material: feces | host: Homo sapiens | place: Tanzania | collected 2013-01 | reverse complement strand
GCCAAACCGGCTCTTGCTGATATACAGCAGCCGGAAGGACTCCCGCGGGGCTGGTGCATGACGGATATCAAAGCGCTGGGTGCTCATAAACGATCGGCTCCTTCGGGAAACACAATTTTTCTAAAAATAAGAGCAAGATACCAAAAGAAATAGTGCGTTGCATCGTGTACTTTATTTCATTATAGAGGCTGTCGACAAAAAAAGCAAGTCCCGATTGAGGGCATATTTTATACTTTTGTTTCGTATTACAGTCCAAAACCGTAAAAACCGTCCCGGATTCGGAATCATGCTGAAACTTTTATAAAATTTTTAGCACTTTTGCCAGAAGCGCTTTTTAAAAAGCAACGATCATAAAAAGAAAAGCAACGTTCTTCTTTGTGCCGACACCAAAAAAGGGAAACTGCCGCACCGTGTTTTTTGTGCAGAATCTTCTGCTTTTTATTCACTGTACGCCCTGCGTGCGCCGGCAGTTCCGTTCCGCCTTATTCTGCCCCCGCAGCGGGGCGTTTTTGCCCGTCGTATTTGTTGCTGCTGCGCCGCCCGGTTTTGCCGGGACCGGCCGTCTGTTTTGCCGGAAGGTCGTACTATACTCGATAAAACTCCGCCGGAACGCTGCTCCGGTCATTTATTCTGCTGTTTCTTACCGATTTTACAATGTTTTTTATAAAAAAGGCTTTACAAATGAATTTTAAAAACATATTATATAATTATAAGTTCAACTTCTTTACGCAAACATTTTCGTTCCGATTCGTATGGGGCAGCGAGGTCTGCGCTTTCCGCGCCGCTTCTGCCTTGCGATAGATCATTGGAGCCCGCCGGTGCAGCCCCGCTGCACCAGATCAAATACAGAAGGAAGGTTATGCATCATGCCTGAAAAGAAAGTTTCTGCTCCCGCAGCCGAAGCTCCGGCTGCCGAGGGCAAGACCCGCAAATCCGCCAAGGCTCCCGCCCGCCGCGGCCGCCCGCCGCTGGCACCCGAGCTGTATGTAGAGATGGGCGGTGAGCAGTACAACATCACCGACATCATCGACCGCGCCAAGGCAGACTACCGCACCACCCACAAGGTCGGCGTGCAGTCCTGCAAGGTGTACGTCAAGCCCGAGGAGGGCGCAGCCTACTACGTCATCAACAAATTCTCTGGCAAGCTGGATCTGTAATTTTTTCACAGGATCGCAGGCAGCACCGCACTGCTGCCGCGCCCGCCATTCCCACAATAAGGCTCCATAAACAAAGAGGCCGCTGCACAGCGTTTGTGCAGCGGCTTTTTTGATGCCGGGACGATTTGAAATGGCCTCCGCTCAGAACCCCAGCATCTGCCAAAGAGACTTGCGCTCTTCGGCCGGGTCCGGGTCCGGGATCTCGAACACATAGCGCTCGGTGGCGTTGATGACGGTGGTGTTGCCGCGGGTGCATACCCGGGGCAGCTTTGCATCATAATTCAGGTGTATGTGCCCGTGGATGAACCACTTGGGCTGGTACTCGTCCAGGATCTCGTTGAAGCACGCAAAGCCCATGTGGGCACGGTCGTCCCCGTCGTTCAGCCCTTTTGCCGGGGCGTGGGTCAGCAGCAGGTCGATGCCGCCCTTTTTGTGCGCCTGATGTTCCAGCTTGTGCGCACGGCGGCGCATGGCCTTCTCGGTGTACTGGTAGGTGTCCTCTTTATTATAGCGCTGACAGCCCCCCAGCCCCATGATGCGCAGGCCCTTCCATGTGTACACCTGATCGTCCACGCAGATGCAGCCGCCGGGTTCCCCTTCGGTCTGGTAGCTGCCGTCGTGGTTGCCGTGCACATACAGGATGGGTGCAGCGGTAAAGTTTGTGAGATATTCCAGATACTTTTTGGGCAGATCCCCGCAGGAGAGGATCAGGTCGATGCCCTCCAGCCGGGCACGGGTGTCATAGTCCCACAGCGCCTTGGACGGGACATCTGAGATGGCAAGAATTTTCACGTTCGTATGCTCCATTCTTTTCCGGTCAGGCCGGCTCATTTCTCCAGACCCTTTACGTTGTCCAGTCCGTTGATCGCCAGCACGGTACGGGTCTTTACATCCAGCTCATCGTAATGGGGCAGCTTGCCGTGTACACAGGCATCCAGCCAGTCCATCTCCATCAGCTCTTTGGGGCTGTAAACTCTATTCTCCGGGGAGTGCAGGTTGTCCTCGTTATCATACAGCTTTTCCGGGAAGATGTGCACATTGTCCGACCCTTGCAGCGTTTCCATCAGATCCAGCAGCTGCCGCGTACCGCTGGGCAGTGATTCCTGATATTCCAGATCCTCTGCGCCGCTGCGCAGCCCCCACCAGTAGTTCACCGCGCGGGTAGTAGCTGCATTGTCCCAGCTGCCATCAAAAATGGAGCGCACGATCTCCACATAAAAGGTATCCCACCGCCAGATCGGCAGACCCAGCGGCTGTAAGCTGCCGTCCGGCAGCTTGCGGCACAGGCCGTAGTCCCGGTGAGTGTCGGCGGGCTCCCGGCTGTCCCGGGCGTAGACCATGTCGATCTCCGGGCAGTCGGCAAAATCCAGCGGGTGGGCGGTATCGGTCTGGCAGGCCCAGCGCAGCCAGATACGGCCTGCCGGGCGCACGCTCTTCAGCCCCTGCGCAAAGGCGTTGATCGCAGCGGGCACGCCGTACACGGGGTTTGCCGCCACATAGCCGATGTGCCCGGTCTTGGTCATGATGCCGGCCAGCATGCCCAGCAGATAGGTCACCTCATAGGTGCGGGGATAGTAGGTGCGCACCAGCGGGTGCGGCGCGTTCAGCGAGCAGTTCAGGATGCGGGTCTTGGGGTGCTGCGCCGCCACCTTCAGGCAGGCGTTGTACATCCGCACGCTGGTGGTGAACACCACGTCCGCATTGTTGTGGGCAACCTCTTCCAGCACCTGCTCCGCGTCCACCTCCGGGTTCACGTCCTCGTAGCAGCTGATATACACCTTGTCCGGGAATACCTTGGCCAGTGCTTCGCGTCCCTCGTCATGCGCACGCACCCACGCGCTGATCTTGGCGTTGTACTCGTGGAGGAACACCACCCGCAGCTCGCTGGGCTGCTTGCTGGGGCTGAAGATATTCAGCTTGGACAAAAGCGGCTCTGCGGGGCTCTTGGGCGGGTCCAGCGAAAGCTCCACGCCGTGGGGCTCGGTAAGCACCTTCACCTCGTTCCACAGCTTTTCCAGGTTCTGCCGCACCTGCGCAGGGGTGGCGTCGTAGGTGTCGGAGTAGCGGTACACCGACAGGTACACCAGCAGCGCATCACCGGTGGTCAGCCCCAGAGATCCGCCGCCCAGGGCTTCGAACTGCTGGTGGAACATGGTGTAGAAGGCGGCAAAGTTCAGCCGGTTATCCTCCGACCATGTCTCGCCGCTGGCCTTGCACACCAGCGTCTGCAGTTTGTTATAGCCGCCCAGCTTGGAAAAATGCACATAGTTCACCTTGGACAGCTTATAGAAATCCAGAAACTCGTAGTAGATCTTATTTTCCAGATCCTCGGTGCGGGCTGGGATGAGCCGGGTGACCGTGCCCGGGATCTTGACGGCGCCGTAATACTTGAGCACCGAGACCCGCTTGTTGCCCTCCTGCACATAGAACTGGTTCATGTACTCAAAGGCGATGATGGGGGTCTGGATGCCCTCTTCCAGATGGGCGTCGCACAGGATCGACCACTTGGCGGCAAACTCGGTGTCCGGCTCCAGCAGAGGCATAAAATCATACGAAAAGGCGGTATGCCGTCCGCTGGTCTTGGTGCCCACAAGGCTGTCCGACGGGATCTCCACCAGACCCAGCGGCTCCTGCGCCACGATATCCACGCCCTTGAGCACATCGTCCAGCACGGCCAGATAGGGCGACTGGCCGCGGGCTATGCGGGCACGATAGGCGCGCTGCCCTGCGCGCAGTGCACTTTTATAATCTTCCAGCATAAGAACTCCTTTTTTCTATAAGCGCGGTGCCGCAGTCCCCCTGCCGCACCGGAACACCCCCAGTATACCACAAAAACAGAAATAAGGCAGTATTTTGGGGATAAAACTGTTGATTTTCCCGGTAGATTCAGGTACGATAATACTGATATTCAAAACCGACAGGAGTTTACTATCATGCAGACCGTTTCTCTGCCCGTTCTCACGGCGGGCGAATACGCCGGCGGCGTCTGGTATTACGAGCCCCACACCTACCAAAACTACCGTTATGTTCTGGGGCGTGTGGGCAAGCACCCGCTGGTGTGCATCGGCATCAACCCCAGCACCGCCCAGCCCGGCGCGCTGGACCCCACCTTAAAAAGCGTGGAGCGTCTGGCTGCCGCCAACGGCTTTGACAGCTGGATCATGTTCAACGTCTACCCCCAGCGCGCCACCGACCCCAACGATATGGACAAGACCCCCGACCGCGCCCTGTGCGACGAAAACCTGCGCTGGCTGCAGGCCGTGCTGGCCCAGACCGAGCCCACCATGTGGGCGGCATGGGGCACCCTGATCGAAAAGCGGGACTACCTGCCCGGCCTGATGCGGGAGATGGTAGCCCTGACGCGGGAGCGGGAGATCCCGTGGGTCACCTTTGGCAAGCGCAGCAAAAAGGGACACCCGCACCACCCGCTGTACCTGCGCAAGGATTCCACCCCGGAGCCCTTTGATGTGGAAAACTATCTGGACACCTGTTTCTGATGTCCGCCCGACAGGAGGAGAGCTGCTTTGACCGCAGAACAGTATAAGCCCATCTATCACTGGTTCAGCGCCCACCCGGCCGTAAAACGGCTGGTCGTTTTTCTGGACCGGTGGCTGCCGCTGGTGCCCTTTGTGTGCTACCCGGTGCTGCTGTGCCTGCTGAACGTCCGGCTCTCGCGGCTGTTCCTCACCCAGAAGCAGGCCGCGCTGGACTTTATGGTGCTCATCGCCCGCTCCGTCTTTGTGCCGGGGCTGGTGTTCTGGGGCGGCACGCTGCTGCGCAGCCGGCTGCACTTCCCCCGCCCCTACGAGCAGCCCGGCTTTACCCCGCTGGTGGCAAAGGAGAGCCGCGGGCACTCCATGCCCTCCCGCCACGCGCTGAGCGCCGCCGTGCTGGCGGCGGTGTGGCTGTATTTCTACCCCGCTGCGGGCTGCGTGATGGTGGGCATTGCCCTGCTTATCTGCTGTCTGCGGGTGCTCACCGGGGTGCATCATGTGCGGGACGTGGTGTGCGGCTTTGTGCTGGGCTTTGCGCTGGGTGCCGCCGGAATGTGGCTGCTGTAAGGCCGTTTTGTGCACGCCGGAGCGTCCGTTTTTTGCCGCAAGCGCAAAAAGTTGAAACTTTTTTCAGATTTTCCTTGACAGAATGCGATGGGTATGGTATTATTTCTCTCGCAGCCTGTGCCGACACAGAACTGCCGCCATAATGGAACCCATTGGGATAACAACGTGCGCCCGTAGCTCAGGTGGATAGAGCAACTGCCTTCTAAGCAGTGGGCCGGGGGTTCGAGTCCCTTCGGGCGCATCTATGTGGTGCCCATAGCGTAGTCGGTTAACGCGCCAGATTGTGGATCTGGAGACCGTGGGTTCGAGTCCCACTGGGCACCCCACCAAAAAATCCGCTGTTGCATTGCAACGGCGGATTTTTCTTTTGGTTGGGTGCCCAGTAGGACAAGAAAAGTAATTTTGTTTTTATATAGCGCAACGCCGGACAGACTACGGTCTGCCCGGCGTTGTTTTTTGATCCTTCCCCTGCCCTTACCGGTTCATCTCCTGCAAAATCTTTGCGATCTGTGCCGGGGTGTAGCCATCCTGCCGCAGGGCAGCGGTAATGGCCACATCGCTCTTGCCCTGGCTGCGCATCAGCGCCGCCCGGTAGGGTACGGCCGCACTGGCGGCAGCGCCTTTGCCCCCGGCAGCATCTGCCGTGCCTGTGCTGCCGGTCTTTGTGCCAGATGCAGCCTTGCCTGCGGCCTGGCTGGCTTTCTGCTGGGCGTTGGCTTGTTTCAGTGCCCACTCGCCTTTGGCAATGTTCAGCTTTTCGGCGGTCACATTGTTGTTGAACGCCTGCTGTTTCAGTGCGTCCTGATAGGCGCGCTCACTGGCGGTGTTATCGTACTTTTGCTGGGTCAGTGCATCCTGCCGCTGCTTTTCCTGCATCTGCTGGCTCCACTGGGTGTCGGCGCGCTCGGCCTCGTAGGCGCGGTTGCCTGCGTAGATGTTGTACCCGGTGTTCAGCAGGCCGCCCGCCAGCGTGCCCAGACCCGTGGTGCCAGTAATGGCCAGCTGCACCACATCCCCGATCACCCCCAACACCGTCATGATGTTATTGAATACCTGCTGGCGCTGGCCTGCCTGGGTCTGCTCCTGTGCGCTGTAGTAGCCGTGCAGGGTATCCAGCTGGCTCAGATGGTCCTGATACCGGCCATACTCTCTGGCGTAGGCATCGTTGTAGGCTTCGCCCTTCTGCTGCAGCTGGGTGTAGTAGTCCTCCAGCTGCCGCTCATACAGGTTCCGGGCGTTCTGCTCCTGCCCGTTCAGCTGCTCCAGCCTGTGCAGCAGTTCCTCGCCGCCGCTCTGGTAGGTATCCAGCGCCAGGCTGTACAGGGTGGGGATGGCGCTGTTCAGTGCACCGATCTGCTGCTGGTAGGCCTGCTGTGCCGCACTGGCTGCATAGCTGGAGCCGTAGCCGCCGGTCAGAGCTGCGGCCTGTGCTGCCGCATCCGCGCTGGCATTATGGGCGTTCTGGGTATACAGCTGCTCGTACTGGCGGTACAGCGGGTCCCGCGTGTAGCTGTACTGGAAATTTTCCCGCTCCAGCAGCTGCCCCAGCAGGCTGTCGATCCTGTTCTGATAGCTGCTCTGGTACTCCCCGGGGCGGCTGTCCTGCCACTGTTTCAGGGCGTTGGCCGCATCGGTCACCTTCTGGCTGGGCCGGTAGCTGGCCTGTGCCATGGCGTTTTCCACATCCTGGCGGCTGTTCAGCCCCTCGGTGTTATAGGTCGGCTGCGCAGCGGGCTGTACCTGTGCCTGCAGTTCCGGCTGCAGCAGTTCCTCCTTCTTTTTGGATGCCATAACATCCTCCTTTCATGTTTACAGTCCCTGCAGCTTGCTGCGCAGGGCATCAGACATATTTTCCGTATCCAGATTGGTCAGCACATACTGCAGCTGCTCCTGCATCTGGTACAGGTAGCTGCGCAGCGCCCGGGCATCCTCCGGGTCCATGTTTTCGCTGAGCCGGGGCAGCCCGAGGTTGCTCAGGCCGTTCATGCTTGCCATGCGTTCTCCTCCTGTTCCCACATCCTGCCCTTTGCCGGGGCCATAGTGCGCGCCAGGCTGCGCAGGGTGATCTGCCCTTTGCCGCGCAGCCGCAGCCGCAGCGACCCATGCCGCCGGGGTACAAAGGGCAGCTCGTAGCTGCGGCGGCTGCCCCGGGCGGTCAGTACAGCCACTGTTTCCCAGGGGCCGCCATCGTAGCTGGCCGCCACCTCCACCGTGCTGGTGCGTTCCGCATCCAGCCGCAGGGTCAGGCGGGAGAGGTAGCGCTGCTCGGTGCCATCCAGCCCCACATCACCGGTGACCAGTTCAAAGGGGATGTCCGTTTCCACCCCATCGGTGGTCTTCCAGTCCGGCTCCCGGGTGGGGTCTGCCGCCCACAGTGCCTGCCCATCCCACAGATAAAGCTGCCCGCCGGTGCTGGCCATCTCGCAGGAGCATACATCCTCCTCGCTCCACAGCCCCTTTTCGGTATCATAGACCAGCAGCCGGGCATCCTCCCGGGAGATGTGCAGGTAATACCGGCCATCCAGCGCACCGCCCACGGCGCTCTGGACGTTGGACAGTTTTGCGGCGTCCAGCGCGCCGGACACCTTGGTGGGCAGGCTGCCGTCCCAGGCCATCACCCCGTCCGGCGAAAGATAATACAGGGTTTCGTTCAGCACGCACAGGCTGCGGGCGGCATTTTTGGCCACGCCCCGGCACCGCAGGCTGGAGAGCTGAAAATCCGATGGCCTGGAGCCATACAGCTTGTGCAGGGTGTTCTCCTTAAAGAACAGCGCATAGCCCATGCAGGATGCCGCCCCGGTAAAAGCGCCATCGCTGCCTACGGTGACTGCATAGCTGTCCGCTGCGATGCTGCGGTAGCTGAACCAGTTGGTGGGGTCGCCCAGCTTGCAGCCGTAGATAACGTTTTCCCTGCTGCTGCAGCCCCACACCCGGTTGTTGCACTCGGTCACAAAATCCAGGTCCGGCACACGGCGTTCGATGGATACCATCCGGTCCGCCGCTGTACTGCGGTGCTGCCTGCCGTCCAGGCTCTCCCACTGGGCAGCAGCGGCGTTCTGCACCAGGGTGCCGTAAAAATACTCTCCCTGGGGGGTGCAGCGCACCCGCAGCCAGTCCTCGCCTACCTCGTACACGATCTGCTCGCCGTTCAGCTCTGTGCTCTGCCCGGCAGCTTCGGCCGCTGCGCCCTGCACGGTCACGGTATCCCACTGGCGGAACAGCGCCCCCATCCCCGCTGCCGTGATGCGGCAGTATTCCAGCGGGATCGCTGCCCAGCTGCCGGAGTTTTTGCTGTACAGTTCCAGTGTGCTGTCGTACCGCCAGGGATGCTCCGGATCCTCCACCTTCAAAAACAGCTGTCCGTCCGCCGGGTCGGCAGGTTCTTCCCGGCCAAAGGCCTCCACCTTATAGGTCCTGCCTGCAGCATCGCAGGGGGCAAAGGTAACGCTTTTGCCCGCCGCCGTCCAGGCTGCGCCCAGCGCAGTCACGCTGCCGTCCACCGTATCAAAGGCCAGCTTGTCCGGAAAGATCAGGATCTTTGTGCCGATGCCCACCAGCGCCTTCCGGCTGTCGGCCACCACATCCTGTTTTGTCACCACCGGAGCGGCAGCACCGTCCGGGGTGTAGGCCAGATCCCGCCCGCAGATCGTCAGCAGGCCGTTCAGGTGGTACAGCCCGTTCAGGCCGGTCATCGTCCGCAGCCTGCGGCGGGGCGTGCGGGTGCTCAGCGCAGGGAAATCCCGGGTAGAAAAGTTCACACCGGCGCTGTACTCGGCTTCCGAGCAGCTGTAGGTCTCGTTCAGCCCGCCAAACGCCCGCAGCAGCTGCCGGGTGTTGGCAAGCCGCGCTCTTTCTGCTAAGACCATCTTTTCACCTCCTTTACCAGCGCCACTGCACCCGGCTGCGGGGCGGATAGTTCTGCCGCAGCCAGACTGCCAGCTCTGCGCACAGGGCATTGTACTGCGCCTGCTCCCCGGCATAGCGGTCGGTCTCGCCCAGTGCTGCATCCATCTGCGCGCACAGCAGGTGTGGATACATGGCATCAAAGGGCGGCGGTGCCAGCAGCACCTGGTCGTCCTGCACCGGCTGCTCCCACGGGCGGTCTGCGCCCACCGCCTCAAACGCTCCGCCTGCACTGCGGTCGAACAGTTTTGTGCGCAGCAGGGCATCCGCCTCCCGCAGCCACTGCAGCCGGGTCTCGGCCCCGATGCGGCAGTTGGGGCGCAGCTGCTCCGCACGCTCCAGCGCCTCTCCTACAGTCATTTCATCACATCCTTTTTCTTAAAAAAGCCCGGCCGGGGGCATCGTTCCCAGCCGGGCAGCGTTGGTCTTACTGTGCCGCGTTCTCGGCGGCAGCAATGCGGGCAGCGGTCAGCTCGTCCTGCCGCTGGCTGTGCTCCAGCACCTCCGCTACAGCGGGCGGCACCTCCACCTCCATGCCCCGGCGGATCTTGTAGTTCACGCCGTTGACGCTGACGAACAGATCGCCCTTATAGCGGCTGTTGTCCTTGAACAGCCGGATGCGCACATTCTTTTCAGCCATGGCGCACCTCCTCAGTTGGCAGCGGCGGTGGCAGAGTAGCTGGACACGCTCTCGATGCGCACCATGTACTGCTCCACCAGACGCTCGGCGGCGCGCATTCCCTTCCAGCCCACGGAAGCGCGCTGGTTCAGCGGGTCGTCGCCATAGCCCAGCTGCTTGACGATGTGCTCCAGACCGCCGCCTTCCAGCTCGGTGACGCCATAGGCGTGGGCCCCCAGCACCAGCGTACCGAACACGGCCAGACCGGTCGGGCAGGTGGCGTCCTTCCAGATCTTGGCCTCGCTGGTCTCGATGAAGCGGATGTTGCCCAGCTTGCCGATCTCGCCGCGGA
>OQVS01003132.1_pt1 | contig 10093 bp, 11 predicted proteins | sample 1691601 | NCBI WGS metagenome assembly OQVS01 (sample SAMN03418268, study PRJEB22391) | human gut metagenome | biome: human-gut; feature: organic feature; material: feces | host: Homo sapiens | place: Tanzania | collected 2013-01 | reverse complement strand
TGGTCAGCAGGCCGTTGGTGAACACCTGCTTTTCGCTGTTGCCCTTGTCCAGGCCGAACCGGATGATGGCGTTGGACATGCCCATCGACACGAACGGGATGAGCAGGTTGGCATACTGGCTCAGGATCTTCGACAGGCCAAGGTCGGAGATCTCCGCCATGGCATAGGTCAGAAACGGCTGGACCAGCAGGGTCAGCAGCTTCGACGAAAAACTTGAGATCGCAAAGATGATGGTATTTCCGGCCAGCTTGGAATACTTGTCGCCGCCGGAGCTTTTTTCGTTTGCCACGTTTTTCAACTCCTGTACTATCCGCCCCTGTGCGCAGGGCCCGCTTGTTCTGGAGCCCGCAGGGCGATTCTCTGATACGTTTCCCTCCACTCATACGAAACTGCGAGGGTTATTTCAGCAGCTCCCGCCGGGCCTTCCAGTCCGGGAGGATCTTTTCCACTTCCGCCCAGAACTTCGGGCTGTGATCCAGCACAAGAAAGTGGCAGTACTCATGTACTACCACATAGATCTGTGCCGCTTCGGGCATGTTGTAAAGCTCCAATGCCAGCGTGATCTGCCGCTTGCCCGGTGTGCAGACGCCCCAGCGGCTCGTCATGCTCCGCACCTTCAGGATGGGCTTCTGCCCGCCCAGCACCTCGGCAAAGGCCGGGTAGACCTTGTCGCTCATAACCGCAAAATGGGCCAGCGCCACGTCCTTTTCGGGCAGGGGCCGCCAGTAGGTGCGGGCCTCGCGGTCGGCCAGATCCCTCTGCGCCTCCTGCACCCAGTCCCGATGCCGCAGCACAAAGCGGTCGGCCTCCTCCCACGAGGAGCGGAACGGGATGCTGACGGCCACGGTGCCGTCCGGATGCACCCGGATGTTCAGGTTCTTCACCTTCCGGCGGGTGGCCTTGTAGAGGATGCCGCCCGCCGTGCGCAGGGTCACTTCCGGCTTGCGCTTCGGCATTTCCGCCACTCCTCCACCGGCAGCTGGGCCAGCACCACCGCTGCAAAGATGAGCACACAGCCGGAGGCCTCCCGCGCCGAGAGGTTCTGGTGCAGGATGAGCCAGCCGCCCAGAGCGCTGAACACGCTTTCCAGACACATGATGAGGCTTGCGACGGCGGGGTTCAGCTCTTTCTGCCCCAGAATCTGCAGCGTATAGCCGACACCGCTGGACAGCACACCGCAGTAGACGATGGGCAGCCAGTTGGTGCCGAACTCGGCGAGGGTGGGCGTCTCAAACAGGAAGGCGGCGGCGGTGCTCTCCACCGCCACCACAACGAACTGCACCAGACTCAGCCGGACGCCGTCCACCAGTGGGGAAAAGTGGTCGATGGACATGATCTGGAAGCTGAAGAGCACGGCGCAGCTGAGCAGGACCCAGTCGCTGGATTCGATGCCGCCAAAGCCGTTCTTCATGCAGAGCAGATACAGCCCGCCCACGGCAATGACCATGCTCAGCCAGAGCCGGGCACTGCCCCGCCGCCCCACGAACAGCCCGAACACCGGCACCATCACGACGTACATCGCCGTCAGGAACGCGGCCTTGGCCGTGGAAGGGTTCAGCGTGATGCCGATCTGCTGGGCCGCGCTGGCCGCGAACAGAAAGCTGCCGCAGACAAGGCCCGCTGTTCCCAGCATTTTGCGGTCGGCAGCGGTCTGCGGCCTGCCGGTGGGCTCGCCCCGGCGGCGGCGAAGAGCGTCAAAGGCGTAGACGGTGGGCAGGAGCACCAGCACGGCCAGCCAGCTCCGCCCGGCCAGAAAGGAATAGGCCCCCATGCCGGAGCCTGCGCTCTGGGCCACAAAGGCCGTGCCCCAGATCAGAGCGCAGAGCATCAGCATCAGGGAATGCCGGGTCTGTGTATTCATCCGCCGATCCCCTCCACCTTGAGCAGTCCGTAGAGGTAATACTTGCTCGAATCATAGGAGATGGTCAGCCGGTAGCTGGCGTTGGGGTCCAGATTGCCGATGTCGCAGTGGTAGTTCTGGCCGTCGGTGACGAAGTAGTAGGTGGTGTTGTCCACATACTGTGCGCCGCCATCGACCTTCTTCCACAGCGAGATCTTGAACTTCTGCACGCCCTCCGCCGTGCCGCAGCCGTAGACAGAGAGCAGCCCGTTCGGCGCGGTGAAGTAGTCGGTCTGGCGGCTCCAGATGCCGTTGAAAACGATGTTCAGCGAGCCGTTGGCCACAGCGGTGGCGTATTTGGCGGAGGTGTCGGCGATGCCCTCGATCATCAGCGGGTCGCTGCTGGGGGCCGCCCACTGGGTGGTGTCCTCCTCCTGTACCTCATCCGACGCGCCTGTCAGCTTGTGGGCGATGGACGTCAGTGTGCTTTTGCAGCCGGTGAGCATCAGCGCAGCCAGAAGCAGCGCCAGCGCAAAGGCAAGGATCCGTTTTGTTTTCTTCATGGTTTTTTATCCTCAAAAATCGCAGAAAAGTGTACTTTTGCAAGGCATGATACGGATATAGTATACCGCATTTTTTTCCTGCATACAAGACACTTCAGCGCGTTTCCCCATTCTGTGCCGTCAGGGCCGCGCATTCGGCGGCGGCAAGGTCGTTCCGGGCCGGGCCGAAGAGCGAATCGTACCGGTAGAGCGCCCAGCCCTGCGCGCCCCGGCTGCGCAGATCTGCCGTCTGCCGGGCCAGCGCGGAACCGGTGGCCCACTGGCTCGTGCTGTCGGCGTTGACCCCGCCGTCGCCCACGCCGATGCGGTAGGCCCCCAGCCCGAAATACAGCGCCACATCCCCGGCGCGGGCCATGCCCAGCCACTCCGGCACGATGTTCTCAAAGGCAAAGCGGGTGCTGCCCGACTGCAGCTGGTATCCATAGCCCCAGTACACCTGCGGGCAGAGGTAATCCACCACGGCGTCGGCCCCGCTGGCCGTCAGCCAGGTGTAGATGTCGCTGTACTGGGTGGCAAGATCGTTCTCCGGATTCCCCTGCGGACTGACGCCGAACCGCAGGGTCGGGTCTGCCGCTTTCACGGCATCGTGCGCCGCCTTGACCAGGCTCGTCACGTTCTGCTGCCGCCAGGATGCCAGATCCTTCTCGCCGCTGGCCGCGAACTGCGCCGCGTCGAGGGAGGCTTCGGTCGTGGGATAAAAGTAATCGTCGAAGTGGATGCCGTCCACGGCGTAGCGCTCCACTAGCTCGGCCACCCCCTGCACCACATACGCAGCGGCCTCCGGGATGGCCGGGTTCAGGTAGACCCCCTCGCCCACCGTGCAGCACCACTCCGGATGGGTGTGCATCAGATTCGTCTCCCCGATGCTGGGCGGCATGGCCGCAGAGCTTTTCAGCCGGTACGGGTTGATCCAGGCTTCCAGCGAAAGCCCCCGCGCGTGTGCCTCGGTGATGAGTACATCCAGCGGGTCGAAGCCGGGTGCCTGCCCCTGCGTACCGGTGCAGAGATGGCTCCACGGAAACAGGCTGCTCTCGTACAGCGCATCCCCGAAGGGCCGCACCTGCGCGAGAACGGTGTTCAGCCCCAGGGCGGCGCAGTTGTCCATCAGCGCGGCGATGTCTGCCCGGAACGCTGCCTCGGACGAAAAATCCATCCGCGCCCATTCCAGATAGCTCACCCAGACCGCTCGCCACTCACCGGAGGGCAGGGCCGGGTTCGGCGTCTCATCCTGCTGCAGCACTGCGGGCGGGTCTATTTTTTCTACGTTCCGGACAGAACGGTACAGAAAATACGCTCCGGCGGCACAGCCCAGCCCCGCCAAGAACCGTCGGCGGCCGATCTTTTTCTTCCTGCGCGGTGCGCGCCGCTGCGGGCTCATGCGTCCTCCTGCATCTTATACAGGCTCAGCGCGGCCCAGCCGCGGGCGCAGGCCAGCAGCACCCAGAGCAGGTTCGCCCAGAAGCTCAGGCCCGCCATGCCGCCGTAGACCGTCAGCAGGACAAAGAGCAGGTGGAGCACCTCTGCCGCGCCCACCAGCTGCAGCTGCCGCTGAATGGGCCTGCCCTTCTGGTATTCGTAGCCCAGCAGGCCGGGCCAGACCAGCGCCGAACAGATGTATGCCGCCCAGCCCCGGCCCATGTAGCTGAGCATCAGTACCACAAAGAGGCCGAAGTAATTGCGCTTGTCTTTGGCCGGGCTGCCTTTTTCCGCCGCCAGGAACAGCAGCGTGATGCCGGTGATGCAGAATGCCGCCATCTCCAGAAAGGAGAAGTCCATCCCGCCCAGCACGGCAAAGCCGTTCAGCATGGACGCCGCCGCTGCGCACAGCAGGAAAAAATACCAGGTCTTGTGGGTGAATTTCAGTTTCATTGTGAGCCTCCCCGCCCATGAGACGGCATGGGCGACCGCAAATTTTAGAATTTTTCCAATATTATAACACAATTTCCTGCGGGTTGTGTTACAATAAGGAAAACTCTGATCAAAAAACCATTCAGGAGGGCTCCATGAACGCTGTCATTTCCATCATCCTGCTGGCGGTGGCGCTGGGCGTCATCGTTCTGCTGCTCACCCGGCGCGAGAACACCCGCCGCAGCCAGTACGGCCCCGCCGGCCTGAGCGAGTTCCGCACCGACCTGCCGCTGGACGAGTGCTTCGACCGGCTCGACCTCCACAGCGAGACCGACGAGTTCGCTTACGAGTGCCACCGCGAGAACGACGGCGGCTTCCTGCTCCACCTCACGCTCCATCAGCCCACCCAGCAGCCGCTGGATACCCTCTACACCCTCCGCCTCGACCCCGGCCGTCAGACCATCGTGACCCTCATCTTCATCCGGGAATCCTTCGGCTACAAAGAGCCGCTTTTCCCGCAGGAAATGCTGGACACCTTTATGATGCAGAAGCTCCAGGCCCACCGCACAAAATAATTTTGTCCGAAAACGCTTTTCATTTTCGCAGTTTTTTGCTATACTATCTGTTGCACCCTGCTTTTTCGCCGGGTGCCTCTGCGGGCCAGTAGCTCAGCTGGTCAGAGCTGGCGGCTCATAACCGCTTGGTCGCGGGTTCAAGTCCTGCCTGGCCCACCAAAAAAGCACGAAGGTTTCGGCCTTCGTGCTTTTCTTGTATTTCTAAAGCCGACTGCTTTTGGCAATCGGCATGAATGCGGTGTGTTTTCAAATCATAGATGTTCCGGCAGAAGTTTCAAAATTGCAGATTTTTCCTTATCCTGCAAATACACCGGATTCAGATCTCGTTTATTGTACTGTAAATAGGTGTCCTTTGTCTTTTCCGTCAAAAGCCCGGTAAAGAACCGTTCCCAGCTGAAATACCGGCTGCTTTCAATCGAATCTGCCGGATCTTCAAGAATCCGATCCACGCTGCTGTCTGAAACCAGACCAGAGGACAGGATCATCCACTCGAAGGATTCCGGCAAAAACAGAACGATATTGCGTTTGCGCCGCTGGGCAAGGGTCTTTTCGATCTCCGGCCCAAATGCAGCGCCATCGGCGATGATCAAAATGTTGCTGCCAATGGGTGTCTTCTCAATTTCTGCACAGATATTCGATTTTCCCTGTGCGGAAATACACGGGACAGACTGGTCTTCGAACACCTTTCGGAAGAATTGATACCCGGAATGGGAATCCTCAACGATCACGCAATCGGGTCTTTTTTCAAAGGTACCGTAGGAATTTCTTTCATAAATGTGCTGGAACGATGTGTATAACCTTTTGATCTGCCCATACCCTTTTGTACGGTTTTTTAACGTATAGATCTCGTCCACACTGTAAGGAAGTTGCGGCAGACTTTCGCGCATGACGATCACATAATAATTATCGCTATTCTTTGCTTTTTCGGCAAACTCATAGGTGGCAGCAAACGAGTTGTCCTCGTCAATGAAAACGATGCTGTCCTGGATCGCCGATAAGCGAATCTCCCATAGATCCGAAGTCAGAACGATGCAGGGTTTATCGCAGCGAAGGACCACACCGCTGTTTTCGCCATCCCGAACATATTGAGCGATCAGATCGATCAACGTAGATTTTCCGGTGGCACTGTCGCCTCGCAGAATCGTTAAATTGCGGCGAATGGCGAATTTGTACTGTACACGGTTGTTTTGGACGACGACCTCATGAACTCCTCTCATCTTGACACCGCCTTACACATACCGTGCTGCAATCTCTGCCAAATCGCCCATGTTGTCCACGATCTGACCATTGTTCAACACCTTGATCTTCAGCTTTCTGCCACCAAAATCCATGATATGGCGAAGATTGATGGTAACATCCTGCTTTTTTGCAATTTCCAGGATCCAACGGGCACAGTTATTGCCGCAGTTGGAAGCATTGAAAACCTTGTCCGGCAGATGGTGGATGAGCATCAGGGTTTTTACGCCACCGGAAAGTTTTGTTGGGGGGATGAGTCCAAGAGCCTTTGTTTCCACTGCATTGGGGCCACGGACTTCCCCTTTATCCACAGCCTTGATCATTTTCTGGTCTAGCGCATCTTCCAACCATGAATCCAGATACACATTATTGAAATATGTGGAGGTGTTATAAATAGCCTGCGGCATATCGCCAAAGTAAATGCTAAGCATTGCAATGTCACTCCATCCTGTATTTTCTATGGAAGTAAGGGCGGCACCCAGAGCCACGACCAGAGTCTGAAGAACTTCGATCGCAGAGTGGAAGGATCCCATAGCCTTTTCTCTTTTATTATAAAGCGTTTCCGAGAATTTGTACACACTTGAAATCTGGTTGTATCCGGTTCATTGCCGTTTCGGTTTACAGCAAAAATGAGATAGGCACCCCCTTTCGGGGAAGTCTATCTCATTTTTTTGTTGGTGCTGTTTTGCAGCAGTCTTTTTTCATCTTCCGAACACCCATCCCGATCCCACGGCAATGCCGCTCAGGGAAGGTGCCGTTCCACAAAATCGCCGATGTCGGCAAAGACTTCGGCCCGGTTCGTCTCCACCAGAAGCTCGTGCCGGGCACCGGGGTAGAACTTGACCTGCACGTCCCGCATCCCGGCATCCTTCACGCTCTGCACGGCCCGCCGGACGCCCGCACTGCGCTCGCCCACCGGGTCGGCATCACCGGCCAGGAAGAGCACCGGCAGGTCTTTCGGCATCCGGGCCAGAAAGGCCGGGTCGTACAGCCGCAGGATGCCCGTGAACATGCTGTAATAGGCATTCAGCGTAAACGTGAAGGTGCACCGCTCATCGGCGAGGTATTTGTCCACCTCGGCATGGTCGCGGTTGAGCCAGTCGTGGGTGGTGCGGCCCTCCAACCCCTTGTTGTAGCCCAGGAACGAAAGCTCTGCCACCAGCCTGCTGCGATGCTGCCAGCCAAAAAAGACCGCCAGAATCCGGCAGACCGTGCGGGCAAACGCGACCAGCGCTTGCGGCTGGAAACCGGTCCCCAGGATGATGGCACCGTCCAGCTCATTGCCCCACTCGCATAGATACTGCCGTGCATAGAACGAGCCCATGCTGTGGCCCAGCAGGAAATACGGCACGCCGGGGTAGAGCTGTTTCGTCAAGACGGTCATGGCATGAAGGTCATCCAGCACTGCCCGGTTGCCGTCCGGCTCGGCAAAATAGCCGTAGTCGGCCTTGGTTCGGATGGACCCGCCATGGCCCAGATGGTCGTTTCCGGTCACGAGGATGCCCCGTGCGGCGAGGTACTCGGCCAGCGGTTTGTAGCGGTCGATGAACTCCACCATCCCGTGCGAGAGCTGCACGATGGCGCGTACTTCGCCCTCCGGCACACAGCGGAACGCATGAAGCATCCGCCCCGGTGCGCTCGACGGCAGCGTAAAATCGATCATCTGGCTCATAGCGTCTTCTCCTTTTTGCGGCCCGTGCTCAGAGGGCGCCGATCTTCTTCCGGCAGGCGGAGCAGATGCAGTAGCCTGCGAACTGCACGGCCTGCTCATCGACGGTCCCGCAGAAGTCACAGCTTCCCTTCGGGCGGTACTTTTTGAGGACGATGGCGTCTCCGTCAACGAAGATTTCGAGCTTTGCATCCGTTTCCAGCTTCATGCTGGTGCGCAGCTCCTTGGGCAGAACGATCCGCCCCAGCGCATCGATCCCGCGAACGATTCCTGTACTTTTCATTTTGTGCTTCTCCTTTGTCTCATTCGCACTGCTTCTCGTATTTTCCTCATTTTTTCCGGGCCACGCTGCCCGGCCACAAATCCGGTGATAGGAAAATTGTTCCAGTGCTTCATTAGTATACAAAATAGTTCCTGCTTCGTCAACGCCTGCGGTTCGTTTCGACAAAAACTTCCCGGATGTTTTTGGAACAGGCACGAAAACGCCCGAAGGCAGTCCGCCTCCGGGCGAAAAATTCCGGTTCTTGGGATTTTTTAAGATTTTTTGCTGCTCGTCCCACGCTTCGAGCCGTTCCGTCCCGGCACCAGAAACAGGGCGTCTTCGTTCGGGATGGGGCACGTTTTGCCGCCGCAGCTGGCAGAGAGCGACACGGCGACCAGGGACACCTTGTCCGTGTCCGACAGGTGCCCGTAGACCCAGATCTCCGCCGAAGCCCCCGGCTTCAGCACGGTGCTCCGGGCCGACGTGACGACGTAGCAGGGATATTCGTCCGTCTGCGCTCCGTTCGTCAGATAGCAGAGCGAACCGATCCAGCGGCTCTTTGTGCCGCTCTGGTAGAGCCGGTCTTCCCGGAACGTCCCATCCGCAGCATCCGCAAACTGTGCGGCGGCATTTTCCAGATCTAGCGTCTCCTTTGTGTGGTTCTTCACCCGGAAGTGCACACAGAAACCGGACGACGTCAGGGTCTGCCCCAGCACGGTAAACTCCGGGAACGCTGCGGACGTATCCGGCTCCTGCGCTTCCGACGAGGCAGGCGTCCCGGACGCCGACGGTGTTTCCGAGGCCGACGGTGCGCTGGATGCAGGCGGCGAGGCCGGTGCTTCGGATGCGGCGGGGTGCTCAGACCCAGCCGACGTCTCCGGTTTCGAGGACGGTTCGGACGCGGCCGGGCTGCCCGGTGATACCGTGGGCTGCGAAGCTGCGGGCGGCTCCGAAACAGCCGGGCGTTCCGACGTGGCCGGGCGCTCGGAACTGGCCGGTGACTCCGGTTTTGCGGACGGCGCCGAAGCGGCGGCACTGTCCGACGGCGCAGCCGACTCCGCAGGAGCCTGCGGCTTCTTCTTCGGCGTCAGGCTGCCGATGGCCTGCTCCTTCCACAGAAAATCCGCCCGTGTCCAGCTGCCTTCGTTGGCCGGGAGGAATACATACCCATACGCCACCGCGCTCTGCCCCGGCTGCAGGGCTTCGGCTGCGCTTTCAAGGGCCGCAACGACCGGCTTTTTCACCACGGTTCCCTGTGTCGTCCGGAGCACCGCCGTCAGATGTTCTGCGGCCTTGCCCGCAGCGACCCGGTCCGCAGACATGCCGTCCGCTGCGCTGTCCACCGTCACGTTTCCAAGCGATGCGCTGGTGTTGAACGCATGGACGACCTGTTCCGTCGTATTTTCCACGCGGACTTTGACCACGATGAGGGTGCCCTCCTGCCCAGAGCAGACCGCCGACACGCTGGTGTAGTCCATCGGCTCACAGCGGAGGAAGTCTTCCACTTCCGGTTCCTGCGGCGATTGAGCTTCCGGCTCCGACGCGGCCGTCGAACTGGACGCCGATTCCGATTCCGGTTCCGAAGGCGCGGGTGCCGCCGGGGAAGAAGACGTGTCCTCGTCCGTTCGGCCCGCCGCCGGAGCAGACGCGGGCGGTTCCGGTGCAGCGGCCCCACCGCAGCCGGTCAGCAGCAGAACGGCCAAACAGAGCAGCACCGCAAGCGCCCTGCTCTTTTGCCGCACTGCATCGAACGATTTTTGTTTCATCGCCTCTACCTCCGCCCGAATGTGTTGAAATGTGTCGTTTTTATTTGACCGTTTTCCGCGCCGCTTGTCAATCGTTTCGGCAGCGTTTCGCTCCAAAATTTTTCTCCGAAAATTGGGCAGATTCGACGATTTTGATCGTTTCCGGGAGAGGACGCCCCTTTCCGGCCGTTCTTCGCGTCTCCTCGTTGACAAAATCGCGCTGAACAGTTAAACTAAAGGGTAGCAATTCGCAAATTTATTTGCCGATATAGATAAGGAGCGTTTTTTATGCCGAGCAATAAAGTCCGCACCCGTTTTGCCCCCTCGCCCACCGGCTATATGCACGTTGGCAACC
>OQVS01003131.1_pt1 | contig 10094 bp, 10 predicted proteins | sample 1691601 | NCBI WGS metagenome assembly OQVS01 (sample SAMN03418268, study PRJEB22391) | human gut metagenome | biome: human-gut; feature: organic feature; material: feces | host: Homo sapiens | place: Tanzania | collected 2013-01 | reverse complement strand
AGCCGTAAAAACTTGGCTTGTGAAGAATGGCATAGAGGGAGTCGCATTTGGTGCCGACCCTGAGTCGGGGTTTGACGTAAGTTACAGGACCTTTTTCAATGCTACGCCTACTCTTGGAGAATCTCAGCTCTACGATGCCGCTATGCTCATCGGCTATGCCGCATGGTACCAGCAGTTCAGACCGGAGTTGTCGTTACAGAAATCATTAAGGGCCGTTGTTTCGGGTGAAGGCTTGAACATGGGCAGCTGGACAGGTGAGGATATGGGGCTTGTGGTGGATGCGCTCGCTGCCGGAAAGTCGCCCTATGTCCGTGGAGCGTCAGGACATTTAAGGTTCGATGCCAAGGTGTTTACCAATGTACTTGCCACCACTTACTATAATTTCAAGGTTTACAACGGCGACGGCGATGAGCTTGTCGGTGTGACCGGAGAGATGTCCCTTGCGGACTTAAACAATATCACCGCTGAGATCAGCGGTGCAGGCATCGCCGGCAAGTACAATACGCCGGTTATCGGGCAGTACGACTCAATCCAGCAGGAGATTCCGTTCCGTACCATGTATAAGGATGTGGCGACTATCATGAATCCGATGAAGGTGGTCAGACTGAACGTGAGAGGCGCGATCCAGCTCACCGATACATCAACCGGTGTATCGAAGCTCTGCGGATTCCGTTATGTCGTCAGCGGACGCTGCGTCGGTTCAAAGACCGGATCCATGCGGCCAGCAAACCCGATGGGCTCATCTGTCACCGTCGAGGCGACCTATGTGCTCGTAGAAATCGGCGGTGAAAAGGTCGTCGAGATTGACAAGCTGAACAACATCTGCAAGATCGACGGCGAAGATCTCCTCGAGGAAGTTCGCCGCCTCTGTTAAAAAGCAAAGGTGAATGGTTATGAATAAAAAGGTTGTTGAAAATGCGGAGGCTGGGGCTGTCGAGAAGACGGCTCCGGCTGAAACAAAAAATGAAGAACAGAAAATCGAAGAGGCGATGACATTCAAGTTGAACCAGCCGTTCAAGTACGATGGTGAAGAAATCACAGAAATCGATTTATCCGAGCTTCTGGATCTGAATGCGCGGGACCTCGTTGATATAGATAAAGAGATGACAAGGAGAGGCTTCGCAGGGGCACGCATCGAGAATACGAGACAGTACGCAATGCTTGTGGCGGCACGATGCGTGAGGAAACCATGGGACTTCTGCGACTGCATGAGTGCGCGGGATTCCATCCGGCTGAAGGAATATGTAGTGGTTTTTTTCTACGCTACGGTCTGACTCCAGAATCGATTGACTCGATTCGGGGAGCAATCGTAGCGATCTCTTTGAGGACGAGGACATCGATACAGTTCCTTTATGAGCTGCCGATCGATGAACTGAACAAAGTGGCAAGAGAAATTTTAGGCACTCTAAACACAAACAAGAGGGAATGATGTAAGGAGACGCAGATGGCCAGCAGTAAATATCAATTAGCATTGCAGATTGTCGGAATGGTGGACCAGTCGTTAGGACAGGCGACGAATCTGACGAAGAAGCAGATGAGAGAGATTGCACGGGCCGCAGCGAAGGCGTCCGGGGAAGTCAAGGGGACCGCTGTGTCCGCTTCTGAGGCATTCGCAAAGGCGTCTCCGGGCATCGATTCCATGTGGGGAGGGCTCACAAAGGCAGCAGGCGTCGCAACTGACGCGATGAAGGTGGCAGCAGGAGCTGCAGCAGCGCTGGGCACTGCATCCATCACCATCGGATCCGGTTTCGAGTCTGCGATGTCATCCTGGGCAGCGACAGCAGGCGCGTCACAGGAAGAGTATGCAGCGGCGAAGAAGGCCGCGATGGACATGGGGCGCGAGACCTCGAAGACAGCCAGCGAATCCGCAAATGCACTCGAATACATGGCACTCGCAGGATGGTCGGTGAATGACTCAATCAAGGCATTGCCGTCCGTCCTGAGACTGTCAGAGGCGTCAGGCCTCGACCTAGCGAGGACATCCGACCTCGTGACGGATTCCATGGCGGCGGCAGGCGTCGAGATCGATGGGCTTTCGAACTATCTCGACATCGCCGCAACCGCAAATAATAAATCAAACCAGACCGCTGAGCAGTTCATGGATGCCATGATCGGCGTCGGCGGTACCATGAGAAACCTAAAAGCGCCGGTCACAGATACGGCGACTGTACTCGGCATCCTGGCAAACAGAGGCGTTAAGGGCTCTGAAGCCGGCAACGCGCTGAACGCGGTCATCGCAAACATGACGGCCGGAACCGGAAAAGCTGGTAAGAAGATGGCCGAGCTCGGTCTCTCGGCGTTCAACAGCGACGGAACCTTCAAGGGTCTGAAGCAGACATTCACAGAACTGAATAATAAGCTCTCGGCCATGACGGACGAGGAGAGGCAGGTGGCCATCGCCACGATCGGTGGCAAGGAACACACGGCTGACCTGAATAACATCCTCCAGGGCCTCACTACGACGCTTCAGGACGGAACGACTGAGTGGGATTCGCTGGCAGCATCGCTCGAGAACTGTAACGGTGCGATGGAGACGATGGCCGAAACGAAGATGGATAATCTACAGGGCGACCTCGCTACGGCGAGATCGGCGATGGAAGACGATGCCGTCAAGCTCTACGACCTGTTCAAAACGCCACTGAGAGAAGCAGTCCAGGAGGGCACGCAGTGGATCTACAAGTTCGGCGACCTGTCGACAGAATATCTCGAAGAGGCTATCCCGACCGTGCGGAGAGAGCTTCTGGACGGAAAGGATGCATTGACCGAATTCGCAGACCCGCTGATCGCGACAGGAAAGTGGCTGCTCGAGAATGGCGATAAGACCGCCGGCATCATCGCAGGCATCGCGACCGCGGTGACGGCACTGAAGGTCGGAAAGGAAGCACAGAGCGGATTCGCAGCGATATCAGGATTCGTCGCCGCGATGGCGTCAAATCCGGTGACAGCAGCCATCGGTGGCGTCGCGCTGCTCGGAGGTGCGATCGCCGGTATTGCAACACAGGAAAAGCTGGCCGCGAAGAAGGCGAAGGAAGCAAACCTTGAGAAGCACTTCGGGAATATGACACTGTCGCTCGAAGACCTTCAGGAGGTGGCACAGGGCATCCTCGGAAAGGACACGATCGGGAAACTGGGCGAGTCTGTCGAAGGCATGTCAAAGGTCGACAAAATCGCACAGTCTGTCGAGGATGCGAGTAAGAAAATCTCACGCCTGACGTGGAAGATCGAAACAGGATCCTCTCTGAGCGAAGCCGATTCTGCAGACCTGAAAGCGAACATCGATTCGATGGTCGAGGAGAGCCTGCAGGCAGTCGAACAGGCGAAGTACACGGCACACATCTCTGTAACCGCGATGTTCGGCGAGAACAGTGAGAAGGGTAACGCGCTGATCATGGAGCTCGACGGTCTGTACGACAGCATGAACGGAGAAGTGACCGAGCTTGGAAACCAGCTCGGTAAGGTCTACAGCGATGCCATGGAGGACGGGATCATTGACGTCGACGAGGCGAAGATGATTCAGGAGCTCCAGGAGAAGCTGGCCACGATCACGAACGAGGTGGCACAGGCGCAGTCGGAAGCGAAGCTGCAGCGAATCGAACTGAAATACTCAGGTGAAGCGCTGACGAGCGAGTCGTTTGAGAATCTGCAGAGAGAAATCCAGGATCAGATTAACGAACAGACGGATAACTATAATTCGGCGTATGAGTACCAGCTGGGTGCGCTGAACATCAAGCTGAACAGAGGCGAGATCACACAGGACTCGTATGATTCGCTGAAGGAAAGCCTGGACGCGCAGCTGCAGTCGAATCTCGACGCACTCAGCGAAAAGGGCTTCAACTATTCGATGGACACCATCGAGGCGTCATACCAGTCTGAAATCGATGCGTTTGCGGAGAAGGCACCGACGATTCTGCAGGAAGCTATTCAGAAGATGCAGGGCGGTGCGAATGGACTCGGGGATGCACTCGATGGGTCAAGCCTGCTTGGGCAGTTCAATGTGGACTCGTCAACGCAGGATGCGATCAGCGGGCTGCTGGAAAAGATACAGCCTCAGATCGACGCGATGAAGGAAAAGGCGCAGGAACTGCGGGATGCTGGACAGGAGATTCCGGAATCACTGCAGAAGGCGCTCGATAACGTGACGAATCTCGAGGCGCTCAGTGGAAACATGGACGCCATGTTTGAGGCCCTCGGGAAGGCAGCGGCCGAGAATCAGCAGTACGATGCAGCGCTTGCATCACTGAAGGACAAGGGCACGGAACTGCCGGAAGAGCTGAGCAAGTCGATTGAAGACAACAAGTCAAGAGTCGACGCCGGTGTCGATGCGGTCTACAAGGAAGCGGAGACACGCGCGAAAAATAATTTTAAAAATCCGATTGATGTCGATGCGATCATGAACGTGAACATCAACACGCGCTTTTCACAGATGGGCGGCGGATTTGCGCCATCGGTTATTTATCCGAAGAAGAACGCAGCAGGCTCCATCGTGCGGACGCCGACGCTCTCCTGGGTAGGAGAGGGAGGCGATTCGGAAGGAATCATCCCGATCAACCGGAGCCAGCGCGCAGCAGATCTCTATAACCAGGTGGGTGCAGAGCTGACCGCGGCAGGCAATACCGGAATCACTGGAGGGCAGACGGTAACGTATGCGCCGGTGTTCAATATCAGCGGTTCTGCAAACGAGAGCGACCTGAGAAAGGTGGCTTCCGAATCGTATTCGCAGTTCAAGCAGTATATGAGCAGGTATATGAGAGACAGTGTAAGACTGAGCTATTAAGGAGGCAGCATGGCATCGAAGACGCAGAAGCACATCACAATCGCTGGAGATACATTCGATAAAATCGCATATCAGTATTACGGAGATGAGCATCTGTGCGACAAGGTCATGGATGCGAACCGCCAGCTGATTGATTATCTCGTCTTTCCAGCAGGCATCGAAGTCACGGTGCCTGCGCGGGAGACGTTCGAGACGGTCGACGTCGAGTCGGATTTCCCGGACTGGAGGACGGTACTCAATGGCTAACGCAAGAAAGATCGTCCCGCTCATCTATTATGACGGGAAAGAGGTCGGCCTGACAGAACGGGCCAAGAGTATCGAATATACAGATAATGACCAGGGTAAGTCAGATGAGATCACGATAACATTCGCTGGATCTGCAGCAAACTGGATGGCGATGAGTACGGCAATCGAGAAAGAACACAATCTGGAGGTTGCACTGACATTCGCACACTGGGATTCCCCGGAGACATTCTCGAACTATCATGCCGGAAACTTCACGGTCGACGACATCACGTTTTCAGGCCCACCGAGCGTTTGCGTGGTGAAGGGGATATCGATTCCAGCATCCTCTGATTTCGCATCGACGAAGCGGTCGAAGGTCTGGAATAACGTAACACTGAAGCAGATCGCACAGGAGAAGATGGCCGAGTACGGAATGACGAATCTTTTTTATTATGGCGCAGAGCCGGTGATCGAGGTCGTCGAACAGGTGGATCAGACGGACAGCGAGTTTCTGTACGACCTATGTAAGCACGAGGGAATGTTCCTGAAAATCTACAAGGTCGGATTCGTGATCTTCGATAAGAAGATCTACGAGGCCAGAGGGTGCAAGGCAGCATTCACGATAGACGATATGGAATCGTACTCGTGGAACAGTACGCTCGTCGGGACCTATACCGGTGCGACGGTCCAGTACACGAACACGGATGCGACGAAGAACACGGCTAAAAAGACGAAAGCGGAAACGGCGGCAGCAAAGACCACCAAAGCGAACAATACAGCCATCGAGGCACGCGACCCGAACTCCTACAACGTAGGCAAGGTGGACACGGCAGCTGAGAAAAAGATGATCAGCGTGCTGGTAGGAACCGGACCGCGCATCATGCAGATCAATGAGCACTGCGAGAACGAAGCGGAGGCCATGCGTAAAGCTGCGGCAAAGGTAAACGAGGAGAACGAGAAGGCCGTGACCATCGAATTCACGACCATCGGGAATTGCGACGCGGAACTGTACGCGACAGACAACTTCATGATTTCCGGAATGGGAAGAATGAACGGAAAGTATTTCTGTACCAGCGTGACGCATTCGGTGAACGGTGGATCCGGTCACAAAATGACCGTCAAGGGATACAAGATTTTCAGCAGACTATAGGAGAGTAGACATGGGAAGCAGACAGGATGTGAGAATCGGTTTCGTCTCCTCGTTCGATGCAGGGTCCGGGACAGCGTCCATCTACTACCCGGATCGGAGCGGGATGGTCACGCAGAAGATGAAGATCTTCGCACCGTTCGGATGCAGGCAGACGCTGGCAAAGGACGATCAGGTGCTCGTTCTACACCTTTCGAATGGTGGCGAGGCCGGCGTGATCATCGGGAAAATAGCAGATGGAGGCGTGTCGATCGCAGCGCAGGGCGGTGACATCGCACTGTCTGGAACGGCAGGGTCAATCACACTTGCGGATCTCATCAGGATTAAAAACAAGGTTTTATGAGGTGACGGATGACGATTGGAAACTGGGGATCTGGAATCAGATTTCAGACGAGCGATGAGCGAATACTGACATTCGACGGGATGAAGCATTCGTTCTCGGCAAACATACAGAAGCATAAAGTACTCGGCGGGAGGAAACCGAAGCTCGAATTCATAGGACCGGACCTCGAAACAGTGACATTTACGATCGAACTGAATGCACTGTTGTGTCACAGGCCGAGGAAAGTAGAGGAAACTCTGCTGATCAGAGCACGGCAGGGGAGCCATTATCCGCTTGTCGTAGGCGGCAAGCGGATACTGAATCAGGCAATCATCACCAGCATGTCGGCGGGCTACGATGTAGTGCTTAAAAAGGGCGAGATCTACTCGATGAAGATTGATGTGACGATGATGGAGTGCGACTAAGGAGGCGACATGCAGTTCAGTTTTGCAACAGATGACAAATCAGAAGAGATGACGGATGCCATCCGATGCCTCGAAAATATACTGTCGATTCCGGAGGGGTCGATTCCGCTGAATAGAGGAGTAGGGTTGAGCTGGGCTTCGCTGTCGTCAGTGCCGGAGGATACAGAGAATGACTACGCGACGGAGCTGATGGAGAAAGTCGAGGAGTACGAGTCGAGAGTGCGGGTGACGGATGTGCAGTTTACGCATGGCGAAAACGGAAGCACATCGGCGTCCATTCAGGTCGAGATGGCTGAGCAAAGCAGCTCGGAGGAGGAAAACGAATAATGGCAGACATAAATTCAATCCTGAATTACCCGGATGTTTCGTTTATCAATAACACCACACAGGAGCAGCTCGAGTCGAGCAGTGGTTTAAAGAAAAGCGGAAAGAGGTGACCGGGAAGGACATAGTGCTCGGTCGCGCCGATGACCGGAGATTGATCTTGTCGGCAGCAGCATATTTTATCTTTCAGGGATACATATACGTTGATACGGCGGGAAGGAACGGGCTGCTCAAATATGCCCAGGGAAAATACCTTGAGAATCTCGGAGCGATGAAGAAAATCACGCGCGAGGGAGCATCCGGAGCGACGACCACGGTCCGATTCAAGATGGACTCTGTAAGAGCTTCGGTTACGCCGATTCCGGCAGGATCCAGAGTGACATCCGGAGATTCTGTATATTTCGCGACGGATGAGTATGCGGAGATCCCGATCGGGAAGAACTATATCGACGTGACAGCGACCTGCACGACGACTGGAACGATCGGAAACGACTACGCGGTCGGCGAACTGAATGTCATGGTGGATCCTGTCCCGTTTATCGACCTCGTTTGGAATACGACAGCGCCGGAAGGCGGTCGCGACCAGGAATCAGACGACGACCTGAGAGCACGAATCTATGCAGCACCGGACGGATTCACGACCGGAGGAACGACCGGAGCCTACGAATACATCGTAAGAGCGTTTGATCCGACGGTGGAGGATGTCCTCGTAACATCACCATCACCTAGAATCGTGCACATCGCAGTTCTCCTCACGGGCGGGACCATCCCGGGTGAGGAGTATCTGAAAGAGCTAAAGAACTTCGTGATGGATAAAACGAAGAAGATGCTGACGGATGAGGTCGAGACGGTAGCACCGACGCAGAAGACATACGCGATTGATCTCACCTATTATATTAATCTCTCAGATAAGGTGAAGGCCGAGACGATTCAGAAGGAAGTTAACGCAGCCATCGAGGATTATAAGCTGTGGCAGCGGTCGAAGATCGGACGGGACCTGAACCCGAATGAGCTGACGAAGCGTATCGTCGCAGCAGGTGCGAAGCGGGTTGAATACCGGAGACCGGTGTTTGAGAAGATCGCAGCGGACGCGGTCGCAATCCCGGGGACCGTAAACATTGTCTACGGAGGAATGGAGGACGATTAATGATCAGTCTATACGATGGAGAAATCATAGATCTGCTTCCTGAACCATTTAAAAGCGACCCGGATGTCATCGCAATCTCATACGCCATCAAGCGAGCCGTGGGTGTGATGCTGGAGAATGCGAAGAAATTGCCGCTATATTCGGACATCGACCACATGCCGGAATACATTCTCGATTACATGGCCGTAGAGACGAACCTCGCATACTATGATGAGTCGTTTGACATCGCAACGAAGAGAAAGCTCGTCAAGGATGCATACATCTCGCGTATGACGGCCGGAACGAGAGCAGCGACAGAGGATATCATCAAGACGATATTCGGCGGCGGTGAGATCGTTGAGTGGTATGAGGAGCAGGAGAACCCGGGAGAACCGGGCACGTTCGACGTGAAGACTGAAGCCAGAATGACTGACAAGCTATATGAACAGCTTACGCAGGCCATTTCGCGGACGAAGAACTGTTCATCTCACATGAGATATGTGTCGATCATGCGAGAGCTTCATAACGAGCTCAAGGAAGCAGCAGGCACCACAGAGCATGTGACGCAGACGCTTTCAAACGATGTGCGAGTTGATGCAGAGGACAATGCGATATTCCGGGATGAGTTCATCGGAGTATGGGAGTCGGCCGGAACATCAGAGAGCATGTGTATGGACATGCCGCACATTAAAAGGGACGAGACGATTGATGCCTTAGTTCTCGTTGGACTCACGCAGCACAAGGAGTATACATTCTATGAGCGCCTTGGTAGCGCGGAGACCCACGAGGACAAGCCGGAACTCATCGGAGTGACACAGCATCGAGCATCTACGTTCTACGAGAGCGTGGACAGCATGGAGACGAGCGGAGTAAAGCCGGTAGCAATGGGATTCACTCAGAACATTCATCAGACGATGGGAGGTAGTAAATGATTTTTAACAGGCATCAGACAACGGAGAAGGGCCGGAACCTGATTGCAAAAGCCCAGGCCGGCAGGACGACGATACGGTTCACGAAGGTTCGGGCCGGCGACGGCTTATGGTCTACGGAAGAGGATATCTCGAAGGCGACGAAACTGAAGAACGAGAAGCAGAGCTTCGGATTCGCGAGTGTTTCGATTCCAGACGGCAATCAGAGTACTGTCATTCTGCAGGCCATTCTCACAAACACAGGATTAAAAGAACTCTACTATCTCACCGAATGCGGGCTGTACGCTGAAGACCCGGATGAAGGTGAGATTCTTTATGCCATTTTGGTAGCGAATGCGAAGTCTCAGTATCTCCCGGCGGAGAACGGCATCGGAATTTCATACATCGAGCTAAAGATCAATGTCGAGGTTTTCAATGCCTCCGAAGTCACGGTATCGGATGACGGAGTATTCACGCCGATCAGAAATTTCAACGAGCTGAAGAAACTGTTCGACCGTGTGAACGCAGGAATCATCGGCGGCACTCCTGGGCAGATGCTCATGAAGGACGACGGATCGGATTACGGGTACACCTGGCACGATAAGAACATCATCGTGAAACCGTTTGCGGAGTTCCCGGATGAGGGTCAGAGTGATGCGCTCTACATCGACGGCGATTCATCGGAGCTCTATATCTGGAGAGTATCGGCAGCAGGCGCGGGAGAGTATTTCAAGCTCCCACTTGGTTCTGAGGCATCAGCCACGTTGCAGAAGCAGATCACGGCAAACCTGAATGCAGCCAAGGCGGTGGGCCGCAGCGATCTTTACCTGAAATGTCAGCTTT
>OQVS01003128.1_pt1 | contig 10099 bp, 7 predicted proteins | sample 1691601 | NCBI WGS metagenome assembly OQVS01 (sample SAMN03418268, study PRJEB22391) | human gut metagenome | biome: human-gut; feature: organic feature; material: feces | host: Homo sapiens | place: Tanzania | collected 2013-01 | reverse complement strand
CTCGGGGTGAATGCGTTTCCGTCATCGTCCACGGCCATCAGGTAGCGCAGCCATCCGGCAAAGACCAGCGGTTCACCCGCTTCATTCTTCACAAACAGATCGCGGTGTTCACGGAACGCACGGCTGGCAGTGGAAGCCAGGAACGGCATCAGCCAGATACCCGGAATCGCGCCGGCGTCTTCAATGCGGCGTACAACGTCCTCCAGCGGAACGGGCCAGGATGCATCACGTTCCAGCCAGTCGCCCTGGAACGGCTGATATCCATCGTCAATCTGAATCACATCGCAGGAATAACGGTCGTTTTTCCGTGCGGCAATGGCGTCAATGTTTTCCAGCATGTCCGCTTCCGTAACATCGGCATAATAGTAGTACCAGGTGCAGTAACCGGTCAGATTCTTTTTTGCATCAATGGCAGGCGCACCCATTTCGCGGGCGGCGGTTTCCGCATATTCCTTCAGTAATTTCCGCCAGTCATTACCGCGCAGCATGATGACTTTTTCCGGTTCTTCGCCGGGTTTGATTTCCGGCTGAGTCATCAGCACGCCGGTCAGCCGGGCATCCTTGTGAGCGGTAAAATAAGTAAGACTGCGGAAGCAGGTTACCGCACCGATCAGCAGATAATCATTCGTAAACTGGTCGCCGACCACAATCACATCCTGGCTGGGATAATCACCCAGACAAGAAGAAAGGATATGATCATAAAAAATGCAGAAACAAGCTCTTTTACAAACCCTTTCCTAAATCCGGAAACACAGGCAAATACAATCAACGCAAGTACAACTCTTCCTGCACCTATATTTGTATGACCAACTTCTGAATTTCCCATTTGTCCTTCTGGTAAACCTACTGCCAACCCACTTGTGTGAATTTGAGTAGTTGGCCATGTTTTCATTAGTTTATCAATATTAGGTGTATTAGCTAATTTAACTGCATTTCCTTTTTCGTTTTCATTTATTCCAAATCCATCTAATATCATTAGCATTATTGGTTTTCTGTTCATTATTTTTCTCCATTTCTTCTAAATCGATAATATCTTAATAAATTCTTCTGCTTTTAAGCTTGCCCCTCCAACAAGACCTCCGTCTATGTCAGACATTGAAAATAATTCTTTGCTATTTTCAGGTTTAACACTACCACCATATAGTATGATAATATTTTCTGCAACATTCTTGCCATAGTCTTTTTCAATTTGATTTCTAATTGACTTTATTGCGTTGTTTGCATCTTCAGATGTAGCAGTTTTTCCTGTTCCAATTGCCCATATTGGTTCGTACGCAATCATGACACTTTTTAATTGTTCTTCATTTAGTCCTTCTAATGCCAAATGAGTTTGATTTGTTATAATTTCTTTCTGTTTTCCTTGTTCCCTTTGTTCTAATGTTTCGCCCACACAAACTATTGGCTTCAAACCGTTTAATAACGCTGCTTTTACCTTTTTATTTACAGTTTCATCTGTTTCTGCAAAATATTGTCTTCTTTCAGAATGACCTATAATTACATATTCAACGCCAATACATTTTAGCATCTGTCCAGAAATTTCTCCTGTATATGCACCCTTTTCTTCCCAGTGCATATTTTGTGCTCCTATTTTTATTTTAGTATCTTGTGCTGTAAGCAAACTATAGAATAGGTCTGTATAAGGTACACAAAGAATTACTTCTGCTTTAGAATTATTTACTTCACTTTCAATTTGTCTTATAAAGCTCATTGCTTCATTAGGAAGCATATTCATCTTCCAATTTCCTGCAACAACTTTTCTTCTCATTTGGTTTCCTCTTTTCTTAATCAGCAATTTGTTGTTCATTGCTTTTGCAATTTCCATTTTCTCCTGATTTGCATTTTTGTTTTTCTTTATTATTCAATGCTGCAATTCCCGGTAGTGTTTTGCCTTCTAGAAATTCTAAAGATGCACCTCCACCTGTTGATAAATAAATATTGTTAAATTCTTGTTTTACATCTTCGCCATTTTGTTTTGCTGCTTTCTTTATTTTTTGAATAGCTGCAACTGAATCTCCTCCACCAATTACGCACTTTGCCTTTGTATGTGAAATATATTTAGCTATTTTTTCTGTTCCTTGTGCAAATTCTGGAACTTCTGTATATCCCAAAGGTCCATTCCATACTACTGTTTTTGCATTTTCTAGTCTATCTGCAAAATATGTTAATGTAGTATCACCCACATCTAATATTTGCCAACCTTCTAAAGATTCTCCTTTGCCTTCTACATTTAATTTAACATTTTTATGTTCTGCTGATTCTACTGTTTCAGGTGTTAGCTCTTCACCTTCTGCTATTTTAGCTACCCTAGCATCTTTTGGTAATATTATTTCTACACCTTTATTAAGAGCATCTTTCATTATTTGTTTTGCCACTTCTATTTTGTCTTCTTCATATTTAGATGAACCTATATCATATCCTTTAGCTTTTAAGAAAGTGTTAGCCATTGCTCCACCAATTTCTATTGTTTGAACTTTTTGCATTAAGTTTTCTATAACACCTATTTTATCTGATACTTTTGCTCCTCCCAAAATTGCAACAAATGGTTCTTCTGGTTTTTCAAGTACTGCTCCAAGTTTTTCAATTTCTCTTTGTCAATGATAAGCATCGAGACTGTCTGTGCCGCCGAAGCGAGAGCCTCCTGCTGCGAATTAGCTTTCTTCTGCAATCTGCCGCCCACTATCATAAGCACGATAAATGCTACAAGCACTACCGCAAGTATGGACAGGATTACTATCAACCAAGCTGGCATAATGTACCTCCCTATGTAAAAATGTCATACTCATATATTTTACCATTTTTGAAGAAAAATTCAACTGTTTTTCTCAGAGCAAACTACTTTTTTAAATTGAGATACAATACAAATCCCGCTCCAACCAGAACGACAACCACTGCCGCAAGGATAAGAACCAGCTTAATACCGCCAAACGAGGAGGCATTATTCTTTCCCGTCATCTGGATTTCCTCAGAAGTTTTCTCCTGCGCGGTCGTGTCTGTCTCCTGCGTGCTCTCCGGATTCTGCACTGTCGTCTCCGACTGTGTGCTGCCCGTCGTTGTCGGCTGCACGTTACCCTGATTTACTGCGGTTGTCGTCTCAGACTGCCTGTTTGCAGATGTTGTAGTCTCTGACTCCTTATTGGCTGACGTTGTAGTCTCCTGCTGTCTGTTGTCTGCCGCCGTCGTGCCTGCCTGACCGGAATTTCCTGCGTTGGTCTCAGACTGTTTATTTCCCGATGCCGTTGTCTCTGTCTGGCTCGGTTTCTCCGTCGTCGTCTCCGGCTGGCTTGGCCTCTCTGTCGTCGTCTCAGGCTGACTCGGCCTTTCTGTCGTCGTTTCAGGCTGGCTTGGTCTCTCCGTCGTCGTCTCAGGCTGGCTCGGTCTATCCGTCGTCGTCTCAGGCTGTGTGGTTGTGCTCTCCTTGTCAACGCTTACAGCATCGGACTTCACGGTGAGCAGTGCGCGGCTTCCGAAAGCGGAATTGGCAACCACAAGCGAACCTTCCTTGTAGCTCACGGTTGCGGACAGGGCATCTGTCGATGCATTGTCGCCCAATGACAGCTCACCGAGAAAAATCGTATCGTTCTCGTCAAAAATGACGTCCTGACCTGCCACATACAGATAGAGCGTATTTCCCTCATAGCGGCTTCCGTACACCGTATCCTTAAGCGCTTCCGCAAAGCTGAAGTCTGCCGTGTTCTCTCCCTTTTTTATGTCCACATCAAGTGCCAGCGACACCGCTGTGAGCTTCTCATCGCGCGCATTGTCAACCGTGACCGTCACCTTCACGCTGTCACCTGACACCTCAAGTGTCACTGCGTCCGCCGTACTTTTGCTGCTCACTGCTGCCTGCACAACATTTATTATCATAAACATGGCAAGCAGACAGACAGGAATAACTGCAAAGGCAGCAAACCTAAAATGTCTATCTTTTCTTTTCGGGCGCATACCGCGCCCATTTTTTATGTTAGTCAACAAAAATCCTCCTATGTCAGTCGGTAAGCTCAATACTGCCAAGCTTATCAGGTATGGTAAGCCAAGGTGTATCGCTCACAATTCTCTGTCCCTCGTTGGTCATGGCATTGTCAACGCGGTAAAGCTCTGCGCGCACTGCCCCTGAAAACTCAGGCACATTGCCCTTCGCATCAGGCTCTATCCAGTATATCCATGTGCCGTCACTCACCTCGCCGAGAAGTCCGTTCTCAGGAACCGCTGCCAGAATTATCTGCTGTGCGTTTACGCTTCCGTCCTCGTCCGCACCTCCGACAATGTTTCCGTCCTCATCGTAAAGAAGCACCACATTGTATGCCGGATTTCCCTTGTAGCTTCCAATAAATACGAGTGAGCCCTGCGGTATATACTTTCCTGTCTCGTACTCGTAGTCATTTGCAAGTATTCCTACTGACGTTCCGTCCGCACCGAAGCTTATACTGTCACCGCTTGGTCCAAGAAGATCAAGCTCATTTATGGCTACCTTCTGTCCTGCTGAGCCGACAGCCGTGATACGCACATAAGCCACGTCGTAGGTTGCAACCCAAGGGTCCTTGTTCTCATTCTCAAAGTAGACCGTGTTGCTCGTCGTTCCCTCTTTGAAGGTTCCCTCTGCCACCGTTTTCCAGTCTGCTCCGTCCTCACTCACCTCGATGCGATAAGCTGTTATGCCGTCAGCGTCAGGTGAAGTATACTTAAGCGCCGATACCGCACTTGTCCTGTTGAGTGAGATTGTAACATAGGCATCTGCGCCATCTGCGGCACCTATGTATGTGCTGTCGTAAACATTGTCAATCACACCAAGGACGGCAGGCTTCTCCTCCGGCTCACATGGGTTCTTCTCAGTCGCATCAACTATTGTATCAGCGCCCGACTTCATGTTGGTCGTCACGGTCCACATGCTCTTGTCAAGGCTTCCATCGTGCTCTATTCTCACTGAGCCGATGTTTTCCGCCTTTGAGCGATAGCCGAACTTATCGACAGCCGTAACCTCATATGCGGCAACGCGGTTATTTACCGTAGAAACATAATCCTTCCACTCTGCGGCTGATGCCCCTGCATCAGGCACGGCAAAGCCCGCAACCTCACGGACTTCCTGTCCGTTCTCGTACATTATTCTTGTAATCTCATAGCCAAGAAGTATATCCGCATCAACACTGCTGTTTATTGTCAGGACTACTTCGTTGGCAGCATTTTTACCAAGCTTAACCGAGCTTGTATCAGAAATGACAGCGGAGTTCTTTATAGTATTATCAGTTCCGTTCTCAATCTCATACACTCTAGCCTCATCGGTTATGTAATATATCGCTCTCTCCTCGGCAGGGAACTGACCTGCATACTCAAGTGTTCCCTCATCAGGCTCCATACCCCAGCGCACAAAATACTCCGTGAGGTCTTTCCCGGCTGCCGCACATGCAAGACGCATAAAGTTCTGATTTTTGTCCGTGCCGAGAGTGAGTGTAACTCCCTTTGGTGCCGGCGCATTGTCAATATTTCTTGCATAGGAGTCAACCCTCGCGTAGAACAGGTTCTTCATCTGCTCCTCATGGGTGTCATATGTCTTAAAGTTGTATCCTCTGTCGTAAGCTAAGTGCAACTGCCAGTACATCGCAAGCTGCACCGCAAGATCAGGCGATGCACCCTTGGTGCCTGAGGTAACCTTTTCATACACATCTGCATATTTCCAGCGCACGGACTCATTCGTATCCCTCGCGGTCGTAAGCTGTGCAAAGTAATTGTTGGTTATCTCGGCTATCGAGTATGCGCTCTGATTGATATTGTGTCCTATCTCATGTGCGATACCCCAGCCAAATAGAAGTCCTCCTTTGTACTTTCCATCGTCCGATGTAATCGGAACAGCACTTGAAAGTCCTGAAACGGAATTCCAGTCGATTCCTATATGGTCGCCCGCTGCGTACATGAATGCCCCCGCAAACATTCTCATATAGCGAATGTTGAGGTGTTCGGACGGCATTCTGTCGGAAGCGTCAGCTCCTTCCTCGTCGGTAAGTCCCTTGTGCTGGTAGAACAGCTCCATCATCTCGTCCATCGCTGTGAGAGATGCACTGAGTTTGTCGGCGCGCTCCTTCGTCGTTCCGTTTCCAAGACCTGCAAGGAGCGTCTTGGCTGATACTGAATACATCATCTTATCGAGCATGATATCCGTCGCGCCTGCTATACAGTTCTGCTCGTCGAACTCTCTTGCCGCGCCGGTGTCATTTCCGGCCGCCTCATGCACTGTGTCATGTATTTCTTCTATATTTGCGACATGCTCCTCGAGTGCCTCGACATAGCTGTATATTTTCTCCTCCCTCTCAGTATCATTCGTGACACCGTAGAGATTTAATACAGGTATGTTTACACCGCCGGATACGCGCACCGCGTAGCGGTCATTCTCGTTATTGCCGGTATATGCCACATAGAGCGCACCGCCGCTCTCTGCCGAAAGGCTCTGCAGCTTAGGTATAGTGACCTCGTTGCGTCCGACCTTCAATGTCGCCACCTCTGTCTTTACCGTGCCGGACTCGGCATGGTACTGTGTCGCAATAAGCTTTAACTGTGCTGTATCACCTGTCTTTTTGGTGTTGTGTCCGACATATATTGTTACCTGTTCACCCGACGCTGCCGACACACCGAGAGGCTGCCATGCGTTGAGTCCGCTTATTCCAAGATGGCCGTCCTTAGTTGCTGTTATCTCTGATGATATCTCAATCACGTCCCCGAGTTTCGTGTCCAGAAGCCCCTTCGCATTGTCAAGCTCCTTCTGTATCGACTCTCTCTCCGGATTGTACTCACCGCTCTTTTCGTCCACCGTGTCCAGGCGCTTCTGCAGTGCGGCTATGGTCTCTGCCGTCGTGCCGTCCTTGAGCGTCGTGTGCAAATCATCAGCATAGAGTGCGAGCACATCGTCCTCAAGGCTGTCATAATAATAAAATCTTACCTCTGAGATTGTAATGCTTCTGTAAGCTCCGTAGCGCGTGAAGCCGACTCTTATCATATCAGACTCTATCGGCTCACTAAGCTTTATGACATAATACTTTCTGCCGTTTACATCTGTCTTTTGAAGCACGCCCGCAATGCCTGCCGCATGGTTGGTCTTGTGGTCGTCCTCATACCAGTACAGCGATGCTCCCGCATAACTTACCATGTCCTCCGGCTCCGCAAAGGCTATGTAATTCATCTTGTATTTTGCATCAAAGGTAAAATAAATTCCCTTGTTGTCCGCCGGGTACGCGCCACCCTCGTCCCAATCTGCAACGTAGTAATATGAGTTATAATCGTTATCGACAATTCCAAGTGCACTGTCGCTTCCCTCCTCATCGAGCGGGCTGTTGACCATGCTTCCTCTAGGGTGTGTTGCCGATACAATATGCGCGGTGAGCTCACCCTCACCCTGCGGCTCGTTTATCATATTGTACTTCGGAAGCTGTGCCGGAATGACAACCGTGGTCTCCGCCTCGGATACAAGCGATGCCGCGCTCTCTCCAAGCTCATTCACACCTGTGACATACACTTCATACACCGTCTTGTCCGCAAGACCGGTAATCTCATATGTACTGCCCTCAATTCCGGATATTTTTGTGTATTCCGCATCGCCCTTAACGCGGTAATATACACAGTAGCTGTCCGTATCGTCCATATCCTTCCATGTGAGCTTTAGCTTTCTGTATGCTCCGGTCGCCTTCAGATAGTCCGGCGCGTCCGGTCGTCCGGCAAGCTTTGGAACCGCCTCAACGGCACTTGTGAAGCCGCTTCGCCATGCCCCGTTTACAGCCTGCACGCGCACACTGTAAATTTCCTTATTAACAAGCTCCTTACCCGCAAAGGTTGATACCTTCAGGGTATTGCCAGCCGTCCTGACTGTCTCCGTCTCACCGTCGTGTGTTATCTCAACCTCATAACCCGTGACATTTTTGCTGTTATCCCAGGTCAGCGTAAAGCTCTTATCAGCGCCCTGCGCCTTTACATTCTGCGGTATGTCCATCTCAGGCTCAGGTATTCTGTTTTCCATGCCGTTTAAAAACTCAACCTTGGAGATATCTACAAGGCTTGCCCCCTTAGCTGCCGCCGTAACGCGTATTATGACCTTCTTTACGGCTACCTGACCGCCAAGGCTTATGACAATGCTGCTGCCCTCAGCCGAGCGGGCGCTGTATGCCGCAACCGCCACAGCCGCAGTCCCTATCTGAAAATATTTCACTCCGTCCTCGGTCTCGACTATGAGCGTTCCGCTCTCAATTCCTACATCGCCGGTCTCAATGACAACCTGCTCCATTGTAAGCCCGGTCTCTGCTTGAGCCATATCCTCATTCTGAAAGGATATTCCTATCTCAACAGGGTTGTCCTCAGAGACAGGCTCCTCATTCGCCGTCGAAAATGTCAGCCCGCCGTTTCCGGTGAGAAGGTCAGCTATATCTCCCGTCACAATAGTATTTTCGTCATTTACCTTTACGGCTGCCGCATCGGGAGCAATGCTCTCCGTCACGGAAGCAGTCGTATCAATCCCGTCATTCTTTACATGCTGTGCGAAAGCATAGTACTGTAAATCAAGAATATCCGTCCTTCCATCGCCGTTGAGGTCAGTGAGTCCCTGCACCGGTTTTCCGGATGCCGCATCTAGTATCGTGTCCTTATCCGACTGCGTAATCTCTCCATCACCGTCCACATCGCCGACAAGGAACAGCCCCGGGTGTGTATCTCCCTGCTCATAGTTTATCCCGTCAAGGCTGACCATTCCTGTTCCCACATAGAGGTACAGAATATTCCCTTTCACCTCCAGCTCCTGCACATAGTCCTCAAAGCCGGCTGCCTGTAGTCTGAGCGTATAGCTTCCGTCCGCAAGACCTCCAATAAATAGGTCAGTGCTGTCCGTGCCTGCCTGCAAGATAGTCTGAACCTTGTTTACCTTACCGCTATCATTGTTTGTTGCTGTCGCGGTCACATTCACATCTCGGTACATCGGAAGCACATTCGCGAGTGTGATGCTCACTGCGCCTGCCGCCCCACTCTGCACAAATGCGTCCAGCCATTCTGTTGACACCTCACCCGCTGACTGCTCTGCCACTGCCTTTTTCACAGCATGTACAGCCGGCACCGAACTTTGTACACCCGCTTGTACAGGTACGGTGTTTTGCAGCAATAACCCTGCCGTCAACAGGAATGTCGTAAATTTCTTCATATATGTAACTCCTCGTATAATAAGTGTATGACCAATAGAAATGATGGTTATGCACTTATTCTTTCTATAGATTTATAGATGATCTGAGACACCTGGGATAAACCCTTTCCATCTCATCTACTTTGGTTATTAGTTACATAGGTTATTCTGTGGTATGATATCAGCAGAGTCTGATGTCTAGAGGCTCTGCTTTTACTCCTTTCAGCCCGGTCTCCGGTGCCTGCTTAGAAAGCTTGCAGCCTGATTCATATGTCATATTCCGCTTACACAGATGTTTCATCCTCTGGCGTACAGCACCAGCAAAAGAGCTGCCAGAGTGTATGCTTATTACGCGAGGTTTCGGTCAGCATATGATTCCCAGGATAAACCTTTTACTTCAGATCCCAAGAATACTTAATCGGAAAGGCGGGTGATATCATGTTAAAGATTAACCCTTTATCTACGCTTTACGTCGGTATTGACGTCAGCTCAAAATCCAACTATGTTTGTGCTTTGGATTTTTTCAAAAATAAATACATAAACTCTTCTTTTGCCAATAATCAGCCCGGAGCTGAAGAATTAGCATTGAAGATACTTGAGTGTTTAAAAGAACACCCTGATATAACTACGATTGTTGCTGCTTTAGAATCAACTTCTGTTTACAGCATCCATATCGCTAATTATCTTTCTTCCTGTGAAGAATTGATGCGGTTTAAGTCTTATGTTTTCGTTCTGAACCCTAAATGCACTGCAAACTACAAGAAAAGCTATATAGGACTTGGTAAATCGGATCCTATTGACGCTTTTGTTATTGCAGACTATGCAAGAGCCGGAAACATTGAATCCGAGCCATGGCGTGGCAGTCAGTTCCTGGCTTTGAAACGTCTCACTCGGCATCGTCTTCACCTTGAGTTTTTACTACGTGGCACTTGCTACTTTTAGTAATTTAAGTTTTAT
>OQVS01003127.1_pt1 | contig 10100 bp, 7 predicted proteins | sample 1691601 | NCBI WGS metagenome assembly OQVS01 (sample SAMN03418268, study PRJEB22391) | human gut metagenome | biome: human-gut; feature: organic feature; material: feces | host: Homo sapiens | place: Tanzania | collected 2013-01 | reverse complement strand
GTGCTCTACAGCCGCATGCAGAAGGAGCACAAGCCGGCTTATATCATACCATTTGCAAAGACCAAGGATGACTGTAAGCAGGCCTACATGAGCCTCATGAAAAAGGCAATTTTCGCGCCAAAGGAGCTTAAGGATCCGAAGTTTATCGATGGATTCAGAGGTATCTACATGCCTTACTGGACTTACTATATCACCCAGAAGGCTCCTATTTCACTTCCGGCGAAAAGATCCCACCGTTCAGGAGATTACATCATCACAGACCATTTCAGGCTCGAGGGTAGTCTTGATGCCTACTACAAAGGGCTGTCCTACGATGCATCATCTTCCTTTGATGACAGCATCAGTGAGAAACTTGCGCCATATGATGTGAAGAATATGAAGCGCTTTACGCCGGCATTCTTAAGTGGTTTTTACGCTGATACAGCCGATTTACCATCAACTGTTTACGCAAGCGATGCGATGGATGCTGCCTGCACAAACACAGTAAGCGAAATAAGCAAGGAGCCTGCCTTTACCGGCTTGTCAGTCGACAGTGACTCCGCCGCTCTTTCGCCTTTAAGTCTTGGCACTACCGTAAAAGAGACAGACTACTCAATGTTTCCGGTATGGTTTTTGTCATACCGCAACAAGGATCGTGTGGCATATGCCACTGTAAACGGCCAGACCGGCAAGGTAGTTGCAGATCTGCCTATTTCTGTCGGCAAATTCCTGCTTGGCTCACTGATCGCAGCAATTCCGGTATACATTTTATTATGCCTGCTTACTGTTCTCACGCCCGGCATGACCCTCACCATAGTCGGTGTGCTTGCAATTATCGCAAATATCTGTTACTCACAGGAGCTCACCATGATTGCCGTAAAGGAAGCCGGTACCGAGGATAAGGGCCGTATCGCAAAGGAACAGCCAGAGGCACTTGGTGCAATCAACAACCGCAGACGCCTTAAAGCTGCAAAAAAAGCCACGAAAACCATAAAGAAAAAGACAAACACCTCGTTTGTAGCTTATTTTATACTTTTTATATTTGTCATCCAATTTGTTCCTGCGCTGTTTGCAATCATTGCAGGTATCGGAGGCACCTTTGGCAATGCAGACGGCAGCCTGCTTTTATTTGTTGTTTTGACTATTATATCATTTATTTTTTCAATCAGAGCCTTTTCAAGCTTTGACCGGATGCCCGGACACAAGGGAGTTGCGGGACTCATCTTTGGCATGGTATCCATGCTTATTGGCGATGCAGTGCTCCTTTTCCAGCCGGTGCTCGATGCATGGTACTATGGTGCAGCCTTTATCATCATTGCCTCAGTGCTTATCACACTGATCAATGTCATCCGCGCATTCAATGTTCTCACAACTCGCAAGCTGCCTCAGTTTGCCACACATAAGGGAGGTGATGACCGTGCATAGAAATAATTTTAAAAGTCCTTTTTTGCATTGTATAAAATGCAGATGCTCAGCATTGTTTACATTATTTTTGCTTGTTACAGTCCTTGTTTTGAGCAGCTCATCAAACGTATATGCCACTGAGACAGCCGCAGATTACAGTCTAAGCGGTACGAATAAGTCTACCGGCTACGAGTACATCCTTGAGGACTCTGCCAATTTCATTGATGATGCCGTAAAGGGCAAGCTCATCTCACAGATGAAAAAGACAACCGACTACTGCAATATAGCCGTTGTCACCACTACCTCACATCCTTACGGAAGCACAGAAAGCTATGCAGTCAATACCTTTGAAGGCTATTTCGGAACCGGCGCAAACGGTGTCATTTTCGTGATAGACAGAGATTTAAACGAGATTTATCTGGCTTGCGAGGGAAGCACGCAGAGAACCATCCCAAACTCAAAATGTAACTCTATCTGTGACAACACTTATATATATGCCACCTCAAGTCATGATTACGACTATTTCACCTGCTGCATGGAAACAATAGACCAGGTCAACACAGTCCTCGCAGGCGGACATATATCACAGCCTCTCAGATACATTTCGAGCATCTTTATCGCTCTCGCTGCCGGCATGATTTTATGCTTTGTATATGCATTATCTCTGTCAAAGGGCCGCAAGGCTAAGAGCAACGAGCTCATGGGGGCAGCCTTTACAAAGGTAGATATCCAGAATGCACACGCTCGCTTTATGAGCCAGACAAGACACTACAGTCCGCAAAGCTCAGGCTCAAGCGGCGGTCACAGTGGCGGTGGAGGTCATAGTGGCGGCGGTCACAGTGGCGGCGGTCACCACATCTAACCTCTGATTTTGATAAATATAGTGCCATCATCAGCCCCGGCAAATGCCGGGGTTTTTTATTCTATTACAAAAAATTACTAAAAAAATAGTAATTTATGATTGTTTTTAGTACAAAAACACTATATAATATTCGTAGCATTATGAATTGTTTTTTGATTAGACTTATTTTGTTGTGGAGCGGACATGATTAAACGCAGATATATGAGAACGCGACAACTGAAACCCGGCATGATTATTGATCAGGTCATCAAGGATCCTACCGGACGTAACCTGGTGGTACAGGGCTCAGCTATCGATGATTATATCATCGCTTCGCTGCTTAAGCTTGGTATTATGTCAGTATACATCCGTGAGGGAAGTGCAGACCCTGACGATCCGGATGCCATACTGTCTCCCAAGGCCGCTGCCATAGTCAAACAGCTGCGTACAGACGACCGTTCCAAGGTCACCTTAAGCGACAGTGTCAGACAACGTGTATCAACCGGCGTCCAGTACATCTTCAACAACACAAGCTCAGAGGAGCTTACACAGGCAACAAACCAGATTGCCGACTCGCTCATGGAGGCCATCAACGAAAACGATGCCATAGCTGTCGATATCAATTCTCTCAAAACAAGCGATGAATACACCTTCAAGCACAGTGTGGATGTGGCTACTATTTCGATGATTCTTGCCAAGCAGATGAAGCTGCCTAACAATGAAATCCACGATATAGGAGTTTCCGGCCTGCTGCACGACATTGGCAAGACAATGATACCCAATGAGATTCTAAACAAGCCCGGCAGGCTCACGGACGATGAGTTCAATATCATGAAAAAACATTCCCTGTACGGCTACAATATGCTCAAGGACAGAAAGGATCTAAACAACTCTATACTGATGGGAGTGCTGCAGCACCACGAACGTATTGACGGAACCGGCTATCCACTCGGCTTTGATGCGCCAAAAATCTGTCAGTTTGCAAAAATCCTGTCTGTCGCAGATGTTTATGATGCGCTTGTCACAAAGCGTCCGTACAAGGATGCCTTCTCGCAGCGCGACGCAGTTGAGATGCTTATGTCCATGACAAACCAGCTCGATATAAGTGTTATGCGTGCTTTCATGAGCAGTATGATTCTATATCCTGTTGATTCAATTGTACAGCTGAGCAATGGTGAAAAGGCAAGAGTGGTCAAAAACAGTGAGTACTACATCCTCCGCCCGACTGTTGTCGGTGTCGATTCCGGCAGAGTATACAATCTGGGCGATGATTTGAAATGCGCAAGCATTATTATACTTTAGGAGTAATGAATTTGAGCCACCTTGAGAATAAAAAAGCTGATGCGTCATGCTTACATGCAGGCATCAGCTTTTTGTTCTCAATTGTTTTAGCAGTCCGTACGGGAATCGAACCCGTGTTTCCGCCGTGAGAGGGCGGCGTCTTAACCGCTTGACCAACGAACCGTGTATTATAATACCACGGTCAATCGGATAATGCAAGCTTTTTTTGAAAATTTTTTAAAAATTTTTATTTGTTACTTATCAGCCTTTTTCGCCTTCTTTACTTTCTTTATCCGCTCTCCTTTAAAGCGCTCCTTGAGACTCTCTGTAAAGGTCTCGAGATACCGGTTCTCTACCTTTGGATTTCTAAAGCCCTGTGCTCTGTTAAGCGCAGATTTCTTTAAAGCACCCATTGAATCGATAACACGGTCTGCACTGGCTCTGATACTTTTTCTCTTTCTGCGCTCCTCGACAGCCTCCGCAAGCTCCTGTGATCTCTCCTCTGCCCTTTCATCCGCCGCCTTCTTACGCTCCTTAACCTCTTCCACAACCTCATCCATATAGGTATTGAAATTGTTCTGCAGATTGACGATAGTCCTGCTGAAATCAGTAAGCGCAGATACTGTGATTGCAGTGTCTACAGCTAAAAAGCCCATGAGAAGCAGTGAGAAAAACTCATACCATATAGGTGACATCCAGCCTGTGATGAGCTTCGTAAACGGTGCAATGAAATATACCACTATAAGTCCTGCCACCCCAAAGCCTACAGAATACGGAAAACACACCCTGCCGTTTATATTGAGAGGCATGCTGCTGTAATCCCACCAGTATGCGTGAAACAGCTTCTCAAGCGCCCACGATGTGCTATATTCCAGCACAATGCTTCCCAAAAATGCCACCAGAAATATCTGCCACCATGTAAATGTCGCATCCGTGTGAGCAGAAATAAAATCTGCTATCGCAGTGATTGCGACACCTCCGGCTCCATAAATTGGGCAGAGCGGACCATAGAGAAAGCCTCTGTTCTCCCATTTCTTTGCCCTGATGGTACAGTAGATGCTCTCATATATCCAGCCCATACAGCTAAATATAATAAAATACACAAAATATCTTGATAACCACATATAAAATCCTTTCTCCCTGGATAATTTTGATATACAGCAAATGACATTAATCCCATTATGTCTGCAAATTAAAAATCACTCTCTGGATACATCTCATCTAGGTATATATCATACCATTTTGTACACTCATTTGTCCATGAGTCAGTGGCATTTTCGTATTGCTGTCGCAGCTTATCGACATTTTCTTCAGCCGTATCCGCATTTATTATGTTTTGATTTAATTTTCCACTATATATGTCACAAGATTTATCTTCTCCTGCCAGATTATTTACGCATGGGATTTTCTCGCAGAAATCATATAAATCACAGCTTCTAAGTTCCTCTGCTTTAAGTTCGCTCTCTGCTTCACATAGCGCTTCATAAGCCCTCCCTGCTTCTTCAGCCGCCTTTATCATCGGCTCTGCCGCAAGCGTAAGCTTCCACTCGAGGTATGCCTCATCTGTTGAAAGCTGTCTGGTCTCATGTCTCTCCCTCTTTGGGACCGCCGCAAGTGCCTCGACCATCGCAGCATCCTTCGCCTGCATGAGTGCCGGCAGACTGCCGTCCTGTGATGCCCTAAGCCTTGAAATATAATGATCATAGCCAAACGGATAATACATCACTTTGTCCTTTTCAAAGACCAGTATGGCATCCGCCACCTGCTTTATGAAATACCTGTCATGCGATACAAAGAGCATGGTGCCGGTATATGCCTTAAATGCCGATTCCAGTGTCTCCTTCGCCGGAATATCCATGTGATTGGTCGGCTCATCGAGTATCATAAGGTTCGGACGGCCTGTCAGAAGCTCTGCGAGCACAAGCCTGGACTTCTCACCACCTGAGAGCGAGCTGATGCGCTTTGAGGCATTTGCCCCTCCAAACAGATACATACCAAGAGTCTTTCGCAAATCCTTCTCCACAAGTGCCGGAAAAAGCTCGTGAAAATGGTCTCTAACTGTCTTTTCGCTGTCGATAAGTGCTGACTGCTGGTCAAAATAGCCCACCAGCAAATTGTTACCGAGCTGGCTTGTGCCCTTTATTGGTGGAATAAGTCCTGCCACCGTCTTTAAAAATGTTGTTTTTCCTATGCCGTTGTCACCGATTACGGCTATTTTCTGGCCACGCCTTATACGAAGCGACAGCTCAAGCAGTGCTCTGCCGTCGTAGCCTATCTTAAGCTCCTTCGCCTCATACACCCACTTGCCTGATGGAAACTGTGGCTCGATATTGCCTGTAAATATATGTGCTTCATCCTCTATCGGCTTTTCTATCAGCTTCATGCGTGCCAGCATGGTCTTTCTCGAGCGGGCAAAGGCAGCTTTCTTCGGCTTATGCTTGAATTTCTCGATAAGCTCATTATTGTGCGCAATCTCCGCCTGCTGGCGCTCGTAGGCTTTGCGCTGTATCTGCAGATTTTTAAGCTTCTGCTGCCTGTACTGCGTGTAGTTGCCGGCATATCTGTGCAATGCTCCGTTTTCAAGCTCATATACACCTGTCGCAACCGCGTCCAGAAATGCTCTGTCATGTGACACTATAATCACAGCCTTTGGATAACTAATCAGATAATCCTCAAGCCACTCAACCGTTTTCATATCCAGATGGTTGGTCGGCTCATCAAGCAGCAGCAAATCCGGCTTTTCAAGCAGCAGCTTTATCAGGGAAATCTTCGTCTGTTCTCCTCCCGAAAAGCTGCCGAGTGTACGGCCTTTCTGTTCTTTTTCAAAACCAAAGCCTGTAAAAAGCCGGTCATACTCCATCTCGTAGTCAAACCTCTCTTTGGAAAAGGTATCCTTATCCGGGCAGGCTTCAAGCAGTATCTGTTCTATTGTCAAATCCAGATTTGATTTATCTGCCTGTCTAAGCATGTCAATTGTGATATTTCTGGACATGGTGATTCCGGTTTCCAGGTTTCCCGACGTTTTCTTCTTTTTTACTCTTTGAGTTCTTTTTGCTATGCCATCTAAATCACTGCCTGCAGTGGCAGCTCCTGTGACCATATCATGGCTTCTGCCATAGCTACCCCTGCTGTCATCCCTGTCCGGTGTCAGTTCCCCCGCAAGAAGCTTAAGCAGTGTGGTCTTTCCAGCGCCGTTTTTGCCAACGACAGCCAGCTTTTCTTTTTCCTTTATATAAAAATCAATATGGGACAGAATCGTCTGACCACCTGCCGAAACTGTCCCATCCTTAATCTGGTATAGCATTAATTTAAGTCCTTAAGGCTGTCCAAAAGCTCAAGATCCGACTGCAAAACCCTGATATTTGATGTAACAGGCTCCTGTCCCGGCTTTGTAACTGTGATTTCAATAACAGAATCTGCCGGAATGCCGCTGCCGAATGCATACTGTAAAAAGGATACAAACTTCGGATGGTTTGCCGTAAATGTATTTTTTGCTTTCATCATTTTCATTATGCTTGCTGGGTTCATGTATTTTCTCCAATCTTATCTATATGATATCTCTTTTGACGCACATATCTTTACGTTCGTTATATTATACCATGAGCCAATTCTATAATCTATCATTTTAGAATTATTTAATTTCTTACGATTCCTCACAATAATTAAAGCGTACACTATATCATATAGCATACGCTCTATTATTTAATCACTTAAGTTATTATTCACGCTGTGCTTTGTGCCTCTTTTTAGCCTGATACATGAGCTCATCTGCTTCATTTATGTAATCATCAAGTGATCTGCTATTGTCAACGGCGATTACAAAACCGCTGCTTGCCTCTATGCCGAATGGAAGGTTCTTAGCTGATGTCATGTCTTTTAAAGTCTTGTGAAAACTTTTTTCCATATTCTTTGCCTTTTTCTCATTGCAATCCGGGATAAGCACTACAAATTCATCTCCTCCATATCTCATGGCAACGGCCTCATGCGGGAAACTTCTCTTTATTGCATCTGCTACACCTCCGATTACGACATTTCCCATATCATGTCCATATTTATCATTGACCATTTTCAAATGATCTGCATCAAAAAACATAATTGCAAGCGGCTTATTCTCATCAATACAGCTATTGTAAAGTGGTATTGCAAGCTGATTATAAGCCATACGATTGTACAGTCCGGTAAGGGAATCCTGTATATATAATATCGAAAGCTTCTGATTAGCTTTTTCTAACTCAATTTTACCGTAAAAATATTCAAGTGATTTTGAAAATGATGCAATTGTCTCATATAGGAACTGGTTTTCAAGCATATAATCGCAGTTTACCAGCACAAAATATCCTATCTCCCTCTCCCTTATGTGAAGAGGTACAAAAACTCTTATATCTCCTTTTTTCCTGTTCCAAAGCTTAGGAACCATATCCTCCACGTTCATTTGAACATCCGTATGTATTTTACCGTCCTTGAATGCAATGACAGCTTCCATCTCAGGCGGATATCCTTCTACACGCTGCTCTTCCTCTATCTCATCCATAACCCCACAATTCTGTGCATTGACTATGTCCCTGTTCATCATAAGATACATTTCTTTACACCTTAATGCATCAAGACATTTTACCAGTTGCTCTCCCATTTTCTCATATGACTCACATTCAAACAGTTTACGGTTCATTACCATAGTCTCATTGTACAAATCAATCTGTCTTACCTCTGAGAAGATCCGTTCTTTTATATAATCGCTTCTATGCTTATGTTTTATGTTATTACAGCCGCAGCTTTCCTGAAACACCGGTTTGGCTTTGGAATATACTATTTTCTGTACATTTTCTCCATTCCATATCCTGTGCAGCACTCCCATTGCCTCATATGCAACATCCATCTTGCTATAGCTGATTGTAGTGATACGTGGTTCAAAATATGAAGCCTTATCAAAATCATCAAAACCTGTTATACAAAAGTCGTCAGGTACTCTGTATCCGGCTTCAAAAGCTCTCTGGCAAAGTCCGACCGCAATATTTTCATTGGCACATACAAATGCATCAGGTATCATACCGATACTATTAAAATGATCAAATGCATTTATACCTGTATATACTTCATAATTTTGCTGAAAAATCCTTTTTTGCTCCAGTTTTATTCCGTATTCACGCAGCACATCTTCATATGCACGCTGTCTGGATTTATTTTCATAGCTTGCAGCCGGACCACCAACATAATTAATCTTCCTGCATCCATGTCTTACTATAAGGTGTTCTACTATTTCACGCATCGAACCATAATTATCAATACCTGCCCTGTATAGTCCCGGAATTGTCTCAAGGAGAGAAACCGCAGGAACATCTGACTCTATCACTTTCCTTACAATGCGGTCATATTGATCTTTCATAATCGTGTTTGTAATCTCAAGTATTATGCCATCATATTTTTTTAAATCCGGCAATTCTATTATGTTATATTCCCCTATATTGTGTTTATCATCCATATTAAAATTGCCAAAACTTTGGAAAATATCTATTTCAACATCAAGATTTTGTTCCTGTATATAATTCTTGCATCCCAAAATCCATGAATAATTAACATATCTTTTCCATGCATCTGCTATAATTGCTATCCTCTTCATACACCACTCTGCCTTTCAACAGCCTTTAATTATTGAAGTGCTCTGCCTGCGCATTAAGCATATCAGCTACCTTCTTATTCTGTGCTACCTGCTTTGAAATAGTATTTATATCGTTTGAAAGTGCCAATGTGTTGGATGCCGCAAGGTTGATACCATCGCAGCCTTCTTTTACCACATTCGTAATATCACTGATATAGTCCATAATATGCTCCGTGCTCTGCTTGAGCTCAAACGACATCTTATTGAAATTGCCTACAATATCATTTATATGCACTGCATCGTTATTGTACTGTTCTCCTGCTTTGACAAAATTATCATAATCCGGCAGGATATTTGACTGGATATATTCTGCAAGTTCTGCTGCATTCTTTATAAGCTCCTGAACCGTTTCTATCACTGTATTGTTGATGTTTTGTATATTTACAGCTGCCTGTCTGCTGGACTCGGAAAGCTGTCCTATTTCAGATGCCACCACAGCGAAGCCTTTTCCTGCTTCACCGGCTCTTGCAGCCTCAATTGAAGCATTGAGGGCAAGCAAATTAGTCTGTCCTGCTATACTCAGGATATCATTCGTCAGCTCACTAACCTTTTCTACCTGCTTGCTGTCCTCTATTGTCTGTTGAAGCTTTGCAATGATCTCTGAAGCAACTTTACCGGTATTTTCCTTATTGGAAACAGCTTCTTTTTTAAGCTCCTGGGCATTCTTATCCATTGCATCAGAATACTCTAACAGCCCATTTGATTTCTCGGCAAGCTCCTGCGCCTTATTCTCTATTTCCTGCATATTGTCTGTAATGCCTGAAACAGTCTCTGTAACCGACTCCATGGAAGCAGATAATTCTTCCATGGCTGATGATATATCATTTGAATTGTCATTAGAAAGACGCACCTTATCGTCCACCTCGAGAATAACCCTGTTCATCTCTGCCGCGCCATCTGCATCGCACGCTGACGAATCCTCGACTTTACCTCAGGATC
>OQVS01003126.1_pt1 | contig 10101 bp, 3 predicted proteins | sample 1691601 | NCBI WGS metagenome assembly OQVS01 (sample SAMN03418268, study PRJEB22391) | human gut metagenome | biome: human-gut; feature: organic feature; material: feces | host: Homo sapiens | place: Tanzania | collected 2013-01 | reverse complement strand
CTGGGCTATGTAATCGCAACTCCGTCAGAGTTGCCGGGGGTGCGTACCAGCCAACATAGGAGCCCCATCCCAGCCTTCCCCAAGGGGAAGGAGCGCCACTCAAACGCCCTCAAACACAGCAAGTAGGGACTCCCGCCCCTTGGGGAGGGCTGGGGAGGGGCTTCGGGTTGCTGGAGATGACATTGGCGGGCTCGTACCTTTTGATACGAGAGCACGTGCCTATTGACACGTGACCGCGTGACATACGATACGTGGTCACGTGACTTCCGATACGAGCCAGCCATGATGGACTCGGGGATGACTACTTGGGCTGGCAACAACAACCATCTGCACTGGCGCAATATCCGTATGCAATGACGCAACCACCATCTGCACTGGCGCAATATCCGTATGCAATAACGTAACAACCATCTGCACTGGCGCAATATCCGTATGCAATAACGCAACCACCACCCACACTACCGAGCCAACCATCCACACTCCGTGCGGGCGGCACGCTCATAGCGGGCGTAGCCAAAAAAAGAGCGGGGAGGATAATCACTACCCTCCCCGCCTTGCGGTGTTCCAGTCTATCACTGGGATGACTGGGAATTAAAACAAAACCCTAATCGGTCTTTGTGAATTAAAGGACTACCTTCACTGTCTTGCGGCTTCCGTCCTTGTAGGTCTTGACCACTACATAGACTGAGCTGTCACCGGCCTTGGGGTTGGCTACCCTTACGCCCGATGTGGTGAAGTATTCCTTCTTGACTACGTCCTCGTCGGAGTCGATGGTGTCGATGCCTACGGCAGTCTCGTCGACCTTGCAATCGAAGGTGAGGTCGCGGGTCTGCTCGCCTGCAGCGAGAGTCAAGGTCAGTGTGCCTGTAAAGGCCTTGGTGAAGCTGACCTTGTTGCCATTGACAGTGACGCTGGCATTGTCGGCGGTGATGGTCACGTCATCGGGATGACCGATGTAGAAACTCTTGGTGACCGTGCCGCTCTTCAGGTCGGCATCGTCGAGCAATGCGGCAACAGCAGCGAGCTTGGCGTCGGTGTTGTTGCAGAAGCCCTGGAGTACGGGGAAGCAGTAGTCGTCGTCAGAGGTCCAACCCTCGCCCATATCTTTCTTGAGCAGGTCGGCCAGAGCCAGAGCTGTACCGGCATCGTTGACGCCCTCGGTAGCATACTGGCTTACGTAGTACACGTTCTTGACATAGTTGTACTCGCTGTTCCATGTCTTGGGGTTATCGGTCATCTTGACACCTACAATCATGGCGCAGGTATCGGCAGGAGCCTCAACCTTGCCAGCGAAGTAGCTGTCTTCTACGCGGGTACCGATGACTTCGCCGTTGCGGAGAGAGCCCACCTGTGAGTAACCGATGAGTCCGCCTACGCGAGCCACACCCTTGATGGTGCCGTAGCTGTAAACATTCTTGTAGTGACCGCCACCGTGTCCGGCGATACCACCGATGCCGTAGCAGGTCTTGGCTGCGGTGCCTGTGGTAGACACGTTGCCGAGGTTGAAGCAGTTGGTGATGGTGGTGCCGCCATAAGCGTTGTAGCCTATCACTCCGCCGGCGCGGTTGGAAGTGGTGGTGATGTCACCCTTGTTCCAGCAGTTGGACATCACGGTATTGTTGCCGGTAAGTGCGGCAACCACGCCACCAAGTCCGAATCCGCCTTCGATGTTGCCTTCATTGTAGCAGCTGTCTACCACGCTGTAGTTGGCAGCATAGGCTATCACACCGCCGCCCTGGTTGCCCGAAGCGATGATGTCGCCCTTGTTGTAGCAGCCGATGAAGCGCACGCGGTTGGTCTCAGTGAATGTGCCCTTATTGTTGGCAAACAGTCCAGCGACATATACCGGCTTCTGCGAGAGTATGGTTCCGCTGTTCCAGCAGTTGCGGTAGGTAGAGCCAGCGGTATAGAGTGTGGCGATACCTGCGGTGTAGGTGCTCGAAACCGTACCTGTGGCTGTCGATGACACATCGCCGGTGTTGTAGCAGCCCTCCATATAGAACTTGGAGTTGCCAGAAGAGTTTACATCTACGATAAGGCCTGCATTGTTGGCAGCAGAAGAGATGCTCGCCGTGTTGTAGCAGTCCTTCATGTAATAAGGCTCTGAGTCCTTGTCGGCAGTAGCCATACCGATGAGACCCGAGAGGGTGCATACGGTGGTGGGGTTGGCTGCAACCACCTCGCCGGTGTTGTAACAACGGATGAGCGAGTCGGTGTAGCAGTAACCGATAAGTCCGGAGAGGTAGCACTTGGTGAGCTTGCTGGTGGTTCCGGCGCCAGTGTAGGTCACCTTACCCTTGTTGCCACAGTCTACATACTTGACTCCGGCATAGCTGTAGGCCACGAGTCCGGCGGTATATGTGCCGGCAGAGGTAACAGTGCCCTCGTTGACACAGTTGACGAGCTTGGCGCCCTTCTGTACTATACCTACGAGTCCGCCGAGGTAAGCCTTCTTGGCTCCGGTGACGGTGGCACGGTTGGTGGCGTTCTCGAGGCGGCCCTCAAGGGTACCTACCATACCGCCGTTCTTGGAATAGGCTGTGGTGAACGAGCCATCTACGGTGATATCGTGAACGTAGGCATCGCTGGCAAGGGTCTTGAACAGCATACCCGAAGCGTCGCCATCGGCGGCGTAGTCGGCGGTCACCTTCTTGCCGTTGCCGTCGAGGGTACCGTTGAAGGCTGTCACGCCATCATAAGAGAGAGGCTTGATTTCCTTGCCTTCGAAGGTGATGTCGGCAGTCAGCTTGACATGATTGCCAGTCATAGGCTCGCCACAGGTAGCGATGTAGTCGGCCAGAGCATTCCAGTCGTCGGCAGTACCGATGAGATAGGGATTAGCTGCTGTACCTGCTCCTACAAGCGGCACAACGGGGCGACTCTCTACGACAAATGGCTTGACCATGCCGCTCTTGCAGGTCACCACGAGGGTGTCGATGACAAGAGCCTTGACAGAGGTGGGCACAACGAGGCTGGAGCCTACTATCTTGAAGGCGGTGCCGGTCTTGAGTGTCCAGGTGTTGTCGGTGGTATTGCCCAGACCCACGTTGCTCTTCAGACTCTTGGCAGTCTCGCCGGCAGCCACATTGATGATGATGCCGCGGGCTACCTTGACGTCGGCCTCTTCGGCAAAGAGCTTGAGTGAAGGATACTTGCCTGCCTCAAACGACCAGAGGTCGGTAGAGTAGTTTGCCAGGGGCTTGCCGCTGGTGAGTACTGAGGTCTCTACGGCCTGGGTGCCAGCGAGGGTGGCATTGCCGTTGGCCTGGAGTACGGTAATCTGACCGTCATAGTAGTTGTCCTTGCACTCGCCCTTGGTGCCGGCCTCGCCACCGAGCGAACCTACATCAATCTTGTCGACCGAGAGGACGGTACCATAGTTGATACAGTTGACAGCCTCATTGAAGTGATCGTAGGTCGAGCCAGTGACCTCAGCCATAGTACCCGAGATACCGCCCACGCGGCCGTAGCCGGAGATGGTACCAGAGTTGACACAGTTGACGACACGGCCGCCGGTGAGTCCGCCGGTAATACCGCCCACGCTTCTGAGCTTGTTGACCTTGGAGCCAGAGATGAATGTAGACAGCACGATGGCTGTGATGTCACCCGTGTTCTGGCAGTTTTCGATGACTCCATAGTTGGAGCCTGCGATACCGCCTGCGTTCATATATCCGGTAGTAATCTTTCCGGCGTTGTAGCAGTTGCGCACTACTGCGCCCTTGAGGTTCTGACCGACGATACCTCCAATCCAGCAACTGTAACCTAAGACATCGGCATAGTTCTTACAGTTTTCTACAGTACCGTAGTTGTAACCTACCACTGCGGCAGAGGTTGCCCAGAAGTCGGTGAGCTGGCAGTCGGCAGCGATGTTCAGATTCTTGATGCTACCCTCGGGAGCCAGACGGCCCACGAAGCCCTTATAGGCGATGCACGAACCGGTCGTGGGGGTTCCCAAAGCGGTGGCAGTGGGCTTGGTGGTCCACGTCATCGAACCGTCGATGACCATGTTGTGGATGGTATGCCCAGCGCCGTCGATGTGGCCGGCAAACTGTACATGGGCGTCAGAAGAGCCGGTGATGATGCTTGCGCAGATACCAAGGAAACGGGTATCCTTCTGCAAGTCGATATCATTGGCGAGCTTGAAGTAAGTGTCGGGGAAGAGCTGCTGCGACACGGTGGTGACGCGCGACAGGGTGATGAGGTCTTCCTTGGTCTTGAGCAGATAAGGACTGGCCTCGGTGCCCTCGCCCTCGTAAGAGATGGGCGATACCTTGATGGGCAACATTCTCAGTCCGACATTGGGGTTGACGAAGCAGATGGTATCGGTACCGAATGCTTCCTTGATCTTGAGGGTATTGCCGGTGATGGAAGAGTAGGTTCCCTCGTCGGCCAACTTGCCTTTGACCACATACTTGACGGTGGTGGCACCGAGCAGAGTGAACTGGGCGTCCTTGCACACCTTGTCGAGCGAGCTCTCGGCGTCGATGACGAGGGCACTGGCGCTCAGCTTGGCAGCCTCGGTGTCGTCCATACCCTTAAGGCGCGGATAGGCACCGGCAGTGAAGGTCCATACGCTGGCGTCGAAGCCCTTGGGACCTGTGGCTGATGTCAGCTCGGCGGTGGTGGCGCCATACTCGGTAGACTTGAAGTTGGTAATCTGCTTGTCGAAGTAGATGTTCTCTACCTTGGGGTTGGCGCCCTCCATGATGGTGCCAAGAGACTCTCTGCGCTCCTTCTCGGGGTTGTACTGATAGGTCTCGGCATCCACGAGTCCGGCAGAGTAACAGTTCTTGATGACGCTCTCGCACACGTTGCCGGCGTCATCCTTCCAGTTGCGTACATATCCGGTCATACCACCGACGTAGCGCGAAGAAACGCTGACAATCTCGGTATTGCTGTAGCTGTTGGTGACGGTGCCATAGAGGTTGCCCACGATACCGCCCACAGAAGCCTTGTTGCCATAGCCATAGATATGGCCGGTGGCGTAGCACTTGTCGATTTCGCCCAGGTAAGCCACACCGGCTACGCCGCCCAGGCTCAGATCGGACTGATAGCGGCCGTCGAGCGTACCGGAGAAGTAGCAATTGACGGCTTTGCCCTTGAACAATGAACCGACTACACCGCCGGATGGATAGGTGGCGGCGACACCTCCGGCCTTGATGCTCACGTTGACGGCGTAGCAGTTGCTGATGGTGCCGTTGACCTGGCCAGACACGCCGGCAGCATAACCGAACGCGCCGGTGATATTAGAGGTGGTCACGCTACAGTCTTTGACATTGTTGGCGATGGCAGAGATACCACCGGCACCGGTCTGGCCGGTATTGCTGACGGTAGAATTGGTGACATGACAGTTGATGATGTCACCGAGAGTCCATGCGGCGACAACGCCGGCATAGTAGTTGGCGGTCTGGATGACAGCCTTGTCGAACTTGACATTCTTGACGACACTCAGGGTGTCGAGCTTTCCGAAGAGTCCGGCATAGCCGTTGGCTCCGGTATTGACGGTGAGGCCGGTGAGGGTGTGGCCGTTGCCGTCGAAGGTTCCGGCAAACTGGTGAGCCCAGTCGGCGCCGATAGGTTCAAAACGATAGTTGGTCATATCGATGTCGTTCTCCATACGGAAAACCTTGCCCATGAACGGACGGGCGTACTTGGTATTGGTGCCGTAGGTGGGTTCCTCGCCATTGACCTTGTCGGAGAGGAGGATGAGGTCATCGAGAGTCTTCAGTTTGTAAGGGTTGGCTTCGGTGCCTTCGCCTTCAAACGCAGTAACTTTGAGTTCAGGATAGGTGATATCGAAGTTGGTCTCTATCTTGCCGTCCTTCATGGCACCCAGATAGTACTTGGTGCAGAGCATGGTCCATCCACCCCATGACACGACATGCTTGTCGGTCGACTTGTCGCAGTTGATGACGGCGCTGTAGGCGGTCAGTCCGCTGTAGTCGTCCTTGAAGGTGGCTGAATAGGTAGACCAGTCGCCATTGGTGACGTCCTTGCGGGCAATCTGGGAAGCGATGGTGGCTGAATGGTCGCGCTGGAGCTGTATCTCTACCGTCTGACCGTAGTTACCAAAGTTGCGTACAGAGAGGATGTTGGTAGAGGGCTGCGTGGCATAGACGCCGAAACTGACCGTCTGGAACTTGGATTCCTTGGAGTTCCACACCGTGTAGCTCATCGTGGCATTGGCGGTGACAATCTCGGTGTTGTAGAAGGCACCGAAGAACTTGTTGGCATTCTCGCCGCTGACGATGAACACGCCCCACCAGGAATCGATGCTGATAGAGCCGTCGGCGTTAATCTTACCGGTAATCTTGGCCTTGCGGTCGGGCTTGCCGTCCTTAGTAATCACTGCCAGGTCGAAGTCGCCATAGGTGGCGTTGGTACCTATCACCTGGTTGGGGATAGAGATGGTCTTGGTGGTGAGGTCGTACTTGGCTTTGACCACGATACCAGCCTCAAAGAAGTTGGTGATGGAGATAGAGTCCTTGCTGGTCTTCGACATGGCGAGGGTCACAGCATGACCGCCATCGTTGCCCGATGTGGTGAGTGTCTTGTAGGTCATCACGGCTTCCGAATTGCCCAGAAGTCCGATTTTGGCCGGTGACAGACTCTTTGTCTTCGCTGCGGGACGAGCGACAGACAACGGTACGCTTTCAGCCTTCAACTTAGTGCCGGGTCCAAACAACTGGTGTGCGACATTGCCAACCAACGGCTGCTGGTTGACCTGTCGTACAGGCTGCACAGGATTCTGCGCTGAATTGAAGATTTTGGTATCGTCTGCCTTCATCTGAGCAGGAAGCAACAACGCTACGATGAGCATTGTAACTACAGATAAAAATCTTCTCATGTTGGTTTCTGTTATGAGGACTATAATACTTAGTCATGGCAGAGGGTTGGATGTGAGTGTGGTCCCCGTTCACACTCACCTCCCCGGTCAAGACTCTTCTGTTATCCTGGGGTTAATAAGCCATCTTGAAGCGCTCGCGGCCTATGACCACGACATAGACTCCGTGGGCGGGCAACTGGAGCGAGGTGGTTCCGGCGGTGAGGGTCTGCTGGAGCACCAGGGTGCCGCTGAGGTCGTAGAGAGCCACTCGCTCTGCAGAGGCTGCGGAGCTGACGGTCAGGGTGTTGCCCGTGAGCGAGAAGTGGGGGTCGGCAGAGCCGGTAACGGTGGTTATGCCCGAAGCCACAGACTCACAGGTGACGGCGAAATCGTCGATATGGCAGAAGGCGGAGGTGCTGCCCACGGTCTCGGTAATCTTGAAGCAGGGCTTCTCGGACTCTATATTATATATAATGTGTAAAGAGCTGTTGGCAGATACGGTGACATTGTCTATACCGTCGACATTCTTCATGGCTACCCAGGTCTTGCCGCCGTTGAGCGAGTAGTAGCAGCGCAGGATGCACAGCGAGCTGGTGGTGTTGTAGGCCATGAAGGACACGGAGGTGACCTTGCCGTCGATGACTGAGGTGACGACCTCGGCCTTCTTCTTCAGAGCCAGCGCGCGTTGGCCGTTGCCGTTGCCCTCTGTCGGGGCGACTATGGCAGCGCCGCCGGTGAGGGTCCAGGTGCAGAAGCGGCCCTTGGCTACGGTCTTGGTGGCGGTAGAGAGGTCCATGGCCTCAAAGTCTTCGGTGGTCACATTGAGGGCGGCCTTCTCGACATCGAAGGTGATGACGCCGGCTGCACTCTCCTGGATATTCTTGATCTCTAAGGGAGTAGAAGCCTGGGTCCAGGAGCGCAGGGAGGGCGTAGACTGATTGGTGATCTCGGTCACATTGCCGCTACCGGGGAACGGGTCGCCATCGGAGTCGGACACGGTGACCGTGCTGCCCGATGTCTTGGTATTTGGAGTGGCCCTCAACAGTTCGAGATACTGGTGAGCAGGGTTGCAGTTGATTTTGTTGTTCTCCCAGACATCGACACTGGTAGAGTCTACGCGGGTCACGGTCATGCCGTGGCCAAGGAGATAGGCGTCCCAGCGCGTCTGCTGGCGGTTGTCTATCAGGAAAAACTCGTTGGGGAGAGAGGTATTGATGCGATAACCGCTGTTGCTGGTATTGAGGGCGTCAAGGGAGAAACTGCCGGGGGCGTCAATCAGCTTGGGAGTGGCAAAGCCCAGCGCATAACGCTCATAGAGGGTGTAGCCGACGGGCGTGCGCGACTTGTTGCGATAACTGCCGCTGGCCATGATGGACCAAGAGGAGGGATGGATGCCCTGACCACCGCTCGAAGCATAGTCGGTGTCGTACTCGTCGGGGAGGCCAAGGACATGGCTGAACTCATGACAGATGGTGCCGATGCCGTCGAGGACATTAGAACCTTCTCTGCCGTACATCTCGGTCGAACAGGCGTAACGCTCAACGGAGACTCCGTCGAGACGCACTCCAAACATCTTGGAAGCATGGGGCCACAGGAGGTCGGAGTTGTTGCCCGAAGTGTTGGCGCCGTAACCGGCAAAAATGAAATAGACCATGTCGGCCTTGCCATCGCCGTCGCCGTCGTAGCGCGAGAAGTCGACGAGCTCGTCGGCGGCACGACAGGCTGACGCAGCGAGCACCATGCCGTTGCCAGAGCCACCGGCATCATACTTGGAATAGTTGATTTTGACGGGTCCGACGATATCAAACTGGGGCGTGAAGGCACCCATGGAGTTGTCGTAATAGTAGTCTCTGACGCTGCCGGTACACTCCACCTTCTCGGGGATAAGGGAGGTGGTCATATAGCCGTCATAGTCTTTCTTGTTGACCATGTCGTTGATGTGGTCATGGATGTCGGCGCGCGAGAAGGCGCAGTCGTTGAACTCGACAAGGATGATGAGTCCGCGAAACTTGCTGATGTCAAACTTGGCGTTCTTGCGGGAGAGCAAGGGGTTGGCTGCCATCGACTTCATCACGCCTCGCATGGCGGAGCCGGTAGCGGTAAGCTCGGGCTTGAGGTTCTTCTGGACCGTGTGGAGATAGGTGAGGTCGGCAGAGGTACGTGCCACCTCGTCGCGGGCGATGTGCGACGATGCCACCAGCTGTCCGTCGGCGAGCTCGGCATACATATAATATCCCGATGGCGACTTCACCACGGTATATCCATCCTGGGTGGTGGTGTAGTGCATGAACTCGTCGCCGAAGAGGCAGACGGTAAGATAGGAACCATCGGGCTGAAGCACCTTTGCAGGCGTGGGGTTGGCGGGGATAGCGTTGGCAACAACATAACCAAAGATATTGGCTAATAACATCAAGTATAACTTTCTCATCAACTAACGTAATTTATAATCTCATGGCAAATTTACACTTTGTCTTACGTTTTGACAAATATTTTGACGAATAATTTATAGTTCATCGTTATTTTCTTTGCATTTTAACATAATTGTAATATCTATACATTTTTCTTCCACTATTTTTTGTGTCATCATCACCATGAGCGAGCCGATGCCCGCGCGCAGGGAGACAGCCTTCGCTGGGACGGGGATGGATGCCGTGTTTGAGATGGCCACAAGCAGCAGCAACTCTGAACCGAGGGTCATCGGCATGGCGTAGTGCGTCGCAGAAAGGTTATAGGGCAGCGTTTCCCAAGCACAGGTTTGCGGGCAAAAAACAGTACCCCGGTATATATATAATAAGGTATAGCAATGGGGTAAGAGTTACCAAGGGTGCGCACCAGCCAACATAGGAGCCCCATCCCGACCTTCACCAAGGGGAAGGAGCCATTCAAACACCCTAAAACACAGCAAGTATGAGCTCCCGCCCTTGGGAGGGATGGGGAGGGGCACCTTGGCAACTCTGAAGGAGTTGCGATTTCCCAGCCCAGGGTTGAGGGGCGAAGCACCTCTACCCTGGGTATATATATAATAAGGTGTAGCAACTCTGAACCGAAGGTCACCGGCGCTGCGCTGTGCGTCGCGGAAAGGTAATGGAGTTGCGGTTCGCCGAAGGCGTTATCCGCAGCAGGATAATGGGCAGGAATGGGTTGACGGAAATAACAAGATTGAGTATAACGCCTACGGCTAAGCGCAACTCTTACAGAGTAGCAATATTAGTGGGGCAGCTACCCAGGGTAGCGGGCCATGCCCGCAACCCTGGGCTATGTAATCGCAACTCCGT
>OQVS01003124.1_pt1 | contig 10102 bp, 6 predicted proteins | sample 1691601 | NCBI WGS metagenome assembly OQVS01 (sample SAMN03418268, study PRJEB22391) | human gut metagenome | biome: human-gut; feature: organic feature; material: feces | host: Homo sapiens | place: Tanzania | collected 2013-01 | reverse complement strand
TGTGTTTTTTTAAATATTATCTTGTTTTTTTGTTTGTTTTGTTTAAAATTTCTATTATTTGTGGTATGTGTTCTTCTTTTAGTCCACCATCGTAATAACTTGTTTTTATTAAATGACTTTCTAAATCATATTTTTTGAAGTCATGTTCATTATCATCTAGTATTACGAATGATTCTGGGTTATGGTTATCTAACCATGTCAATATTTCTTCTGCTCTTTTGTGTTCTAGTTTTATGATTCCATTTATTTGTTTGTTATTTATTTTTTTTATTTGATGTATTTCACGGTCTTGCCGTTAGAGAGCTTCACGATATTCAATCCCTTCTGTGGAGCAGAGAGACGTGTGCCGTTGGCAGCATAGCGTGCTACGACTGTAGCGTTTGTGTTGTTTGTAACACCGTTGATAGCTGTTGTACCGTCGCAAACGAACTTCACGGTTACGCTTGAGCAATCGCCTTTTTCCTCCCACTCGAATTGTTCGATTCCGAATTCATCAAAACCTGATGATTTCTTTTGGCAAGCTACCAATGTGAGTTTAACAGTTGCTTCGCCTTTCAATGCTTTGCCTTCCTTGTCTGTGCCCATAATCCATTCTGTAGCCAAATCGTCAAGCGTCTCAACAAAATTGCAGGTACTATAGAATGTGCCCTTCTCTGAAGCAACACTGCAGCTGCCAAGCAGGCAGTACTGGATTGTGCCATGGTCAAGATTCTCTACTTCTACACGCATCTTAACGCCCAGTTTCTCACCGTTAAGCTCAGGCTTTACTGGCTTTACAAAGAGGCCTGTATTAATCTGAAGTCTTTTGCCTGACTTCTCTACTTCTGTCTTTGTTAATGTAGAACCGTTTGGTACGACGTTACCAGCCTTGTCTGCGAACTCGAACATGCCCTTTGTATCCTGTGCGAACATTGCTACAGTGCAGAAAAGAGCAACAAAAAGTGTAAAGATTTTCTTCATATTATTCAGTTTTTTATTGTTATTTATTGTTAGGGTGTATTGAGTTGGGGTGTATTGAACGTTACTACTCGGCAGTGTTCTCTGCCAAGACAGCCTTCTTTGTTACCTGCTGAACTCCTGTTTCGTTGTACACAAAGGCTACTACCGAAACCTTTTCGGCATTCCACTTCTCGGGCAGTGTGTATGTGTACTGCTTCTGAGCAATCGCGCCCTCGTCCACGGTTACGTCTTCGCCCCATGTGCCGTTGACAGCTGCGCGGAACACGTGGTTGTGCACATAGTTGTCATTGGTTGTGCCGTCGTCCATTATTTGGAAAGCAACGATGCCGTCCTCAATGAGCCATACCTGCAACTTGCCAGTTGTTGTGCCTTCGATGCTGATAGCGTCAATAGCTGTGGTGAGTTGGCGTGATGTAGCGTCGTAAGTGTTGTTGATGCTGAGTGTGATAGGGGCTTTCTTCGTAATAAGCTTGTTTACATATAGTGCCCACGTGTTGACATTTCCGACTGGTTGCTTTGTTGCACGACTGAAGATAGCCCATGGTTGTCCATGCTTGCTGTCCTTGTCCCAATTACGGTAGTAATCATTGCCCGTTTCGGTAGCGAGTCCATCTTCGCCGTCCTCACTGAGTGGACCACTATGTATACCTACTGCGATAACTTTATCCTCTCCGTGAGTTTTAATTATATCGTTGATGATGGTTGTACCATTCGGACAGTTTTTGCAATTTTGTCCGGTGAAGTCTTCGATGAGTACTGCGCGTCCTGCTTCAGCCGGCTTCACATAGATGAGTCGGTCGTTGGGATCGACTTCCTGACATGCCACTGTTGCGAAAATGGCGATGGCGCTTGCTGCGCCTAACAATATATTCTTCAGTTTCATAATAGTGGCTTTAGAAGTTAAAGTTGTATGATACTGTCACACCCTTGCTTGCCGGCACGTAGCGGCATACGCCACCCGAGCAGTTGTAGCCTGCGCGTGTCTTGCCGTAGCCCACCTGCAGACGGTGTGCACCATGAGTGAAGGTGACAGAACCGTTGATGTAGTGCTCCTTGTGTGTACCTTTTGACTTATCTTCAGCACCTAAAGATGTATAGTAGTGTTCGTTGCCGTTATACTGGTCGCTGATAGTGAACATGAAGTGGGGCAAGAACGAGAGCTCTAAGAGTCCGAAATACCAATCGCCTTGATCTTTATCTGTGTGCAAGTATTGTGCCTCGCCACGCAGAGTAAGCTTCTTATTGATGCGGTATTTAGCTTCTGCAATGTAGATGTCGGAGTGTATTGTGCCTCCATGACCCTCTGCAACGGTCTTGTTGTAGAACTGGTTCATGTACATAAGGTTGAGCTTGAAGTCTTTCGTGATCTTCTTCTCTAACTGTACGTTGATGTCCTGATAATAAAGCTCGTCGCCCTGCTTCCAGAATGGTGAACCGTAGCCGTCTGTTCCTGGTTTGCCGCCGTCGTGTATCTTCTTGTCGATAGAGCGGATGTGCGAGAAGTTGAGCTTCACGCTTGTACCATACTTGCCACCAAGGAATGTCTTGCGCTTAAACTTGTAGCCGAACTCTGCCTGATATGCCCACTCGCCGTTAGGCTGTGTGCCGTAACTATAGAGCGAAGCTAAGGCATATGTCTGCTGCATGGCGAACGCAGGCAAGTGGTTGATTGTAGATGCTGTGGCAGATGTTTCGGTGCGGCATGAGCGGAAGTTCATGTTGTCCGAACGTTTTGCCTGCAAGAGGATACTCATACCGCTCTGCGAGTAGGATGTAGAGAGCATTGTCACGTAGCCCTTGCGGTAGATGTACGGGAATTTGCCGTCGAACGTAGGGTCTTCGGTCTTTTGTGCATACTCGCCGAGCACGCTGAAGCCGCCCTTCTGGAAGTTGGCACGTACGTCGAAGGCGTTGGTGTTCTCAACGAAGCGCAACTTGTGTGTGGCATCGGCAAAAACATCCTCCTTCTGGTGCTGGTGGTTTACAACCCATGATGCACCGAGCGTGAGGTTGGTGCCCGACTGCTGCATCTTCTGCGACCACTCAGACACGCTGAGTTCGAGGTCGGCACCACCGATGAGCGACTGTGTGTCCCAGTAGCGACGCTGTGTGCCTACGATCACCTTTGCCTGCACGCCCTTGAACGGGCGCACCATTACGCGGCCACCGAGCAGCGAGTTGTCGATGCCGAGCGAACGCTCCTCGTATGTGCGGAGGATGAAGCCCGAGCCGAACTGCTCGTAGAAGTTGCCGAGTGTGAGTTCGGCGTTCTTCAGTTTGCCCTTGATGTAATAAAACGGCACACCCCAGCCTTTGAAGTCCTTGTCAAAGCCTGGGAGCGGATGGTCGAGATATTCGAGACGCACACCGGCGTCTACATACTTGGAGAGGGCGTGAACCTCGGCGTAGGTGTTGTTCAGCACCTTGTCGTCGTAGGTTCCCGTACCTATCTTGTTGTCTTCCTGCGGAACGAGGAAGTCGGTCTGCAAGCTACCCGTAATCTGCACGTCGTAGTCCTTAGCGACCTTTATTGTTTGTGCGCTCGCTGTGGCTGCCGACAGAGTGAGGGCAGCGAGAGCGAGCGTAAGCTTTTTGTTCATATTAATGTTGTTAGGGTTGTCGGTGAGAGTGATAACTGCGAACTCGTCAACATGTCAACATATCAACATGTCAACTCGTTTACTTGTTCACAAGCTTGCGTACTTCCTCGATGAGCTCTTCCTCTGCGCCCTCGGTATAGCCGTTGTGCTTAGACACAATCTTGCCGTTGCCGTCGCATACGATTACGTAAGGGATGGTCTGAATGCCGAGTGCGCGCTTGAAGTCGCTATTCGGGTCGAGGAGCACCTCGTACTGCCAGCCGTGGTTGTCAACGAGTGGCTTCACCTTGTTAATATTCTGAGCCTGGTCGATAGATACGGCTATTACCTTCACGCCAGTCTCCTCCTGCCACTCCTCATACACCTCGCTGATGGCTGTGAGCTCGCGGTTGCAAGGCTTGCACCATGTAGCAAAGAAGTCGATGATGAACGGCTTGCCGTTGTTTGAGAGTGTGTCGGTAGACACTGACTTGCCGTCGATGCTCTTAAGCATCACCTTCGGCAGCTGTGCGCTTGCGGTAGTTACGATACCGAGCAAAAGCAATGTTGCAAGTAATAATTTCTTCATAGTCGTAAGTATTTTGTTGCAAAATTAAATAAAAACCCTTTTGTGTGTGCATTACAAGGGTTAATTTTGTATAAAAGTGGCATTTTGAAACACACACACCTTTTTGTTTTTCTACTTGTTTATGAGTTTATATGTGGTGCTCTTGCCGTTTGTTAGTTTTATATTTACCACTACCGCTTGCGTGTTGGTAGTAAATACAGGTATGTATGCTTCGCGTTTTCCACTGAGCTGCTGACTAAATATGTTGCGTCCGTTGATGGTACTGATATGTATGGTGTTGATACCTATGTCGGAGCGTGCGATGAGAGCACCGTTCTCCAGGGTGAGCACTACTGCCTTATTGCTATTGTCAGCTATGGTGTGAACGTCGGTTATAACGGGCTTGCCCGCACTCTCGTCGGCATCTTCTATAGCTTCGTAGATGGCTGGTGTTGTGTTGCCCGTCCATGCTATCTGTAGAGCTACCGGCTTTGTGTTGGCATCGAAGCTGAATGTCACTACACCGTTTTTGCTTTCAGGAGTAATGGGCTTCCATGTGTTGCCGTTCTGTGTGAGCGAGTAGGTTGCGTTTTGCATCGTTGTGTCGTCGCAGAAGAGTGTGAGGCTCTTGGCTTTTGCCACGTTGAGGAAGCGATATACGAACTTGCTGCCGTCGGCGGTTGTAGGGAGGTTGGTGCTGGTGAAGGTGGTGGCGTCGGCATCGGTTGCTGCCTCTACATTATTGCCATCAGCGTCGCTCATCGGTGTGAGTACCGGTGCAGGTAGTCCGTTGATTTCTATCTCGTGCAGGCGCATCCACTTGGGTTGTCCCCAGATGGCTGTAATCTTCAGACGTACGTATTTTGCTTCTATTTTTATCGGGTTGAAGTTGTGGTCGGTGGGCACAAAGTCGAGTGCCATCACGTCGGTGCCTGCCTCTGGCTCTGTAGCCACATAGAAGTTCTGCTGTAGCGACATGTCGTACTCACGTGTTTGAGTTCCCTTGACGGTGAGGTCGGTCCAGTTGTGGTTGTCTGTCGACACACTGAGGAGTGCTGTCTTGGGATAATCGCCGTTGGTGGTGCCCATGCAGATGCGTACGTTCTCTATAGTTGTTGGTTCGTAGAGTTCGAGTGTATAGGTGTCACCTACCACCATGTCGCGGTTCAGGCAGGTATAGGTGGTATAATCGCCGTCGGTCATCAGTTGTGCCGTGTGGTTGTTCCAATAGTTGTAGGCTGGTGGAGTTATGCTTCTCACTTCCTCTGGCGTATTGTTGTAGACGAAGAGTTGTACGGATGCTGCGTCGAGCGTCAGGTTCTTCTGTTTGTTGCTCACGTTGAGCACTACTATGTAGTGTACGTACTCGTCGGTTGTAACGTTATTTGTCTCCATCTCATTCCATGTCTTGCCGTCGGTGCTATACATGAACTTATAGTCGGTATCGGCGAAGAGTTTAGAGGCAATGGTTATCTGTTTGAGCTGCACGGGCTGGGCAAGTGCTATACCGGCGTAGCCGCCTTCGGGGAGCGTAGCTGATCCCTTTAGTGATATACACTCGTCGCTCTGGCTCAGGTTGAGTTGTGTGCTCTCGGCGTTGGTCAGGACGGTGTTCTTATTGGTTGTGGTAGGGAAGAGTTGATTGGATATGTGCTTGCTGAGGTAGGTGGTAACAAAGGGTGTGAGGTAGCGCCATGAGGCGTGAGTGAGTCGCTGGTCGGTGCTGATTCCGTCGCTACCAAAACCCGACATGTGGTTTGTCATGTAGTCGGGCGACGAGGTGAGCGTGTTTGCAAGTTTCACGCTGGGCAGGTAATCGGCCCATGCCTCTATGATGTTGTCGGCTTTCTGCGATGCTATGAAGCCCTTTGTGGCAGCTGCCATGGCGCGCAGACGCAGTACCCATGGGCGTATGTCGACGTAGAGCAGACTGTCGCTCGTCACTTTCGAGTGTTCCATAGTGGTGAGCACGTCGCAGTTGTCCACAATCTGTGTCATCAGCGCAGTCAGTTGGTCGTTCTTCGGGTCGCGCTTATATGCTTCTATCGCTGTGTTGAGTGCCGTTGGGTCGTTCTTGCTCAGATATGGAGCGAGGAAGCGATAGGCATTCTGTAGTTCGGTGCGATCTGGAAAGAGGGCTCTGAACGATGCTTCCCATGAAGCGTTGTTGTCGAAACCGCGGTTGTTCCAACTGTAGTCGCCTGCCGAGAACACAGCGGTGCGTGCTGCCGATCCCTGCTCCATAGGGTTGCAGAGGATGCCCTGATTGCTTGCTGTTAACTCGGTTTCCAGGCATGCGTTGTTGTCTACGTTCGGCATGTCGAAGAAGTTGGAGCGCATATCGAGCGGGTATATCTCGCTTGGTCCGCTGCCGTTGTCGTTGCACGGGTAGTTCCACCACCAAATGACGTTACGTCCGAACTGATACTGTACAGTATTCAGATCGTAGTTGTTGGGCACCGACCATACGCCGCCACCAGTGTAATAGATGGTGACATCCTTCGGGATGCTGGAGAGTGCTTTGAAGAACTGATTGAACTGCCATTGTGATGCAGCGTAGTTGCGACAGTAGATTTGTGGCGTGAAGCGCAGTGGTTTTACGATGTCGGTAGGGCTGGTGCTATTGGTGTTCCATCGGCTCTCTATGCTGCGCTGTATGTCAGCGATGCGTGAGGCGGTGAGGTTCATGTCGTTCTGATTCTCGGGTCTGTTCACGTCGTCGGCAAAGACTGCAAACTGGCGGAAACCTAAGGTGTGCATCTTCGCGAACTTACCCATTATCTTCTCTACTACACCGTTGTCGTTGAGCAAGTCGTCGCCTGGGTGTATCGCCCACACCACGCTCACCTTGGTTTGGTGTGCCACGTCGGTGAATTCGCGCAAGTCCTGCTGTGTCACGAAGCCCGACTTGCGTTGTGCTTCTGTTAGCTCTGTAGGATATGCCTCTGTCCATTTGCCCGAGTGGTATACGTCGCTCTTTGGTCCGTATACGTAGCAGTTCATCTTGTTGCGCATCATAAAGCGCAGTAAGTCCTTGCGCACCTCGCTGGAGTAGGGTTTTCCATAAAAACCTTCGATGATGCCACGCTCCTTAAGGTCGGCATAGTCGCTGATAGTGACGGTGGGCATCTGCTTTGTTTCGGCATCGAGCATCTGTTCAAGCGAGGCGAGACCCATGAATGTGGCATCGGTATTCTCGCCGATGATGATGAGCTGAGCTACTCCGTCGTGTGCATTGGTGAGCGAGAGCACGTGGCGGTCGAACTTGCCGCTCTTGGTGAGTACGCTGAGGTTGAGTTGGAGCTTTGTAGCAGCCGCTTTTGTCAAGCCGTTGCCTGAAGCTACGCCGAGGTATATGTTCGAGAGAGTGTTCGATTCGGTGGTTGAGATGGTAGTTGTGAAGCCATGCTCTGCGAGAATGGTCTGAGCACGCTGACGTGTGTATGTGTCAATTGCATCGTCGCATACTATATTTACGTTCTTTGTGAACGCTACCTTGCTGCCCTTGCCCGCTGTCTGTGTGTGCGGAATGGGATAAATGGTGTATTGTGCGCTCGCAGTGAATGGGAAGAATAAGGTGGCGAGGGCAAGAAGTTGGGTCTTAAATCGGTTCATAGTAGTTGTTAGGTGTATAGGGGTAAATAGTTTGGTGCAGTTGAGATAACTGCACCAAACTTTATTGTTATGTATCTCCGAAGGCTGCCGCTTCTGCAGCAGCGATGATTTCCTCTCGAGTCTGTTCCTTAGCTGAGATATGGCTGAGGTCGAAGTCTTCGTCAGAGAGGTTGAGGTCGGCTGAAGTCAGTTTTGAAGAAACGGGCTCTACGGATTTTGTTGCCTCTGTTTTCGTGGCTGTAGCTGCTTCGGCTGCCTCATCTTTGCGGTACATCGGTGAGCGGCGGTTGCGCTTAGCCTTGGGATTATTAGAGTCATTATAATCTATAGAATCTCTAGAATCACTAGAGTTTCTAGAATCACTAGAGCGTCTAGAATCACTAGAATTTCTAGAACTTATAGAACCTCTATAATCACTATCTGAATTAGAACCATTTGAAGCACCAGAGCCTTCTGCCTCTATCTCCATTCCTGAGCTTACTATGATAAAATCGTCTGGTTGTTCTGTCGACGGTACGTTCTCCACTGGTTCCTCCTCCATCTTTGTGCGATTGGTCTTAGCAGCGAACACTTGGTCGATGAACTGCGGTTCGCGACGGAGCTTCTCCAGTGTGAGCTTAGAGGCGAGCTGCTGGCTTTCCTTCTTACTATATCCCTTGCCGTCGCAGCCTTCCACGCCTTCGAGCATCACACGATAGATGAACACGGGTGAACCTGTCTTATCTTTCTCCTCCAGAATCGACTTGAAGTCGATGCGCACACGGTTCTTCTGACTCCATTCGATGAGCTTGCTCTTGAAGTTCACTTCCTTATAAGCAACCTTGTCGATGTTTATCATTTGTGTCAGTATTCGTTTGCGCATGAACTTCATGCAGGCATCATAGCCGCGGTCGAGGTATATGGCTCCTACGAGAGCCTCGAAAGCGTTGCCGCCCATGTATGAGTTGTGCGATTGTGAGCGTCCGCTTGAGAGGATGAGTTGGTTGATGCCCATCTCCTGTGCCAGTCGGTTGAGCGTGTCGCGCTGTACAAGTTTTGAGCGAGTGTTGGTGAGGAAGCCCTCGCGTTTGCCAGGGAAGTGGCGGTAGACAATGTCGCCGACGGTAGCGTCGAGCACGGCATCGCCGAGGAACTCCAGGCGCTCGTTGTTCACGGGCTTGCCCTTCGCATTGCGCTTGTACATGCTCTTGTGCATCAGCGCGAGTTTGTAATAGCTAATGTCGTGTGGGTAGAAGCCTATGATTTTGCGTAAAGACAAATAAAGCTCCTTGTCCTTGCGGAAAGGGAGCTTCATTCTGTCGATGAGATTACTCAGCATATTTTTTGAATATTACACATGCGTTGTGTCCACCGAAACCGAACGTGTTGCTCAGTGCTGCACGTACCTCGCGCTTCTCAGCCTTGTTGAACGTGTAGTTGAGTGTATAGTCGATTTCTGGGTCCTCGTCGCCTTCAACGTGGTTGATAGTTGGCGGGATGATGTCGTTCTTCACTGCGAGCACTGATGCGAGTGCCTCGACAGCTCCGGCAGCACCGAGGAGGTGACCAGTCATTGATTTTGTTGAACTGATGTTGAGCTTGTAAGCTGCTTCGCCGAACACCTGCTTGATTGCCTTTGCCTCAGAGATGTCGCCTACAGGTGTTGATGTACCGTGTACGTTGATGTAGTCGATATCCTCTGGCTTCATGCCTGCGTCCTCGAGTGCGTTCTGCATAACGAGGCAAGCACCGAGTCCTTCTGGGTGTGATGCTGTGATGTGGTGTGCGTCGGCAGACATGCCTTCGCCAACCATCTCGGCGTATATCTTCGCTCCGCGTGCCTTAGCGTGCTCCAGCTCCTCGAGGATGAGGCAGCCAGCACCTTCGCCCATGATGAAGCCGTCGCGTGATGCGCTGAACGGACGTGAAGCGTGCTCTGGGTCGTCGTTGCGTGTAGAGAGGGCGTGCATTGCGTTGAAGCCGCCTACGCCGCTTGGTGTGATGGCAGCCTCTGCACCACCGCTTACGATTACGTTTGCCTTACCCAAGCGGATGAGGTTGAATGCGTCGGCGAGTGCGTTTGTAGAAGATGCGCAAGCCGATGTGGTGGCAAAGTTGGGGCCGTGAAGACCGTACATAATAGAGATGTGTCCGGCTGCGATGTCGGCAATCATCTTCGGAATGAAGAAGGGATTGAATTTCGGACCGAGCTCCTGGTGTGTTGCCCAGTAGCCCACCTCTTCCTCGAAGGTCTTGATACCACCGATGCCTACGCCGTAGATTACGCCGATGCGGTTCTTATCTTCTTCGTCGAGATTTAAACCGCTGTCCTGCATTGCCTGCATAGCTGCGATGATAGCGAGCTGTGCGTAGCGGTCCATCTTGCGTGCTTCCTTGCGGT
>OQVS01003121.1_pt1 | contig 10105 bp, 7 predicted proteins | sample 1691601 | NCBI WGS metagenome assembly OQVS01 (sample SAMN03418268, study PRJEB22391) | human gut metagenome | biome: human-gut; feature: organic feature; material: feces | host: Homo sapiens | place: Tanzania | collected 2013-01 | reverse complement strand
GACTCTTTTTAATTGGCCTTGTGTCCCCGGTTCGATTCCTGGTGGCACCACGATAAAAAGCAGTTAAGAGAAATCTTAACTGCTTTTTTGTTGTTATGGTGGTTTGTTGTAGTGGTGGAATTTGATATAGGAGACTATGATCTCCTCGCCGTTGCCTGAACAAGCTTAATGCCATAGCTCAGTTGGTAGAGCAAAGGACTGACATTATCTAATATATAAAAGTAATGCGTCGTTCGCATACGCCACCCGATTAGATTGCGTTCGCCGCCCAATCAGATTGCGGACGCCACCCGATCAGATTGCGTTCGCAACCCACACCGACTGCGTACGCAATCTGATTGGGCGGCGTACGCGAACGATGACTTTAGGCCTACCTTTGACAACAATTAGTGTTACTGGACAGCAATAAAAAAATCCTGATTTCCAAACGAAACCAGGATTTTTATTTTATGAAGGAGCGCAAAGGCTATTTGAAACAATATTCTTGTTCAAAAAAGCGTTCCATCCTTTAAGACGGTTAGCGAACGAAGAGGAGCTCACGATATTTCGGGAGTGTCCAAAGTTCATCGGCAACGATGAGTTCGAGCTTGTCGATGTGATAGCGTATCTCCTCCATCTTCGGAGCTACGGTGTCGTGGTAGGCGATTGCCTTAAGATGTTCGTCCTCGATGCGGTTGGCAACGCGGCGAGCCTCAACGAGCTCTTCCACTCCATTCTCAATAATTTGTGTGCGCTCGGCTATCTCCTCGATGATTTTCTTGTTGCGCGAGGTGAGTTTCTCGGCAGTCTCGTGTGGGAAGATGTCGAACATGCTCTGCACGTTCTTAGCCAGACGACTCTGATAGTGGGTGCAGACGGGGATTATATGGTTCATAGAAAGGTCGCCGAAGACGCGTGCTTCGATCTGTATCTTCTTGGTGTATGTCTCCCACTTCACCTCGTTGCGTGCCTCGAGCTCTTTGCGTGTCATTACGTTCTGACTCTCGAACATGCGTATTGCCGACTCGTCGAGATAGCGTTCGAAGACCTTCGGACATGATGTCTCACAATCCAAGCCGCGACGCTTAGCCTCCTCTACCCACTCCTCTGAGTAGCCATTGCCTTCAAAATGGATTGGTGCGCAGGTCTTCACGTCCTCGCGAACCACCTCAAGAATAGCACTTATCTTATCCTCACCCTTCTCAATAAGCGCGTCGACACGCTGCTTGAACGAATGGAGAGCCTCAGCCACAGCGGTGTTGAGCACAATCATTGCCGAAGCGCAGTTTGCCTCTGAACCCACGGCGCGGAACTCGAAGCGGTTTCCGGTGAAGGCGAATGGTGATGTGCGGTTGCGGTCGGTGTTGTCGATGAGCAGTTCTGGAATCTCCGGGATATCGAGTTTCAAGCCCAACTTGCCTGCCACGTCGAAGAGTTCGTCCTTATCGGAAGTTGCGATATGGTCGAGAATTTCTGTGAGCTGGCGTCCGAGGAACGACGACACGATAGCAGGAGGAGCCTCGTTTCCACCGAGTCGGTGGGCGTTTGTAGCACTCATGATAGAAGCCTTGAGCAGTCCGTTGTGCTTATATACAGCCATAAGTGTCTCTACGATGAAGACGATGAAGCGGAGGTTGTCCTCAGGTGTCTTGCCTGGTCCGTGGAGCAGCACGCCGGTGTCGGTAGCGAGACTCCAGTTCTCATGCTTGCCCGAACCGTTGATGCCTGCGAACGGCTTCTCGTGGAGCAACACGCGGAAGCCATGACGGCGTGCCACCTTCTTCATGAGCGACATGAGGAGCATGTTATGGTCGATGGCGATATTGGTCTCCTCGAAGATTGGTGCCAACTCGAACTGGTTGGGTGCCACCTCGTTGTGACGTGTCTTGCAAGGGATGCCAAGTTCCAGCGCCTGAATCTCAAGATCCTTCATGAACGCCTGCACGCGCTCGGGGATAGCACCGAAGTAGTGGTCGTCCATCTGCTGGTTCTTAGCCGAGTCGTGGCCCATGAGTGTGCGGCCGGTAAGCATGAGGTCGGGGCGTGCCGAGTAGAGTCCCTCGTCGACGAGGAAGTACTCCTGTTCCCAACCGAGGTTGGAGATGACCTTCTTCACCTCCGGATAGAAGTAGTGGCAGACAGCCGTTGCCGCCTCGTTCACAGCGTGAAGCGAGCGCAGGAGCGGTGCCTTGTAGTCGAGTGCTTCGCCCGTGTATGAGATGAAGATGGTAGGAATACAGAGCGTGTCGTCGATGATGAACACCGGCGATGTTGGATCCCATGCCGAGTAGCCGCGTGCCTCGAAGGTGTTGCGGATGCCTCCGTTAGGGAACGAGCTGGCATCAGGCTCCTGCTGCACGAGCAGTTTGCCCGAGAACTCCTCGATCATTCCGCCCTTGCCGTCGTGCTCGATGAAGGCATCGTGCTTCTCGGCAGTGCCCTCGGTGAGCGGCTGGAACCAGTGTGTGTAGTGTGTGACACCATTCTCATCAGCCCACTGCTTCATGCCTTTAGCCACGGCATCAGCCATAGAACGGTCGAGACGTGCTCCGTTGTCGATAACGTCGATGAGTTTTTCGTACACTTCGCGCGGCAGATACTTGTACATCTTCGCACGGTTGAACACATTCTTGCCGAAGAACTCCGACGGACGTTCTACGGGTGTAATCACTTCAACTGCTTTCTTATTGAAAGCCTCGGCTACAACCTCAAATCGTAAATTTGCCATTGTCTGTTGGGTATTTAGTCGTTATATTGTTTTTATTCTTATCTTGTTGTATAAATTTAGTGAGTGGAACGTATCCACTCCCCTATCCTGCGCATCGCCTCCTCACAATCTTCACGCTTTCCGAATGCAGTGAGGCGCACATAGCCCTCACCGCTCGGTCCGAAGCCTACACCTGGCGTGCTGACCACGCCCACAGCATAGAGCATCTGCTCGAAGAAGCGCCACGAGTCGATGCCGTGCGGTGTCTTCACCCATAGATACGGGGCGTTTCTTCCGCCGAACACCTCGAAGCCCATCTGCGTGAGCGACTCGCGCAGCAGCTCGGCGTTCTGCATATAATAGGCTATCGTGTCGCGCACCTGACGCTTGCCCTCGGGCGTATATATTGCGGCAGCGGCGCGTTGCGATATGTAGCTTGTGCCGTTAAACTTGGTCGACTGGCGACGCTCCCACAGATGGTTGAGCGGCACGCGCTGCTTGCCGTCAAGCGTGACGGCGGTGAGTTCCTTAGGTATGACGGTATAACCGCAGCGCACACCGGTGAAGCCAGCCGTCTTCGAATAGCTGCGAAACTCGATGGCGCATTGCTTTGCGCCACGTATCTCGTAGATAGAGTGCGGTATGTCGTCGTCCTGGATGTAAGCCTCGTAGGCTGCATCGTAGAGAATGAGCGTGTCGTTAGCCAGCGCATACTTCACCCATTTCTTCAGTTCGGCTTTCGAAAGCACCGTTCCCGTGGGGTTATTCGGATAGCAGAGATAAATCATATCGACACGATGGTCGGGTATCTGCGGCACGAAGCCGTTCTCAGCCGTGCATGGCAGATAGTTGACATTGCTCCAACGACCGTTCTCGAGCACTCCGGCGCGTCCGCACATCACGTTCGAGTCGATATACACCGGGTATATCGGGTCGGTGACACCGATAGAGTTGTCCCAGCGCACAATCTCGCCGATGTTGCCCGTATCGCTCTTTGCTCCGTCGTTGACGAACACTTCGCTCGGGTCGAGATGTATGCCACGCGGTGCGAAGTCGTTCTTGATAATCGCCTCGCGCAGGAAGTCGTAACCATGCTCCGGCCCGTAGCCGTGGAACGTGTCTGCCGATGCCATCTCGTCTACCGCCTTGTGCATTGCCTCCACTACGGCGGGGCACAACGGCTGCGTTACGTCGCCTATGCCGAGACTGATGACGCGCATCTGCGGATGCGACACCTTGAAGGCGTTCACCTTCCGAGCTATGTCTGCGAACAGATAGCTGTCCGAGAGTTTCAAGAAATGTTCGTTAACCAATGCCATACTCTCTAAGTTTTTATATCATGATTGCTGAGTACAGATATTGTACGCTGAACACAGAACCATGAAATCCTGAATTATGATTTAAATCTCTATTTCTCCATCAAAAACGAAAGCCGCCGGTCCTGTCATATAGACATGTCCGTCGGCTTCATTCCATTCGATATGTAAGGTGCCACCATCCATGGCGATGACGCTACGACGCGAGGCTCTGCCCGTAACCGCTGCAGCCACAGCTGTTGCACAAGCACCTGTGCCACACGCCATAGTGATACCGCTGCCACGCTCCCACACTCGTGTGCGTATGGTGCCATCTGCCTTCAGTTCTGCAAACTCAATATTGCAACGCTCCGGGAACGCCGTAGCATACTCCATGGCGGAGCCGTAGCGAGCCACATCGAGTGTGTCGATATCGTCAACAAAGCATACAAAATGGGGGTTGCCCATCGACACGAACGTGCCGTGGAACGTGCGCGAACCGACGGTGAGCACTCCGCCAACCGCCTCGTCATACTGCTCGGGCACATGAAACGAAGGTGCAAGCATATCCACCGTTACGCTCTCCACTTTAGCTTCTGGAGTTTCGCAGCCAGCAAGATGCAGCTTTAGGGTCTTCACGCCCGAGAGTGTCTGCAGACGTATCGTTGTCTTGTCGGTGAGTCGGCGTTCGTAGAGATACTTTCCGATGCAACGCGAAGCATTGCCGCACATCTTCGCCTCCGAGCCATCGGCGTTGAAGATGCGCATGGAGAAGTCGGCATCAACACCACCATAGGGTTTACCGATAAGCACAAGTCCGTCGCTACCGATGCCTGTGTGACGGTTGCTCCATGCGATGGCAGCCGCAGACGGGTCGGGCACGTCGTACTTCTGCGTGTCAACGTAGATGTAGTCGTTGCCTGCTCCATGCATCTTTGTAAATCTTACCGACTTTGTCATTTCGCTTATCCTTTTACCTTAAAGCGGAGCCTTGATAGCCCCATGATTATTACGACTGCAAAATTACAACTATTTACGCAAATACAAATAAATCAGCAAGGCATTTTCGTAATAATTAGCACAAAGTTTCAAATTGAAAGCACTTCTGTCAAAAATGCTTTCAATTTGAGAGAAAAAAGCACCGTACGGGCTTTTCCACTTACAATCTATTACAGCAGTGCTTTGATTTCTGCCTCTATATCCTTTATCTGCGCATCGCGCTTCACGACGTTGCAGTTGCGGTCGAGCAGGAAGAACGTAGGCACCTGCTGCACGTTGTAGAGGCGGAGCACTTGTTGCGAATCGTCGTCCATACGTGTGCTCACCCATGGCAGTGCGGAGGTCTGTGTCTTCCAGAAGTGCTCGTCTTCGTCGAGGCTCACCTGATAGATTTCAAATCCCTGAGCATGATACTTGTTATACAGTTCGCGCAACATCATTATACGCTTCATCGACTCGCCAGTGGCAAAGACATGGAAGTCGAGCATCACCACCTTACCTTTGAGCGAGGAGAGACTGCGCTGTGCACCACGATTGTCGGTGAGCGTGAAGTCGAGCATACCGGTAGTGTTCACCTTCGCCGGGTCGATAGATGCCTCAGCCTTGCTGCGCAACATGCGCACCTCTTTCATACCTTCGATAGCTATATTGTGGAGGTTCTCGCCACGCTCGGCATTGGGATAGAACGCATCCCAGCTGGTAGCCACAGCAGCGAACACACGCACATCCTGCTCCGAGGTGCGCGGGTTGAAGATGAGCACGGGCTGACCGCCTGCATATAGCGTCTGAAAGAGGGCGAAGTAGGAAGATGCCTTCATCGGCTGCTTGAAGATGTAGCGTGTCTTCACGTCGGTCTTGTATGCCTCCAGCACCTTCTGTACACTATCCGCAACGGCATCAACACCGAGTTGTGGGTTGAGAGCGATGTTATTGATGCGCTGCTGAAGCTGCATCTGCATGAGTGCGAGTTCCTTGATGCGCGAGCAGTCGTCCGATCCGCTCACCTCGTAGTCGGAAGCCATTGCGGGATACTTCGCCTTTACGGTGATGGTCTCGGTAGAATCGACCGACACGTTTATTATTTGTCCGGCGATACGCAGGCGGTAGAACTCGGGGGCTGTGACAGCCTTGCCGTCGAACGAGAATGTGCCGTCGGCAGAGAGCTTCACCGAGTCGACGGTCTGCACGCCGTTCAGACCCATATTCTCGAAGTAGAGAACGGAGTCGGCAGCATTCTCGATGTTGCCTTCCACGTGGAATTTGCGCTCGTTGCATGATGTAAAGCCGAGCGCAGTAAGTGCTGCAAAAGCAAATGCAGCAACCTTTTTTGTCATAATATTCATCGTTGTATTGCTTGTTTGCTTGTTTTAATATGCAAACTTACGCATTATTTTCGGAAAACGAGCAGAAAGGAGCGAATTAGTAGGCATCGCGGAACAACTTTCTGCTTTTGCAGGGGTATTGAGCAAGCGCAGGCGTAATGGTTAAAGAAAAAGAGGCTGCGACAAATGCCGCAGCCTCCTATCTGATTAGTTTACAACAGGCTTGTTACTTTACAATCTGCTTGTATGTCTTGCCGTCGGCAGTGCGAACGATGTTCAGACCCTTCTGCGGAGCAGAGAGGCGCATACCGTTTACGTTGAAGAACTGTGCGGCCTTGGCGTTGGCTGTAGCCTCAACGCTGTTGATGCCGGTGAGGTTCTTGTCGCCGAATGTGATGTAGTAGGCGTAGGCGGGATAGCTTGCGCCGTAGCCGCCCATGTCTACGTACATGTCTGCATAGAGCTTGTCGCCCTTGCTGTAGGCATCAGAGAAGCTGATATACAAGTAATAGCTTTCCCATCCGCTCTGTGTCATAGGGCATGTTGCCTCGTTGGCTGTATATGTAACCATACCGTTCGCGTCGGTGGTGCCTTCAGCGTAGAAGCTGACAACATCCTCGCCGGCGATGTCGGTGAGGACAAACAGATACTTGCCTTCGCCGTCGTCGCGTACAGAGATTGTTGCTTCTTCTCTTTCGTCGGTGTCGCTACCGTTCACAACGGTCATCTTGCCGGTGTACACCTTAGCCTCTGCGAGCGGTTTGCCGAACACAACCTTGATAGGCATAGTGTATGCCTCACCGTCAATCTGCAAATATGCCTTGTCGCCTGAGACAGTACCCTTCAGGCTCACCTTCGTCCACTCCTTGAGCGCCGCGCTCGGAGAGCCTACGAGAGTAGCCGTAAGGTCGGTTGAGTCGAACACGAGGTCGGCGCCGTTCTTTGTGTACGGCACTTCGCAGAGCGTGAGGTCACCCATGTTGGTGTCGCCCATTGAAGCCATGCGCATCTGCTTGAGCACGATTGTTGCGTAGCCGTCGCCGAAGTCGGAGAAGAGGAGCGTCTTGTCGGCGTAGTTGCCATCCATGTTGCTGAACGAAACGAAGAGGTTGTCCTTGATTTCCTTCTCCAAGTAGCCGTCGTAGCCGACATAGCAAGCCACTTCATCCTTGCCGAGGAGGAACTTGTATGTGCCCGACACGTATGCGCCGAAGACATATCCGCCTACGGTGTCAACGGTGAGCTCTGCGCCGTCGCTGAGTCCGAGTTCATTAGCTAATGCACCGGCATTGGAGAGCACAGCCTTACCGTTCTTGAGTGTGGTGTTGAAATAGCTCTGTGCATTGTTGCCGCTACCCTCCATGAGTTCGGCTGCCACGTCCTTGATTGTCACGTTGCCGAGCACCTGTCCGTTGAGCGTTACGTTCTTAAGGATGATGTCGTAGGTGGTGAGGCTCGACGGCTTCAGACCAATGGTCACGTTGCTGTGGTGAGACACATTATCCTTGTAGTAGTACATGGCGTATGTGTTATAGTCCACTGCGTCTGCAGCCTCGAACGGAGCATCTACCACGCGAGCCTGCTTGTAGGTGGCGTTGGAGCGCGATGTGCCTTCCTTGCTACCGAAGCGGAGCGCCTTCTCAATGATTACGTTCTTGAGCTGACCTGCATCGTACACCTGCTTGCCGTTGATGCGCAGACCATACTGATAAGAGAGGTCTACGGTTACGTCGCCTTCCACGCCGTCGAGTGTCTTCTCGTACTGCCAGATGCCGAAGTTGTCGTTCACGACAGAGATGTATTTGCAGACGAGCTGCTTTGTAGCGGCGGTGTAATAGCAGTGGATATAGCCACTCGGGTTCTTGCCGCTATACCAGTTGTCGATGTTCCAGCCGAGCGAGAATACGTTCTCGCCCTCGTTCTTGCAGGTAGAGAGGTCGACGGTGGCTTCAAACTTCTGTGTAAGGAAGTCGATATCGAAGTCCCATGCGAATGAGGCGTCGTCCTGATGGTAATTGTCTTCGCCGACCACCACTGGGTCAGCTGCCATTACTGTGAGAGTAGAGAACAGTAAGGCGATGAAAGTAAATAATTTTTTCATAATATGTTTTTAGTTATATGGTTATTTAGTCATTCCTGTTTGTGTAGCCTTGTTCAAGCTGATATCGTTTAGAAGCTCTGCAGCCACGCTTTCAGGTCGAGTAGCATCTCAATGTGATAGCGGAAGCTGGTGCGCAAGCCGTAGCCATGTCCGCCACCAGGATACACATGTAGCGACGCCGGAACGTCGTGACGATAAAGCTCAGCGTAGTAGTTGACGCCGTTCATCGGCTGCACCACATGATCGTCATCGGAGAGGGCGATGAAAGCGCGCGGTGTGAGGCGTGTCACCTGAAGGTCGGTGCAGTATTTCTGTTCATCCTTCTTACGTGGACGCTCGCCGAGCAGGTTCTTACGCGAGCCTTGATGACAATAGCCATCGAGCATCGTAATCACCGGATAGAAGAGTATCTGGAAGTTGGGCTTAGCCTCGTCCTTAGAGAGTGTGGCTACCGTAGAGGCGAGGTGTCCGCCTGCCGAAAATCCCATCACGCCCACGTTGTCCTTATCAATATGCCATGCCTCGGCATTGGCACGCACCAAGCGCAGTGCCTCCTCAGCATCGCTAACGGGCACCTTCGGATTGCCTGCAGGCATACGATAGTGAAGCACTATGGCTGCTATGCCTTGGTCGTTGAAGAACGGAGCCCAATCGGTGCCTTCGTGCCCCATCGACAGACTCTCGTAGCCTCCACCAGGGCAGATGACAACAGCGCGCCCCGTAGCACGCTTCTCCTCCGGAAGGAATACCTTCACGTATGCGGTATCGCCCAAGGCGTTGCTGTTTGGGGCTTTCTTCTGCCAAAGTTGCACGTCGAACGCGCGCTGTGCGAGTGTCGGAGCAGCAAAGAGAACACAGAAGACGGAGAGTAATGATATCTTTAGCAACCAATGACGTTTGACAGTTTGTTTGTTAAATATCTGATATTTCATTTTTGTTACAATTGTTCGTTTTTATAGTATTTATTTGCAAAGGTAGTAACTTTTTTGTAATATTGCACAGATTTTCGCTAATCATTAATTAATAGTAACAGAAATGCATCCATTAGAGAAGTTCGAGTACTGCCCACGTTGTGGCAGCCATCATTTTGTAGAGAATGGTGTGAGAAGTAAGAAATGTGAGAATTGCGGATTCGAGTATTTTATGAATCCCAGTGCTGCCAACGTAGCAATCATCAAGAACAGCAAGGGCGAAATACTCGTCACTCTGCGCAAGCAGGAGCCTGCAAAGGGTACACTCGATCTCCCTGGCGGATTTACCGAAATTGGTGAGACATCGGAGGAGGGCGTGAAGCGCGAGGTGATGGAGGAGACAGGACTAAATGTCACTGCCGTACGCTACCTATTCTCGCTGCCCAACGTCTATCGTTATAGTGGCATCGAACTGCCTACGCTCGACATGTTCTACGAATGCGACATCGAGGATGAGACGGTGCTCGCCGCCAACGACGATGCTGCGGAGTGTATGTGGATTAAGCCGGAGGACATTCACACCGAGCAGTTTGGACTGCGCTCTGTGCGTTGGGGCCTGGTGAAGTTTCTTGAAAAGAACTTCTAAGCCAACTTAGGAGGGTATGGCATCCCTGCCATACCCACGCAGCCACATATACTACCACTCTTTATACGGGTGTACGAGCAGTTGTGAGTTGTAATAGCGGCGGTCGCCCGTCACCTCCTCACCGATGAAGCTGGGCTTTGCGAAC
>OQVS01003119.1_pt1 | contig 10108 bp, 15 predicted proteins | sample 1691601 | NCBI WGS metagenome assembly OQVS01 (sample SAMN03418268, study PRJEB22391) | human gut metagenome | biome: human-gut; feature: organic feature; material: feces | host: Homo sapiens | place: Tanzania | collected 2013-01 | reverse complement strand
AAAAACTTGTAATACAGACAAGAATACTATGGGTAATTTTCAAGGACCTTATTCACAATACTATGGAAATATGAATCTAGATAATTGTACATTTTCTTTCTTACAGGGGTTAAGTAAAACTCAAGAATGTATGACAATGGAAGATAATGCAGGAAATGTAAGTGATGAGATATGTATAAACTCTGATTTAACACATTTGTCATATGTGCCTAGCGGATGGAGTTACAAGTAAAAGGAGAACAAATATGAAACCAAAAAAGATAATTATAATAGTTTGTATAATTTCAGTTTTTTTGATGGTATCAGGAATATCTTATAATTTATTAATTAAAAATAATAATACAAAAACACAAGATAGTGACAAGAAAGATAAACCTAAGAAAAATATCAAAGAAGAAAAAGAACAGGCAGAAAAAATCATTTTAGATTCAAATGCAACAATAAAAAAAGATAACCTAGAGTTTGTATCAAGCAACGGAAATATCTATACATATAATTATAAAGTCGACGATTCAACAGCAATAGTAAGTTATGAAGTGGATGTTGAAAAAGAAACATATACAGTTGTAATTGGTCAACTTACAAAAAGTGCATAAAGTCGAAGAAGGACTTAATAAATCCTTCTTTTTTAGTTGATGATAAATTTAATTTAATATGCTATGTTGGCTACCATAATTACTATGACTATCACTGGTATATGGCATGGGGCTGGCATGAATTATGCTATATATGGACTGATGCACGGAGTAGCGATAGTATTAAAACATTCTATTAATGAACTAAAAATATATGTTCCTGCATTTTTAGCAAGAATAAGTACAATTGTATTTATCTTGTGTGCGTTTGTTATTTTTAGAGCCGATAGTTTAACAATTGCTTGTCATATAATTTCAACGATGTTTGGATTTTCAGGTTTTACATATAAAAGTACACTATCAGTGAGTGCAAGTATGTGGGGAATATATTTGCTTTGTTTGGTTATTGTATTATTACCATATAATTCCAACTATTTTGTAAAAAAAGATATAAAAATGTTGGATTGGAAAGCAGGAATTGTTGTGGGAATATTATTTGCCTCGGCGGTTTTAAGCATATCAGAAGTTTCTGAATTTTTATATTTTCAATTTTAGGGAGACATGGGTGATATGAAGAAATTTGTACTGTCCTTTTGCGGGACAGTGGTAGTAAGTATGGTTTTGATATTGTGTTTTAATGCATATATAGACCCATTATGGTTGTTTCCAGATATGAGTAATAATTATAATGGGGTGCAGCATTACATAGATGAGCAAAGACTCAAAACAAATCAATTGTATTTTACGCAAAAAAAATATGATACATTAGTAATGGGGTCAAGTGGTGTTAGTTTTTTGGATGTAAATTATCTTCCAGGATATCAAGCTTATAACTATGCAGGTGCGGGCTTTGGCCCAAGTAGTTATGCAGATTATTTAAAATTCGCAAAAAATGATTGTAATCAAAAAATAAAAACAGTTTTTCTTGGATTAGAATTTATCAAGACTAATAAAAATATACAGCAAGATGTATCTGTTCAAGAAAAATACTTAACTCCAACCAAAAAAGCACTATATAGATTTGAAAATTTACTTAGTGCAAAAACCATGAAATATGCTGTGAGAAATATCAGAATGCAGCAAAAAAATAGTTTGGATTGGAGTTATGATAGATTTAATCATCATTTTAATATTGAAATGACTCTAGAATCACTCAATGAAAATATAAAAGAAGGCAGGCAAAATTATCAAGAACTGTATTGCAAATATGAATATGATGATAATTATGTCGAATATTTAAAAAGATTGAAAAATGAAAACCCAGATGTAAATTTTGTAGTTTTTACAGTTCCAAATTCAAAACCAATGTATTCTTTATTGCTGGAAAATAATTTATATGATGATTATGTGCACTGGCTAAGAGATATTGTCAGTGTATTTGGAAGTGTCCACAATTTTTTGTGGGATAATGAGTTTATGAGTACTCCATATAATTATCATGATGGCAATCACTATACTTTTAAGGCAGGGCAACAGATATGCAATGCGTTGATAGCAGGTGATTCATTGAACGATATGTATTTGACTAAGGAAAATTTTGAGAATCAAAAAACTAAACTACAAAAGGGGTTTTTAAAGACCCCTTTTGTATCCTATTAATAAGGAGAGTTATGAAATTATGTTCGCAGGTACTGGAAAGTGTAATAAAAACAATATTTTAGTAGCAGTAGTTGGACTGGGATATGTGGGTATGCCTATTGCGGTAGAATTTGATAAGCGTGGTGTTAATGTTATAGGATTTGATATTAATCCAGAGAAAATTGAAAACTATAAAAAAGGTATAGACATTACCGAAGAAGTCGGTAATGAAGTATTAAGCAAATCTAAAGTATATTTTACATCGAAAGAAGACGAACTTAAAAAAGCAGATTTTTATATTGTTGCGGTTCCAACGCCTGTAAATAATGATCATACTCCAGATTTATCACCTGTAGAAAATGCTAGTCATATTGTGGGAAGAAATATTAAAAAGAATAGTATAGTGGTTTTTGAATCCACAGTATACCCTGGAGTAACTGAAGAGATATGTGTTCCTATTATAGAAGAAGAATCTGGATTAGTTTGTGGCGTTGACTTTAAAATTGGATACTCACCTGAGCGTATTAATCCAGGGGATAAAATTCATCGATTAAGCAATATCAAAAAAATAGTTTCCGGTATGGATAAGGATTCATTGGAAAGAATTGCTCGAATGTATGAAATCATCGTGGATGCAGGTGTACATAGAGCGTCATCCATAAAAGTTGCAGAAGCAGCAAAGGTAGTTGAAAATAGTCAGCGTGACATTAATATTGCATTCATGAATGAACTTTCTATTATATTTAATAAAATGGGTATCGATACTCTTGAAGTATTGGAAGCAGCTGGTACAAAATGGAACTTTTTAAATTTTTATCCAGGACTTGTAGGTGGACATTGTATAGGAGTAGATCCATATTATTTAACTTATAGGGCAGAACAGTTAGGATGGCATAGTCAGATCATAGCTGCAGGACGTAGAATTAACGACGGTATAGGGAAATACATTGTAGATAATGTAATAAAGAAACTTGTACAAGCTGATATAAATATTAAGCATGCAAGAGTAGCAATACTAGGCTTTACATTCAAGGAGAATTGTCCAGATGTAAGAAACACTAAGGTTATTGATATAGTTAGAGAATTGCGAGAATACGATGTGCATCCTGTTATAGCAGATCCTATTGCCGATAAGGCAGAAGCAAAAAGATTGTACGATGTTGATATTGCGAATATGGATGATATTCACGATATGGACATGGTTATTGTCGCCGTAGCACATGACAATTTTAAAAAGTTGAAAATAGCGGATATTAGTAATCTTTATAGCGGTGAAAGCGGTATTCTCTTTGATCTGAAAGGTATTTATGACTTAAATGAATATCTTGGCAAGGGCTATATTGTTTGGAGACTATAATTATATTTGGTCAGTAAAGTACATTGTTGCAGCAAATAAAGGAGATGCGTTATGGAGTACGCAGATAGCGGAAAAATATTAACTGATACAGGTAATAAACAGCAGTCATTGTCCGAAAGGACTGTATCTGTCATAATTCCAACATATAATAGAGAAAAATATATCATAAATGCTATAGAATCGGTAATTAATCAAAGATATCCACGAGTAGAGGTCTTGGTATGTGATGATTTTTCAACCGATAATACAAAAAAGGTAGTTTATAACTATATGCGAGAACATCCAAATGTAAAGTTCTTGCAGAGGCCAGATGGACATAAGGGTGCTAATTGGGCACGTAATTATGGTATAGAAAGTGCAAATGGGGAGTACATAGCGTTTTTGGATTCCGATGATGAATTATTGCCAGAATCTATAGCAGTAAGAGTGGCAATCTTAGATAAACATCCTGAGATAGATATGGTATATGGAGATGTTGCTGTTAATGGTAAATTGCACACCTATGATTATATACAACACTACAATCAAAATAAATATATGATGGAGGAATTGTCTCTGTGTTGCTTCATAGTAATTATGATGAGAAAGTCAGTAATATGTGTTTAAATTTAAATAAATTTGGAATGTTAGATACAAAACTGAAAAGTTGGCAAGATGATAATATGTGTTTAAATTTAAATAAATTTGGAATGACAATGTATCATTCAGGTGCATTAATAGCCAATATAAGACGTGTGGATGAGAGCATTTCAACTAATTACTGGAATTTATTTTATGGTTTGGAGCACATACTAAAAACATACAAAAATGATATTATTATAGGTGCATCATATAGTAGGTATTTACTTTGGAAAATACGATTATTAAATAATTATTTTTTGGCAAATAAATACTCTGATAATAATATTTTTAAGCGTTTATTTTGTGCATTAGGCTATAAATGTACTTACAATATATGTAATATCTTTTTTAGGCATATATATGGATAAGGAGAAATAATTTGATTAGAGAAATAAAATATGATAATGAGTTATTGGCAATAATTATCAATGGATCATATGCTAAACCAGGTATATCTTTTTTTACGCCAGACGAATTATCACAACAGGTTGCGTATATGAATCATCCGGCTGGGCATGATATTTTGCCACATATTCACAATAAGGTAACAAGAGAGGTACATTATACCCAAGAAGTTCTGATTATAAAAAAGGGGAAGCTTCGTGTTGATTTTTACACGCAGTCTCGAAAATATATAGAAAGTCATATCTTGCTTGCTGGAGATGTGATCGTATTAGTATCTGGTGGACATGGCTTTAAGGTGTTAGAAGATTTGGAAATGTATGAAATTAAACAAGGTCCTTATGCTGGAGATAATGATAAAACAAGATTTTCAGGGATAAGTGACAAGGAGGTAACTATTCATGTTTAATATTTTCAAACAAACAAAATTTTATAATATTAACGGTATTAATATAGAACTAAATAAAGGACATATGCTAAACAAATTTCAGGAACAGTTTTGTATGTATGATCGATTGATTCCGTATTTAGCACAAATGTCTCGGGGGGGTGGATTGTTGATGTAGGCGCAAATGTTGGGGATACATTAGTCGCCATGCTAGGTTCAACAGACAGTAGCATTCTGTGTATTGAACCTAATGAATTGTTTTTCAAAATTTTAAGCAGAAATGTATATAAATGCAACTGCAAATACACTAATGAGATAAAAGTTTTGCAAGCATTTGTATCTAATGTATCTGGTGGAAATTATAGTATGGATACGCATACTGGCACAGCGTGCAAAATAAGTGGAGATAATGGTGTACCTAGTTTTACGCTGGTTGACATATGTAAATATATGGGGATTCCGCTTAGCAGCATTAATCTTATAAAAGTTGATACAGATGGTTTTGATTATGAATGTTTTTGTGGTATAAAAAATAAATTGGCAGATATTTCACCTGTATTATATTGGGAGAATATGTTCGGAAAGGACAATAAAACCAATGCCTATCAAGGTTTTAGTCAGTTAGGTGAATATTTATCATCAATGGGGTATGTAAGATTCTTCATTTTTGATAATTATGGCAATTTTTTATGTGATGGAGATAATAAAGCGTATCAGACTATAAATGATTATCTAAACAGAATGGATAATTTAAAAACGGGCAAGACGTTTCATTATGTTGATGTTGTTGCTTGCAAAGCAGATAAGGAAGAATTAGTTAGAAATAAAATAGATGAATATTGCAAATCATTTGAAAGGTAAACAGTTATGAAAAAGGTATTCGTTAATGAGCCAGTCCTTGATGGCAATGAAAAAAAATATTTAAATGAATGTATTGACACTAATTGGATTTCTTTTGAAGGCCCTTTTGTAAAAAAATTTGAAGAAGGGATGGCAGAACTTACGAATCGTAAATATGGCGTAGCAGTATCTAATGGTTCTGTTGCTATAGATACTGCTGTAATGGCTTTAAAGTTAGGCGATGGTGATGAGGTCATTATGCCTACTTTCACTATCATGTCATGTGCAGCACCCATAGTAAGAGCTGGAGCTAGGCCGGTATTAGTAGATGCTGATCCATATACTTGGAATATGAATGTTTCTGATATAGAGTCAAAAATTACTAATAAAACAAAAGCTATATTAGTAGTTCATATTTATGGATTGCCTGTTGATATGGATCCAGTGTTGGAACTAGCAAAAAAATATAATTTATATATTATTGAAGATGCTGCAGAAATGCATGGCCAGACCTATAAAGGAAAACCATGTGGGAGTTTTGGCGACATAAGCACATTTAGTTTTTATCCCAATAAACATATAACATGTGGTGAGGGAGGAATGGTTCTTACTAATAATGGTGAGTTATCAGAACGGTGCACGTTAATCAGAAATTTGTTCTTTAGTCCAAAGAAAAGGTATATTCATGAAGAGTTGGGATATAACTTTAGAATGACAAATCTGCAGGCTGCATTAGGATATGCGCAGTTGGAAAAGTTAGATAGGACAATTGCAAAGAAGCGCCATATAGGAGCTATGTATAACAGCTTACTGAGGGATTGCCAGGGAATACAATTGCCTGTAGCAAAAACAGATTATGCAGAAAATATTTACTGGGTATATGGCATAGTTCTTAATGACTCCTTGTCTATAGATGCAGATGGTTTTATGAGAAAATTAAATAACGAAGGAATAGGTTGTAGGGGATTTTTCTGGGGAATGCATGAGCAACCCGTTTTTAAGGAGATGCATCTTTTTGATGGTGAAAGCTACCCTGTAGCAGAGAAATTATCTAGGCGAGGTTTCTATATACCAAGTGGTGTAAACCTTACGGATGAGGATCAAATTTATGTTGCTGACAAGTTGAAAAAAATTATTAAAAGTATTTTATAAGGTGTGTTTATGAAAAAAATTGGCGTGTATTTGGATAATGAACCATATTGGGGAGGGGCATTCCAGTATAATCAATCTATACTGGATGCTCTTGCGTCATTAGCTTCTACTGAATATGAAATAATAGTTCTGTATCGATATGACTTATGGTTGGAATATCTAAAAAAATATAAATTTGATGCATGTAAGATTTCAATTGGCAAATGGTCAAATTTGCCTTCGCGAATATTGCGAAAAATCATGTTTTTGTGGAATGTTCCAATGTACAAATATAAAAAGCTTTTTTCAATTGTTGATGTAATTGGAAAAAAAGTAGATAGAATGCATCTAGATTTAATGATATATCCATCGCAAGAAGATATGGCTTTATGCAATATGACACCATCGTTATCGGTTATTCATGATTTAATGCATAGATATGAAAAATTTCCTGAAATATCAGGTGGCAGAAATTATGCAAATAGAGAAATTCTATACAAAAATATATGCGAGTCTTCTAAAGGGATATTTGTAGATTCAGAAACAGGCAAGAAACAGGTTGTTGATTGCTATGGAACAAAATATTCATCTAAAGTATTTGTAATGCCATTTACACCACCACAGTATTTATTTTATACAAATAGTATACCGCCGAAACAAAAACTGCCCCCAAAATATATTTTTTATCCAGCACAATTTTGGTTGCATAAGAATCACAAAAACCTTATAAAAGCTGTGAAAATATTACAAGGCAGGGTGCAGGATTTGCATTTAGTTTTAGTAGGCTCTAGGAAAAATGGTTATGAAGAGGTTTGTAATCTTATAAAGGCCTTGAATCTACAAAATAATGTTACAATTCTTGGTTACGTACCTGATGAGGAAATGAAATATCTGTATGAACATGCCAGAGCTATGATTATGGCCTCATATTGTGGACCTACAAATATACCGCCTTTAGAAGGGATGGCAATGGGATGTCCAGTGGCAGTATCGAATGTATATGGTATGCCAGAACAAATAGGAGATGCTGGTTTATTATTTGATCCAGCATCTCCTGACGGTATTGCCAATTGTATTGAGAAATTATGGGAAGATGATTTACTTTGTGCTGATTTGCGAAAAAAAGGATTGGAACGGAGTAAAGAATTTTCACAAGATATGTTTAATAAAAGATTTAAAAGAGCAATCGAAATGCTATGTAGGGAAGAATAGCATTTCGAAGGCAAATAAGAGTGGAATCTATGTTAAAAATAAGTATAGTAACTGTTTCATATAATGCTGCTGACACCATTGAGCAGACCATTAGTAGCGTAGTGAATCAGACATATGAAAATATAGAATATATCATTATAGACGGTGGTTCAACAGATGGCACTGTAGACATTATTCGTAAATATGAAGATAAAATTGCCTATTGGGTAAGCGAAACTGATAGGGGAATTTATGATGCAATGAATAAGGGAATTGATGTTGCTACTGGCGATTATATATATTTCCTAGGCGCTGATGATATACTATTTAATTTGCCTATCATTTCAATCAGCAATGCTTGGCATGACAATATAGATATACTTTTAGGGAAGGTAAAATTTTCCAATGGATATGTATATTCAAGTAAAGCTGATTGGAAGTTGATTTTTCATAATAGATTACATCACCAGGGGATGTTTGTAAAAAGAATAATTCTTGAAAATAATAAATTTAATACTAATTATACAGTATATGCTGATTTTGATTTAAATCAAAAACTATACAAAAAAAATGTAACTTATAGATATTGTGATGATATAGTAGCTATTTTTTCTTTAAATGGGGTAAGTAGCTGTGGCAATTTGCGAGAGCAATATTCTATTATCTTTAATAATTATGGAATAGTATTTGCATTATTGTCAGTGATATGGACATATATAGCTAAAATAAAGAATATGATGCTTGGGAACAAGTACTGATAGTATGGAGGAATAATAATGACAGATAATGAGGTGAATTTTTCTGTTTTAATGTCCATATATGTTAAGGAGAATCCCTCGTGGTTTGAGGAGGCTATAAGAAGCATCTTAAACCAAACAGTTATGCCAAACGAAATAGTTATAGTTCAAGATGGAAAATTAACGGAAGAACTCGATAAAATTTGTGATTACTACGTAAAAAATTACAATGACATTTTTCGTGTTATAAAACTACCTAATAACCAAGGGTTAGGTAAAGCTTTACAAATAGGTGTATCTGAATGTAGAAATGAATGGATTGCTAGAATGGATACAGACGATATATCACTTCCCAATAGGTTTGAGCTTCAGGTTAATTTTATAAAAAAGCATTCTGATATAGATATTGTTGGTGGTTATATAGATGAATTTTGTGGGGAAATAAAGAATAAAATAGGTCATAGATTACATCTCCTACTATTCCTATAGCTACGCCATAACCTGAAAAGAGTTTTCTTCCCTGTCCTTTTACTAAAGTTCCTTTTTCCATAGTTATTCCCGCCATTTCTTTAAATATTGAAACTAAAGAAACTATGAAAGGATTTATAAATCTCACATCCATAAATTTTATGGTATTTGTAGTCATATATTATTTCCTTCTCTCTTACTTTTTATGATAATATTAATAGTATCGTAATATCTATTTATATTATAACAATTTTTTCTATTTTTCATGGGTTTTTCGGGTATTTAGCGTATCTTTGTACCATAATTACATATAATAAGGTAGAAAATAAAAACAAGAAAGAATTAATGAACACAGTTAAATTCGTTTGGGCAAATGTATATAAAAGATCCTCTAAAAACTCAAAAGAGGGCATTTTGGGCGTTACAGATTTCCGCAGATTCGGGGTATCGAGAACTCTATTTTTCAACGTTTTACAAATAGATGGAAGCAATCGTCAAAAACGTCCCATCTATAAGTCACTGATTATCAATACCCCCCCTAAAATTATTCAAACTGTAACGAAATTATGTGAACAATCGGTACAGAGTCTCGTTTGGGCCGGAATAGCCGTTCAATTTTTCACGAAGGCGATGCTTCTTCACTCTGACATTCTCCTTGGTGATGTCCATCAAGAATGAAATTGTAGAGGTGTCAAAGCCTACTATCAGGTAACAGATAAAGCGGATGTCATCATCTTTCAACTTTGGAAAGTCGGATCTGATCTTGGAGACGATGTCATCAAGATCAGCGTTTATCCTTGCCTCAAACTTTTTCTGGCCT
>OQVS01003115.1_pt1 | contig 10129 bp, 4 predicted proteins | sample 1691601 | NCBI WGS metagenome assembly OQVS01 (sample SAMN03418268, study PRJEB22391) | human gut metagenome | biome: human-gut; feature: organic feature; material: feces | host: Homo sapiens | place: Tanzania | collected 2013-01 | reverse complement strand
CCGCCGTAAAAACCGATCGGAGCATAAATCGTCGCCGAAACCAGTGTCGCGGCAATCAGCGGGCTGGTGATCTGCTTCATGCTCTTTACCGTGGCTTCCGCCGGCGGAAGTTTTTCCTCCTGGATGATGCGCATGGTGTTTTCCACTACGACAATGGCGTTATCCACCAGCGAACCGATCACCAGAATCAGACCGAACATGGTCAGCACATTGATGGAAAAGCCCAGCAGGGCCATCACGAAGAATGTACCCAGCAGAGATACCGGAATCGCCAGCGCGGGAACGATCGTGGCGCGCCAGTCCTGGAGAAAAATGTAGGTGATGGCGATGACCAGCAGCAGAGTCATGACCAGTGTTTCGGCAATTTCCTTGACGTTCACCATGATGTAATTGGTCGGGTCATAGGAAATGAATCCTTGCACGCCTTCCGGAAAACGGGTCCGCAGTTCATCCAGCAGCTTGTTCGCATTGCGGACCAGCTCCACGGCGTTTGCGCCGTCCTGCCGGTAAATCGCCATGGCGACACAGGGTTTTCCGTTGAAAAAACCTTCATCCGTATAGCGTTCCGCTCCCAGTTCCAGCCGGGCAATGTCGCCGAGCGTAACCTGTTCCCCCTTCGGTCCGGTGGCTATGACGATCCCCGCAAATTCGTCCGTGTTTTTCAGCCGTCCGGCGACATCCAGTTTCATCTGGAGATACGGGTTGGCTTTTTCCGTTCCGACTGAACCCGCCGCTGCGGCAATGTTCTGCGAAGTCAATTTGCCGATGACAATTTCCGGTGTCAGGTTCATGGCAGCCATCTTCATGGGGTCCAGCCAGATGCGCATACTGTAATTGCGCTCTCCGAGGATTTCCACATACCCCATGCCGGGCAGCCGCGCAAACGGGTCTTTCACGTTCATGCGGACATAATTGGCAAGTTCCAGCTGGGAAAGTTTTTTCCCGTTGGTCAGGAAGGCATATACGCCGACCATATCCGTGGATTGTTTTTTGGTGACCACGCCGATCTGTTTCACGGTGTCCGGCAGCTGGGCTTCGGCACGCTGAACCGCATTCTGCACGTTGACCTGGGCAATGTCGGAATTGATGCCCGGCTTGAAGGTCAGAGTCAATGTGTAGTTGCCGTTGTTGTCGCTTTCCGATTTGAAGTAGAGCAGGTCTTCAATGCCGTTGACCTGTTCCTCTATCACGCTGGCGACCGTTTCTGCTATCACCTGGGAGGTCGCGCCCGGATACTGCGCTGTAACTTTCACTGTCGGCGGCGCAATTTCCGGATATTCCGCAATCGGCAGACGGAACATGCAGAGCAGTCCGACCAGACTGGTTACGATGGAAAGGACAAAAGCAAATTTCGGCCGCCGGATGAATATTTCTGCAAACATGACCGCCTCACTTCATTGCCGGCGCTTCCACCGGCGAAACGGTCATGCCCGGCTGCACCTTGTGAGTGCCGTCCACGATGACCCGTTCATTTTCGTGCAGTCCGTCCAGAATGATCTGGTATCCGCCGGCAGTCTGACCGGTCCGGACTTTACGCCGGATAGCCTTGTTGTCTTTATCCACCACATAAACATAGTAACCGTCGGACTCTGCAACCAGGGCGGAGGGCATGACGGAAATGAACGGTTTGTCCGCTTTGGCGGAAAGCAGCACGGTTACAAAACTGCCGGGAATCAGCTGATGATCTTTGTTTTCGAACGTGGCGCGCAGTGTAATGGTATTGGTCGAGGAACTGATTTTGTTGTCAACCATGGTAATCCGCGCAACTTCGTGATACGTGGAATTGTCCGCCAGACGGACTCGGACTGCCGCCCGCTGCCGGATGCCTTCCAGACCGCCGAAATCACGCCGGAAGACCCGTTCACTGATGCTGAACCGGACATAGATCGGGGCAACCATGACGATGTCCGTCAATTTACCGGCGGACGGCGTGATGAGATTGCCCGCAGGATAAATGTTGATGCCGATGCGTCCGTCGATCGGAGCATAGATCCGGGTGTAGGAAAGATTGTTTTCCGCATTGATGAGCGATGCGGCGATTTCCTTGATTTTGGCTTTGGCGGAATCGATTTCCAGCACTGCCTTGTCATACGCGGAAACCGCCACGGCACGGCTGGCAACCAGACGGTGATTCCGCTGATATTCGGAATCGGCAAATTTCAGCGCGGCTTCCAGCTGTTCCTTCTGCGCTTTGAGTCCGTCCACAGCGGCGCGGTATGTCGTATCTTCCAGAACATACAGCAGATCGCCTTTTTTCACCAGTGAACCTTCCTTGAAATTGACCTTGAACAGCGTGCCGGTGATACGCGGCATGATGTCAACATGTTCGATGGATTCCACAATTCCCGCATAGCGTTTCGGCGTGGCTTCCGCGGCAAGACGTACGGGCGCCACGTACACCACCGGCGGCGGAGCGGATGGTTCACCTCCCCAAATCGTTGTCAATGAACCGCATAGCGCGGCAATCAATCCTTTGCACACAATCTGTTTCATTTGATTTTTCTCCTGATATGAAATAAAATGGTTCTGTATAGAACTATTTTAATATAATTTCATTTCGTGAAAAATCAAGCCGCATAAGTGAAGAAAAAAGCTGATTCTTTGTGTGTGATGGGAAAAAAAGATGCAGCTTCCATCCCGTATACCGGAAGAGAGCTGCATCAGGCGTTTGAAGAGAATTTTCTTACATGAATACCGGTAAATTCTCCGATTCATACTTTTCTGAATCTTCCGTTAGAATGTCATTTGTATCAACAATGCGGAAGCAGAATCCCCAGGCGTTCCCCGCTTTCCCGCTCAACCCCATGACAAATTCATGTTCACCTGTATCCAATGTCAGATCCTGCATGAATTCGTCAGGAACAATGGGGTTCTCCACGGAATCAGAACTTAAAATCTCCTTGCCGTCGCACAGCAGCCGGAAATTGGAATCCGAACCCAGCAGCAGCCGGCAATTTATTTTTCTGCGGCAGAAACAGTGCCACTTCACAAAACGGTAATAATCGCCTTTCTCTAAAATGCGTTCAAACGTAAAATAAAAATCACTGGTAACTGCTTCGGAAAAATGCAGCTGTTCCATTTTTGTTTTTTCCGGCAGAAGGAGCGGAAAACGGTCTTCTCCCATAATTGGTTCCGATACTTCCACTTTTGACAGCATCGGAGTCGATCTGAAAACTTGGTGCGAGAACAGCGGTCCGAAAGCCGGCAAAGCTCTTCCTGCTTCATCATAAACATTGCCGAATCCATTGCAGCCGAAGCCGTATGAAACTTTACAGCCTAACGCAACCGCCGCGGAAACAATGATCCGGCTGCCATCAAGCTCGCACCGGAACGGCGGCGCGGCAAGTTCGCTGCCGCAGCACGGACGGTGCAGGGAAAAAGTCATGGGCAAAGTATGATTGCAATGCAGAACTCCGACCACATTTTCAACCTGAATGGTGGTGCGGTATTCATGCAGTTCCGTGTCTTCCGCATATTCAATTTTGCCGATTTTCAAGGGCGGTTTTTCATTCCGGCATCCCTTCAGAAAAGCCATCGCATCCGCCATTCTTTTTCCCAGAATCGCCTGTGCTTTTCCGCTCAGATGAATTTCATCATCGCATTCCAGATCAATGGCCGGCACCATTGCACAGTTTTCCAGATTTTCCGCCAGCAGACGCTGCTGTTCCCGGACTTGACTCCAGCGGCGGTTCCGTGCGAAATCATATTCGACAGCATTCCGTCCCAGCTGTGCAAGGACAATCGGCAGTTCCGGGTTGCGGAAATCTCTCCGCATGGCGGAAAACAGATTCAGGGTATTGCGGCTGTATGACTCGACGGTTTCTTCGTCAGCGGTGTCCGAGCAGCCCTGATACCACAGCACCCCGGCAATTTTTTCCCCGTTCAGGACAAACCGGCGGAGCATTGCGCCGTACAGGGAATTTTCCCCCTTGTCCTTCAGTTCCGGATTCCACAGTTTCAGGGTTGTACCGCCGTGAGCGGATGCGATCAATCCCTGCGGCACGGAAGTTTTTTTTGCCATTGCCTGACCGAAAGCCACTCCGGGACCGACTCCCTTCAATGGTATTTCCGGGCAGTTGTCGAAGGCATGATGTCCGCCGTTCAGAGTCCAGTGAATTTCGGCTTTCGCTTTATTCATATTGTGCAGCGGATCTCTGGCAGTATCCCAGCGGTCATCCAGGTAAAACGCCCGGACATCATTGCGGGGAGGCAATGCTCCGCTCATTTTGCCCACGCCCTGCATGTTTGACTGTCCCGCCAGAATCCAGACATCCCCGACCAGCAGATCCGTAAAAACTGCATCGGACATCCCATCGGTCAAAGTGATCCGGTAAGGTCCGCCGGCTTGCAATCCTTTCAGAAAACCGCAGAAAAAACCGTTTTCATCACTGCGGGCGATGAGCTGTTTTCCGCCGCCGGGCAGAATTGCCGCAACTTCGCAGTCCGGTCTGGTTTCGCCGCAGATTTTCTGTTCACACACATTGTCCGCATTGCGCTGCATGACCATGTGTTCAAAAATTCCGTTTGTTATTTTCATTTTTCCCTCAATGTGAATATGAATCAGTCTTGGTAATCGGGACAGTCTGCGTGAGCTGCCGGAATCAGAGTGTCCTGTTCCCGGATCAGATACAGAACTTCGCCCCGTTTCATGGTCCTTTCAAAAACAGCAGTGCCGGACATCTGGATTTTCAGAGTCTGATCGCGGGTTGCAAGGATCCGCAATGAAGTCTTTCTGCCGAAGATCTTTCTGCCGCTGACCCGGAAGCCACCGGCGGCAAACATGTTGTCGAACGTCAGATTGCGTGCCAGCGACGGCGTACCGTAAAATGCCCGCAGGATGCCGTTCTGACAGTGCAGGTACTGTTCCTGAATCGCCGTAACCGCACCCATGCCGCCGTCCATCTGCATGATTTCGCCGCGGATGTCGGCATAAATGGTGAATCCTTTGAACCTGCCGTCGTGCAGAGAGCCGCCGCCTTCGTTGGTGAAATTGGCTTTCCAGATGTTCAGGATCAGATTCGCCATATCGCCGTTCCCCACCCGGGTGAAAATCTGGGACGCCCACGGCATGCACCAGCCGGTCCATTGCCCCATTCCCAGACATACCCAATGTTCCAATGTGTTGGCTATGATGTCCTTCCAGCGGGGCGACTCCGGATCAATGGTGTCGAAAGGACAGAGCCCGCCCAGATGCGAATGGTGACGGTGACTTTCTTCCAGCAGCAGACCGTCCCACAGTCCGATTTCATTGTTCATGACCGACGCCTCCGGCAGTTTTTCGCGGACCTTGAACCAGAACGGATCGGGCGTTTCTCCCAGCAGTTCCGCTGCTTTGATCAGGTTTTCCGCCAGGCGATGAAGTGCGGCCAGCTGAAAACTGGAGTTGCATCCCCAGGCGTCAATATCGGACCCGCGGTATTCCGGCGAGACCGAGACCGGCAGAGACAGCAAACCGTTTTCTCCGGTTTCCAGCATGGCCGCAAAAACGTTCATCACGCCTTTCATGAAATCATAAACATCGCTGCGCAGATATTCCATATCTCCGGAGTAATCGCAGTAATCAAACATCATCATGGCGATCCAGGCGGAACAGCCGTGGTCAATGGTTCCGGTCCAGAAATTACCCATGCAGCGGGCGCGGTCGTCCACCGCATGAGGCAGCATGTAGCCGTCTTCGATTCCCGCGAAACAGCACGCATTGTGCCGGAGTTTTCCGCGCCACGACAGCACCAGGTCAAACAGTTTTTTCAGGTGTGCGAATTTTCCGGCTTTCAGACCGGGCAGGCTGCACAGCTGGACATTGATGTTGAAATGGTAATCTCCCTGCCACGGCGGCAGCCGGTCGTCCTCGATCCACGGCCCCTGAAGCCCCGGAGGAATCCCGCGCGGATTGGTCATGATCCCATATTTGTACAAGCCGTGCCAATACAGTTCCTCCATCGCGGGATCGTCGTGAGTGATGCCCGGAATTTCCTTCCAGTAATCCGTCCACCACTGTTCCGCGCTGTCCCGGATTTCTTCGAAAGACCGGGTGTTCAGGGATTTCAGTTCCTGTTCTCCATTCAGACCCCGATGAAAACTTACCACGGCGCAAGTGCCGTTCCGGCGGTACAGCATGGCAAAGGATGGATCGGCTGGCATGGGCTGAATGAAAGCTCCGCCGTGTTCATACGAATATTCCTGAACCGGCGCAAATCCGCGTTCTTCCAACGAGTTATGTTCGCTCAGCTCCGATGAACTGTAATCGACACCCCGGAACAGTTCCCAGGAGGATTTCAGCTGCAGCGAACAGTTTTCCAGTCCGGAACATGCCAGGGCATTCTGCATGGACATATCGGCGTAAAAATCCAGATATTTCTCACATCCGCTCAACGCATAATAAATGCGGGTTCTGCCTTTCTGGAGCATCTGTTCATACCGCAGCAGTTCTGCTTCCTGCGGCAGAGCGATCACCAGCCGTCCGACCGGAATCAGCGAAGGACGGTTCACTGTACCTGTCTTCTGTGTGGCAAAAATTTTCCGGATGGCATCGGCATCCCGTTTTTCCAAAGCGGAACGGATGTCTTTGAAATTCTGTTTTTCTGTCCATTCCATGCCGCCGCGATGATCCCAGAGATCGGCACAGCCCAGACTGATGTTCAGAATATTTCCGGCACCCCAGATCATTTCCCCGGTTTTCCCGTTTCCCAGCAATGCCCCCGTCTGAATCCGGGGCAGAGGAAAATTACGTTTCACTGTCAGCATAAAAAACTACCCTTTTTTCAAATCCCTGTTTCCAGTACCGGCGGCATCAGAAGCCCCATCGGTACTGTCTGTTTTTCATCTGTTTCGCAAATCTTGAACTGCTTGGTCCCGGTCCAGTACGGCCAGCAGTCCCGCAGATAAAACGGACCGAACGCATTCCGGCGATGATTGCACACCGTAACATACAGCCGGTCTTTGCCGTCCCGGTTCACATGCGGAGTGATTTCCAGCCGGAACGGATCCCATGCCAGCAGTTTTTCTTCACTGTCATTGACCCGGATTCCCAGTGTACTGCCGCGCCAGGACGGGAAAGAGGCAAACACTCTGCCTTCCGGTAAGTTTTTCAACGGGAAACAGTAAGTCAGATTGCCGGCATAGTACGGCAGACCCTGCGGACACCAGTTGCCGGCGGAAAGCCTGGACGGCATGGCAGTGATCCTGTCGTTTCGTACTCCGAAATTTCCCAGCAGATAAATGTTTTCCAGTCCGGGCTGTTCCGTGGAATACACACTGCGCATTTCGATCACGTTTTCTCCGTTCTGAATGAAACCCGCAGGAATCGGAACAGTCCGCAGTGCTTTGTCGATCCACCAGCCGGAATTGTTCAGATTCAGCGGTTTGCCGTTGAACGACACCTGATACAGTTCCGGATTTTCCAGCACCAGCTGACAGCCGGACGGGACGCAGTCGCAGGAAAAATGCCAGCTCAGCCGGAGCTCAAGCGTTTTCTGTTCCTGGTCCGGCTGACGCACCCACGGCTGAATCATGGCTTCACCGCGCAGAACCGCACCCAGCTGTTCGCGGAGATCATTGTCAATATGAAGAATCAGACGGGATTTCCCTTTTTCCACTCCATTCACCGCATAGTCCGCATGATCCAGTACCAGCACATTCGGTTCTTCCAGTTGAAAACCCCAGTCTTCCGCCGGCAGGGTTTCTGCTTTCCGCAGAACCCGTGTTGCCCGGCCTGGCACTATTCCTTCCGCCGGCATGTTTTCCGTGAACAGGAACAGTCGGGAGGCAAGCGGTCCGAAAGAGGTTTTGAAATGATAAGCTCCTCCGGAATAAACGGAGGAAACCGCATGTATATTTCCGGTTTCCGGGTCCAGTTCGTAAACTTTTCCGCTCTGCGGCATTTTCACTGTCACCGCGACTTCGGGGAATGACATGGTCCGGTTGCGGACGAGGTCTTCCTGCATCATGTCTTCGGAAAATTCCTTCCCGAAATTGCAGATGAAAAGCGAATGAAAATCCTCTTTTTCCGCAAAATGATACAGCAGGGGCCGGACTTCTTTTCCGTCCGGCGTTTTGAGAGAAACGCGGCGGCTGCGGCAGGACAGCTGTTCAATGAAATTTTCCCGGTTCACGGAAGTGAAACAGCGGGTGAATACATCTTCCGCCCAGCCGGATTGAACCGCGTCGACACAGCGGGGGGCGGTTCCCAGATAGCAGACCTGTCCGCCGTTCAGAGCAAACTGTTTCAGCAGTTCCAGCGTGGAACTTCGGATGGTTTTCAGCTGCGGGATCAGCACTGAGCGGTAAACGGCTTTTCCGACTTGCAGCTGTTCCTGCCCGGCACTGCCCAGACGGGACAGAATCTCCTCATCGCCGTAATCGAAATCCAGATTTTCCGAAAGCAGTTCACGGGTGATCCATTCGAAATCCGAATCCATGGCGGAACGTTTTTCCGGAACCACTTCCGGATGACGCAGGCTGACGCTCCAGAACGATTCCAGCGGATGAACGACCAGCAGTTCGCGTATTTCCGCGCCGCCGGTCAGGACACTGCCGATCCGGGCAAAATAATCCTCCACCAATGAATATTTCTCCGACCACGGGGACTGACAGGAAATACTGGCGGGAAAATCGCGTTTCGATTCGCCGCTCATGGAATACCATGCCAGATGCTGACAGCGGAAATTGATCCCCAGCGCATACTGCCAGTCTCCCAGCGCCTTGTGTCCGGCAAAAGAAAAATCCCAGCCGGTGCAGCCGTAGGTTTCCGACAGTCTCCATTTGTGTCCGAACTGGTGCGCCATCGACGTGCATTGTTTCACCGTGTTGAAAATTCCCCAGTGTTCGGTGAGCAGGTCAATGCCCGGCATCTGCATATATTCATAGAACCGCATGGCGGAACCGACTTCCAGTGTCTGCAGCAGATTGTCTTCCAGCAGGACATGACCCGTCATGGCGATATTGTGCCTGCCGCACCACTCGCCGATCCCACGCGAAAAAGCCTGCACGAAAAGTTCGGCGGACAGATCATAAAACCGCATTCGCGCGGCTGAAATTTTCCGGACGGACGGGAAAAAGATTTCCGGCAGTTCGTCACAGGCATCCCGACCGTATTTCTCCCGGTATTTTTCCGGCAGGGCAGGGGTCCACTGTATCTGATAATACAGATGTGCGCAATGAGTGAAATTCGGTTCATCCGTGAAAATGGCGGGAACCGTTTTGCCGAATTCACTGCCGATTTCACGATAATAAGCCTCATGGGTCACTTCGATGAATTTCTGTACTGCTTCCGGATTCATGGTGTCCAGATACGTTTCGCCGTTGAACCAGGAAAATTTCGGGGACAGCACATCCGCAAAGCGCAGCAGTTTATGTCCTTTGGCGGGTTTGAACGATTTGGGAGAATCCAGACGCTGCGGCGAACGGACTTTCCGTTCTGTTCCCTGTTCGGAAACCTTGACGTCAAACCAGGCGAGAGTCTGCCCGTTTTTTTCTGCCGCTTCAGCATCTTCTGTCCGGTCGAAAAATTCTGCGATACAGAAATGCATTTTGTAACGGTCATCGCGTGTAACCAGTGAACCCGCCGCACCGGACGGCCAGCGGTCTTCGTCATACAGATTGGCTTCCATGCCCAGTTTTTTCGCTTCGGCGACACTCCGTTTGATGCAGTCAAACCATTTGCGGCTCAGATAAGCGGTATTCAAGCCCACCCGCGCATGCATGAAAAAACCGCCGAACCCCATTTTTTTGAAAATACCGATCTGCCGGACCAGTTCTTCTTCGTCCAGTTCAGCATTCCATGCCCAGAACGGCACACCGCGGAAATGAGATCCCGGCGACTGAAAATTGCGCATCATTTCTTTCATAAAACTGTTTCTCCTGATAAGGTTGCAGTTGCATTTCCAATTCCTTCCGCTGCCTACTATAAATGCTTTTCAGAAGAAAACCTTAACCTTTTGCAGAAAAAATCAGCATTATCTGTCAAAAAACTGCAATTTCGGCGAAGAAATCAACGGGCAGGGACAGGCTTTTCCACCTTCGGGAAATTTTTCAGAAATTCATTCCAGTATTCCTGAACAAACAGATTGCCCAGATGTCCGCCGCTGCCGTAGCTTCTTGCGATTGTAATCACTGTTTTTTTCATTGCTGC
>OQVS01003113.1_pt1 | contig 10130 bp, 11 predicted proteins | sample 1691601 | NCBI WGS metagenome assembly OQVS01 (sample SAMN03418268, study PRJEB22391) | human gut metagenome | biome: human-gut; feature: organic feature; material: feces | host: Homo sapiens | place: Tanzania | collected 2013-01 | reverse complement strand
TTTTGATTTTTCCGCATTCCGCTTCGGTTTCGATTTCCGCTTCTCCGAGTTTTGTTAATGGCGGAGAGTCGGCATTTACAAATGCGTTCTTTCTTATTCCGGATGCTTTTGTTAGCTCTGAAAATTCCGCGGTGCTTGAAATGTCTGTTTCGGAAAATATTCGCGCTGAATACAAGATTTTTAAAATTTAAATTATGGAGATTTGCAAAATGAAAAATTACGATGTTGTTGCGTTGGGAGAGCTTCTTGTGGATTTTACTCAGAACGGGATAAGTGCGCAGGGAAACTGGCTTATGGAAGCGAACTCTGGAGGTGCTCCGTGCAATGTTCTTGCGATGCTTGCAAAACTCGGGCATTCGGTTTCGTTTGTTGGAAAAGTTGGAAACGATATGCATGGTAAATTTTTAAAGAAGACATTACAAAAGGAAGGAATCAATACAGATGCTATTGTCGAAGATCCGGGTTATTTTACAACACTGGCATTTGTGGAAATCGGTGAAAATGGAGAACGGAATTTTTCTTTTGCAAGAAAACCGGGTGCAGATACACAGTTAAAAAAAGAAGAATTGGATCAGACATTAATTTCAGGTTGTAGAGTTTTTCATTTTGGATCATTATCGCTGACAGATGAACCGGCAGAAAGTACAACGATCGAAGCGGTAAAAATGGCAAAAGCAGCGGGTGTTCTTATTTCCTATGATCCAAATTACCGCCCGTCTCTTTGGAAGAGCAAAGAGTATGCAGTGAAAAAAATGAGATCTGTCATAGAATTGGTAGATGTCATGAAGGTATCGGATGAAGAGAGTACTCTGCTGACAGAGGCGAAAAGTTATGAGCAGGCTGCAGACCAACTCCTTGCCATGGGACCAAAGCTGGTTGCCATTACATTAGGAGAACAGGGCGTTCTTATGGCGACAAAAAGCAGAAAAGAAATCATCAAAGCATTTCAGACACATGCGGTCGACACGACTGGGGCAGGTGATTCCTTCTGGGGAGGATTCTTATATTGTATCAGTAAGGCAGAAAAAAGCCTGACACTATTTACATTGGATGAACTCAGAAAGTATGTCCGGTTTGGCAATGCGCTCGCTAGTCTTTGCGTGGAGAGGAAAGGTGCAATACCGGCGATGCCAACACTGGCAGAAGTTGAACAGCGGTTGGAACGATAAGAGAAGCGGCTCATTTTTGGGCATGTTCCAGCGGCAGCCGCACAAAAAAGGTGTTTTCACCGGAACCGCTGCGCGCATAGATCTCGCCGTGGTGCGCGCGCACGATCGTGTCTGCGATTGACAGTCCCAGACCATAGCTGCCGGAGTCACTATGCGACTGATCCACACGGTAAAAGCGTTTGAAGATCGCGACCTGATCTCGCGCACTCAGCGGCTCGCCGGCGGTCGTTACAGACAGCAGACAGTTGTGGTGTGCCACGTTTAGTTTTACACGGATCTGTGATGCGGGCAGGGCATATTTATCGGCGTTGTCGAGCAGGATATCGAGTACCTGCGTGAGCTGCGTAGGGCTGCCACTGACATGTATGGCATCAGCTAGTTCCTGATGCAGCGTCAGTCCATGCTCAAAATAGATCGGCTCATATATGCAGAGCTGTTGTTCGACCAGCTCACTAAAGTTCAGGTCTGTCACATCGCTGTGCAGCATGCCGCGGTCTGCGCGTGAGAGATCGAGCAGACCTTCAATTAAGGTGCGCATACGGGTGGCGGTATCGAGAATATTGTCAGAGAACCGTTGCTTTTGTGTTTCGTCAAAATCGGGCGAGCGTAACAGCTGGGCGTTGGTCAGGATGATAGTGAGCGGTGTTTTCAGCTCATGTGAGGCATCTGCGATAAACTGCTTTTGGTCTTCCCATGCGTTTTCTACCGGACGGACTGCCCAGCGGGCGAACAGGACGCTGATCGCAAAAAAGATAACAAATGCGCCCAGTCCGATGAACAGGCAGTTGCGTGTGAGGGTGGCGAGGATTGCCTGTGAACCGGAGATATCTAAAAAGACATAGGTTTCACCGGACTGTCCGTTATGCATATGCAAAAAACGTAACTGCTGTGCAGATAAGCGTCCGATTTCGCTTTGTGCCGTGTCACTGTCAGGAATGGGTGCACCGTTATTCGGGAACGCAGAGGTCTTAGCGTTTTGGGCGGCATGGATCAGCGATTCATAGTCCGTATCATCCGAAAGTGAAAAGCGTACATTTTCAGTGGCAGTGATCGCGCCCTGTGTATTCAGATGTATGATCAGATATGACTGGCGCAGAGCCTCAGGCGGACGGCCATCCGGCAGTCCGGACTGGTCAGATTGCGGTGGTTCCTGTGCGAGTCTGAGCATAAGATCCAGATCATTTTGCGCGAGATTGTGGCTGGTACTGTAGATGACCGTACATAAAATGGCGATCAGAATCAATGAGATCACCGTCAGGTTCATACAGATAAATTTGCGTCTGAGTTTTTTGATCAAGCGTCAGTCACCTCCAGATGATAGCCGAGCCTGCGGATCGCCACGATCGAGAGATCGGAGTGGATCGCAGTCAGTTTTTTGCGTAAAAATCCGATGTAGACCTCTACATGATTTTCTACCGCGTTTGAGTCATAGCCCCATACGTGGGAGAGAATGGTCTCCTTTGACAGATTCCGGGTGGGGTTTTGCAGCAATAGGCGCATGATCTCAAATTCTTTTGCGGACAGACGGATCGATGCATCATGGCATGCGAGTGTGCCTGAAGAGAGATCAAGAACCGTTTTGCCAAAACTCAGTTCATCGACCTGTGCGCCCTGCCGCCGCAGCAGTGCGTTGACGCAGGCGAGCAGCTCCCTTGTGTCAAACGGCTTCGTCAGATAATAATCTGCACCCGCGTCGAGCCCCTCAATGCGGTCTTCCAGCGCAGAACGTGCGGTCAGCATGAGAATCGGTGTGCCGCATTTCCCGCGCCGCATCTCTTTGGCGACCTGATAGCCATCCATACCGGGCAGCATGACATCGAGAATCACCAGATCGTAGATGCCAAGCAGTGCATAGGCAAGCCCGTTTTTGCCGTCGTAGACGGCGTCCACCTCAAAATGTTTTGATTCCAGCAGTGTCTTTAGCGATTCCGCCAGTGTTTTTTCATCTTCGATAATTAATAGTTTCATAACTGTATTATAGTAAAAAATCGTGTGAAAGGCAAACAACTGTGACGTTTTTGTGAATTCGGAGAAAATCACGCCTTTTTTCAGTTTCATTTCAGCAAGGACAGTTACAATCAGTGCAGATCAGAAAAAGATGCAGCACAGATCAGAAAAAACGATGTAATTTTGAAACTGCGAGCTGCAAATGAAAGGAGCGTGAGAAACATGGATGAAGCAATTTATCGTCACGAGTGGAAACACATGATCAATCATGCAGATAAGATCGCGATCCGTCAGCGTCTGCGGGCGGTGGCACAGGTCGATGCCAATGCCGCAGATGGCAGATATCTGATCCGCAGCCTGTATTTTGATAACATTTCAGACAAGGCGCTGCGTGAAAAACTTGATGGCGTAAACCGCAGGGAAAAGTTCCGTATCCGTTATTATAATGGCAATACGGATCAGATCCATCTGGAAAAAAAGAGCAAATGGAACGGACTCGGTACGAAGGACCGCACACTGCTCACAGCAGACGAAGCGCAGCGGATCGTGGACGGAGATCTCTCATGGATGATCGGATCAGATCGGCCGCTCGTGCAGGAGCTGTATGTCAAGATGAATAGTCAGGGCTTACGACCAAAAACGATCGTGGATTACACGAGAGAGCCGTTTGTGTATGCCCCCGGAAATGTGCGTGTGACGTTGGATTATAACATCCGAACCGGACTGCTGTGTACGGATTTTTTAAACCCGGACTGTATTACGATACCGGCGGGCGCGGGTGAGACGATCCTAGAGGTCAAATGGGATGAATACCTGCCGTCTGTGATCCGGGATGCGGTGCAGCTGGGCAGCAGACAGCTCAGTGCATTTTCAAAATATGCGGCATGCCGTATGTATGGATAATCAAAAAATATAAAGGAGAACTGATAACATGACATTTAATGACATTTTTAAATCAAGCTTTTTGGAGAATGTGACGAGCGTGAGCCTGTTAGACATGACACTGGCGTTGCTGCTCGCATTCGCATTGGGATTGTTTATTTATTTTGTATATAAGAAAACATTTGCAGGCGTGATGTTTTCTTCGAGCTTTGGTGTTACCCTGATTGCGCTCACAATGATTACAACGCTTGTGATCCTCGCTGTGACGAGTAACGTCGTTCTGTCGCTTGGTATGGTCGGTGCACTCTCTATCGTGCGTTTCCGTACCGCGATCAAAGAGCCGCTCGACATTGCATTTTTATTCTGGTCGATCGCCGTCGGTATCGTGCTGGCAGCAGGACTGATCCCGTTAGCAGTATTCGGCAGCGCTGTGATCGGTATTGTATTGATTGTATTTGTCAACAAAAAATCACATACCAATCCGTATATTGTCGTACTTCAGTGCGAAGACCATGAGAGCGAAGTATGTGCAAAGGAATATCTGGATCAGAAGACGAAGCGCTGTGTGGTCAAGAGCAAATCCGCACAAAAAGGTCTGATCGAACTGAATCTGGAGATCCGTTTACAGGATGACAACACAGATTTTATCAATGGGCTGGCAGAGCTGCCGCAGGTAAAGAGTGCAGTACTCGTCAGCTATAATGGAGATTACATGGGATAATAGGAAGGAGCTATCGTATGTCAACGCATAAAAATATCGATAGGGTCTGCATAGCGGCGCTGGTGATCGCGATGATCGTGACGGTCATTTTTATGCATGCAGATACCGCGGGTGTCATCACCGCATCCGCATCATGCGGCTATGAGAGCCGGTTGTTTGATACCTCAAAGGTACACAGCATCGACATCGTGATGGATGACTGGGATGGTTTTATAGAGACGTGTGAAGATGAGGAATATACGAGTTGTACCGTTATCATTGACGGTGATTCTTATAAAAATGTAGCGATCCGCGCCAAGGGCAATACGTCGCTGAGCACGGTCTCCCAGCTGGGCAGTGACCGTTATAGCTTAAAGATCGAGTTTGACCATTATAACTCGGCGGAGAACTATTATGGGCTGGATAAGCTGTGCCTGAATAATATCATTCAGGATACCACTTATATGAAGGATTACCTGTCGTATCAGCTCATGGCGCAGATGGGTGTGCCGTCACCATTGTGCAGTTATGCCTACATTACGATCAATGGCGAGGACTGGGGACTGTATCTGGCGGTTGAAGATGTGGAGGATGCATTTTTAGAGCGCAATTATGGCAGTGACCATGGCGAATTATACAAGCCGGACAGCCAGAGCTTTGGCGGAGGCCGCGGCAATGGCAAGGACTTCAAGATAGATGAGCTGGACATGGATGATTTTAATTCCAATGATTCTGACCGCGAGAATTTTGATCCGTCACAGATGGCGCAGGGGGCAGACGATTCAAACCGCCCGCAGCCACCGCAAAATGCTGACCAGCGCAGTGAGGCATCAGAAGATAGTAGCAGCAACAGTGATGACCGCCCGCAGCCGCCCAGCGGGGCAACACAGGGAGCGGATGGCGGTATGCCGGCACAGGACAGAGATAATCACGGACCGGGAGGCGGTGGCATGTCGATGGGCAGCGATGATGTCAAACTGCAGTATATCGATGACGATACCGACAGCTATTCCAATATTTTTGACAATGCCAAGACAGATGTCACCAAGGCAGATAAGAAGCGCCTGATCGCCTCATTAAAATCGCTCAGTGAGGGAACGGACATTGAGGATGTCGTCGATACCGATGAGGTGATCCGCTATTTTGTCGTGCACAACTTCCTGTGCAACGGCGACAGCTATACCGGTTCGATGATCCATAACTATTATCTGTATGAAGAGGATGGACAGATGTCGATGATCCCGTGGGATTATAATCTGGCATTCGGTACATTCCAGTCATCGGATGCGACGGCAGAAGTCAATACACCGATCGATACACCGGTTTCCGGCGGCTCAATGGATGACCGGCCGATGCTGTCCTGGATTTTTGCAGATGATACCTATACACAGTTATATCATCAGTATTTCAGTGAGTTTTTAGACCGTGTGGATTTTGATACTCTCTTTGATACTCTCATAGAAACGACAAAAGAGCTGATCGCTCCTTACGTCGAGAAAGATCCGACGAAATTCTATACCTATGAGGAATTTGAGCAAGGTGTCGAGGCGCTGAAAACCTTCAGCGAACTGCGTACCGAGAGTATAGAGGGACAGCTTGACGGCACGATCCCTTCCACCACCGATGGACAGTCAGAGGATGACTCAAATCTCATCGATGCATCATCACTCACATTGTCGGATATGGGTACAATGAATAACGGGGCGCCGGGTGGCGGCGGAGGTCCCGGTATGGGTGACCGGAATCCTGGCAAGGTGGAGGAGACCGATTCGTCCGAGTAAACCTGGATCATGATTTTCTGTGTAAACTACCTTGACCCTGAACGAATATGACACATTTCTGATTCTGTAAAAAACGGACAAAATACAATTTGAATCATCATATCATGCGTGCTAAGATATAGTTACAGGGGTGGTAGCTGAGGGAAACAGTGAACAGCTACGTGGTTTTAAATGTAATGTACAAACACAAAATTATGGAGGTATTTTACAATGAAAAAACTAATCAACAGCGTAGAAACCGTAGAAGATGAGATGATTCAGGGTCTGGTAAAAGCCTATCCGCAGTATTTGAAGAAGATCGACGGACACAACGTTGTGGTTCGTGCGAACAGGAAAGAGGGCAAAGTAGCATTGATCAGCGGCGGCGGCAGCGGACATGAGCCTGCACATGCAGGGTATGTCGGTGAAGGTATGCTGGATGCAGCGGTTGCCGGAGCTGTATATACGTCACCTGCCTCCGATGCGATCTTAGAAGGCATCAAGGCAATTGCTACTGATCAGGGTGTCCTCATGGTCATTAAAAATTATACCGGAGATGTCATGAACTTTGAGATGGCAGCCGAGATGGCCGAGATGGAAGGTATCAAGGTAAAACAGGTGATCGTCAATGATGATGTTGCAGTCAAAGACAGCTTATATACGGTCGGACGACGTGGCGTGGCAGGAACTGTATTTGTACATAAGATCGCAGGCGCACTGGCAGAGACAGGTGCGAGCCTTGACGATGTGCAGGCAGTCGCACAGAAGGTCATCGACAATGTCCGTACCATGGGCGCAGCGATACTTCCGAGCACGATCCCGGCAGCAGGAAAACCCGGATTTGAGCTGGCAGACGATGAGATGGAGGTAGGTATCGGTATCCATGGTGAGCCGGGGACACACCGGGAGAAGATGATGACAGCCAATGAGATCACGGATCATTTATTAGACAAGATTCTGGCAGATATCGATTACAGCGGCAGTGAAGTAGCAGTTATGGTCAATGGCGCAGGATCTACACCGCTTATGGAGCTCTACATTATCAACAACCGTGTCGCAGATGTGCTCGCAGAAAAAGGGATCAAGGTCGTACAGACATTTGTCGGGGAATATATGACTTCGATCGATATGGCAGGATTTTCCATTTCAGTGCTCAGGCTGGATGATCAGTTGAAGGAGCTGTTGGCAGCCAAGGCAGACACGCCTGCATTTAAGGCGTAAATCAGTGAAAGACCCCGCAGCAGACACCGGCCATCCATGTTAAAGTGGTGGGAGGACGTGATGTTTGCGGGGGATTAAAATATAATGAGGTGACCGGAATATGACAGACCGAAAAAAAGTAGTTGAGATCCTGCTTGCGATGGCAGCGGTACTCGAGAAGAATAAGGAATACCTGACAGATCTGGATAATGTGATCGGAGATGGAGATCACGGCATCAATATGGCACGCGGATTTACAGAGGTGGAAAAACAGGCAGATGCCCTGATGGAAAAGGATATCGGCACGATCTTAAAGACTGTTGGCATGACGCTCGTCTCCAAGGTAGGAGGCAGTTCGGGACCGCTGTACGGTACAGCATTCATGAAGGCGGGTATGGTCATCGGAGCGAAAAATGAGATCGATATGAACGATTTCCTGAATGCATTAGAGACTGGTATCGAAGGTGTCAAAACGCGTGGACGTTCCACGACCGGCGAAAAGACGATGCTGGATGCGATGGTGCCGGCACTGGATGCAATGAAGGAAAAACAGGCAGCAGGTGCAGATGTATCTGAGATCCTCAATGCGGGTGTGGCAGCTGCCGGGGAGGGCGTAGAGGCGACGAAGCCGCTGGTAGCGACCAAAGGACGTGCCAGCTATCTGGGCGAGCGCAGTATCGGACACCAGGATCCAGGTGCTACATCATTTACATTGATGCTGACAGAGATCGCAAAAGCATATTGAGAACGGACATTTATGGAACTGTAAAAGATAGGGCAGTCCTGAAAGGAGCTGACATGGTAGGAATCGTAGTGGTATCCCACAGTGAAAAGCTGGCAGAGAGTATCGTGGATCTGACCAAGATGATGGCAGCCGGCGCACATATCGCAGCAGCCGGAGGTCTGGAGGACGGCAGCTTTGGAACGAGCTATGCCAGGATCAAGGCGGCGATCGATGCAGTATATTCTGACGATGGCGTGATCGTGCTCATGGATATGGGCAGCGCGGTCATGACGACGGAGATGGTATTGGACGAATACGACAGTGCCAAGGTACGCATGGCGGATGCGCCGGTCGTAGAGAGCGCGGTAGCAGCTTCTGTCAGTGCGATGTGCGGCAGTGATCTGGAGACGATTCTTGGGGAGATCGGGGATTTGAAACAGACACCTAAATTCTAAATGATAATATTTATCGATAAAAGAACTGTGCCGGATTGACACAGTTCTTTTATGTAATAGGAAATTTCTGTCACATAACATGTTCCGTAAGGATGCTACGTTACATCACGAATGGACAATGTGAACAAAATACATGTCGACAAATTCACCATTTTGTCGAAAATGATGTGTTAGGCTTGTTTTTTCAAACAAAAAGAGGTATAATAATGGACAAATAGAGAGTTGTTATATGACAGCCGAGAGAGCAGAGCAGGGCAATCGGTAGCAGAAATGCTATGTGTATGTGCATGCTCTTTTTTTTGTTTTCTGATGTTATTTTCAAAAATTAGAAAAAATGAGGCACTTGCTAGAATATTATAGACAACCCACCGTATATTTAAAGGAGGATGTGATGAAACAGCAGTTATATGATGCACTTTCAGACAACCCGATTATCATGGCGATCAAGGATGAGAGTGGATTACAGGCGTGTCTGAATGTACAGGACGCAAACGTTGTGTTTGTGCTCTATGGTGAAGTGGCAACGATTGCTGATATCACGGACAGACTCAAGGCAGCCGGTAAGCAGGTGATGGTGCATATGGATCTGGTGGCAGGTCTTAGCGCACGTGAGGAGGCGGTAGATTTTATTGCAAAGTATACAAAAGCGGACGGTATCATATCTACGAGATTTGAACAGATCAAACGCGGGAAACAGTTGGATTTGAGTACGATCTTCCGCATTTTTGTGATCGATTCAAAGGCAATATCGAATTTGAATCGTCATATCGGTGACTATGCCGATATTGTTGAGATCCTGCCGGGGCTTATGCCCAAGATCATCCGCAGGATGAAAAAACAGTTGAATGTTCCTGTGATTGCGGGTGGTCTGATCGCTGACAAGGAGGATGTCATTCAGGCATTGGATGCAGGGGCTGTAGCGATCTCGACAACGAATGAGAGCGTATGGAATATGTAAGGGACGTTTGGTAACAGGCAGTATCAGGGAAGAGACGTAAACTTGGAATTTTGCATGAGACCGGGAAGGCGGCGCAGATAGGAGGAAAACGAATATGTGTTATGCTACAAAGCGTAAAATTGCAGATTGTGTCAAACAGCTGATGAAAAAGAAAGAGATCCGTAAAATTACGATTCAGGATATTATGGATGCGACAAATATGAGCCGCCAGAGCTTCTATTACCATTTCAAAGATATTTATGATGTACTCGAATGGGTTGCACGGTATGATTTTTCCGATCGGATCGTATCGTGAGCAGGACACTTGCCATTTCTGATAAGCCCGTATCGTTCAT
>OQVS01003112.1_pt1 | contig 10130 bp, 10 predicted proteins | sample 1691601 | NCBI WGS metagenome assembly OQVS01 (sample SAMN03418268, study PRJEB22391) | human gut metagenome | biome: human-gut; feature: organic feature; material: feces | host: Homo sapiens | place: Tanzania | collected 2013-01 | reverse complement strand
TGGAGCGCCGACCAGGCGATCCTTGACCTGCTGGACGCGGAGATCGTGGAATAAAAGACATAGAAAAGCACTTCCCGCCAGCGGCGGGAAGTGCTTTTTGCTGTACATGGGCTGCGAAAGATTTTATTTGCGCCGGTCACCCTCGCGTGCGATCTTGTCGAGCGATTCCTGCCGGACAGCCTGACGAAGCGCCGTCAGGTAGGGCGAAAAGGCGACGTTCTGCTCGCCGTAGGTGAGCTGGAGGTCGTATTCGTGGTCCTCCCAGGTCGAAATGTCGGACTCGTTGTGGGAGATCACGGCCTCGAGCTTGTCGAGCGCCTTGTAGATTTGGGCCTCCTGCGTTTCGAGCGCGGCCATCTCGTCGTAGAGTGCGCGCATCTCCTCGCGGCAGGGGGAGGGAAGCGATGCGACCCACTGGTAGAGCAGCGCTTCCTCCGTCGATTCGTCCTGTGCGGTCTTGTCAAAGGCGGGGATATCGCCCGTGAAGCACTCGCCGAGGTCGTGGATGAGGCACATGCGCGTCACCTTGTCCATGTCGGCCTCGGGAAATTCATCGCGCAGGAAAAACGCCATCAGTGCGATGCGCCAGCTGTGCTCGGCAACGCTCTCGTGCCGCCCGCCGGAGGTGTAGCAGTGGCGGAGGGTGTCCTTCAGCCGCTCGGCGGTGTGCAGGATGTCCAGTAGCTTGTTGGGTTCCATAGAATGACCTCCCGATGCATTTTTCGTCAGTATACCACCGGGGCGGGGTGCAGTCAACGCTTGCGCGGCGGGGAAAGCTGTAGTACAATAGCAGCAAAGAGAGGAGTGTCGCTGTATGGGACTGTTATATGCGCTGGAGAGCATCCGCACGCCGGTGCTGGATAAGATCATGTCGGTCATCACGCTGCTGGGCGGCGAGCTGTTCTTCATGGTCATCGCCGTGGCGGTGTTCTGGTGCGTCAGCAAGCGGGAGGGCTACTATCTGATGATCGTGGGGTTCTTCGGCACGGTCATCAACCAGTTTCTGAAAATACTGTGCTGCGTGCCCCGGCCGTGGGTAAAGGATCCGGGCTTCACCATCGTGGAGAGCGCACGGGCGGAGGCCACAGGCTATTCCTTCCCCAGCGGGCATACGCAGAACGCCGTGGCCACCTACGGCGGCATGGCGCGGTATACGAATAAGACGTGGCTGCGGGTGCTGCTCATCGTGCTTACGGTGCTGGTGGCGTTCAGCCGGATGTATCTGGGCGTACACACGCCGCTGGATGTGGGCGTGTCGTTCGTGGTCGCCGCGGCGCTGGTGATGCTGGTCTATCCCCTGATGGAGGAGGCCGACAGGCGTCCGGCGGTGCTGACGCGCACCATCGCCGTGATGGCGGTGTGCAGCGGGCTGTTTGTGGGGTATCTGTACCTGCGGGGCGACACCGGCACCACCGCCGAGGACACCGCCAACTACGGAAGCTGACGGGCGCTACGCTGGGAATGCTGGCGGCCAACATTCTGGACCGGCGGTACATCCGTTTCGAGACGCAGGCGGTGTGGTGGGCGCAGATCATCAAGCTGGCAGTGGGCTTTGGCTGTCTGCTGGCGATACGCTCCGGGCTGAAAGCCCCGCTGATCGCCCTGCTGGGCGGCAGCGCCGCCATCGCCGGGGGCATCCGCTACCTGCTGGTGGTGCTGTTCGCCGGGTGCGTGTGGCCGCTGACCTTCTGGTGGTTCGGACGGTTGGGGAGAAGATAAGAAAAGCCCTGTATGGGTATGGTATTTGTTGTGCTGCACAGGCCGCCGGGCAAGCGGCGGCGAAAGGGCGGCGCGAGGCGGATGATCTCCGGGAGGTACAAGCTGCCATGTCACAGGTAACAAAGCGGGCGTTGGAACAGTCACTGAAAAATCTGCTTTTGAAAAAGCCGCTGACCAAAATCACCATCAACGACATTGCCGAGGACTGCGGCATCAACCGCATGACCTTTTATTACCATTTCAAGGACATCTACGATCTGGTGGAGTGGTCTTGCCTTGAGGACGCCAGGAGAGCACTGGACGAGAAAAAGACCTACGAAACCTGGCAGCAGGGATTCCTGCAGATCTTCGAGGCGGTGCAGGAGAACAGACCGTTTATCATGAACGTGTACCGCTGCGTCCACGCCGAGCAGGTGGAAAAGTACCTGCAGCCGCTCGTTGACCGGCTTTTGCTGGATGTGATCGACGAGGAAGTGGGCGCCATGAAGGTGCGGGACGAGGACAAGCAGTTTATCGCCCAGGTCTATTCGTATATATTTATCGGGCTGATGCTGGACTGGATCAAGGACGATATGCGCGAGGATCCGCGGCAGATCGTGGACAGGCTTGCCAAGCTGATCAGGGGCTCTATGTCCGCAGCACTCTCCCGATTTCGGTTCTGATTTTATCATTTCCCCAGCATTAATTTCTTCACTTCCCAAAAACAACAGCCCCTCTGTATGTTTGGCAGCCTTACGAAGCCATTTTATAGCTTCTGTTGTATCTCGCTTAACTCCGTCGCCGTTATAGTAGATTTTACCCAAACTAAGCTGAGCCTGAGCATTATTACCATTATTACCATTATTACCATTATCACCATTATCACCATTATCACCATGATCGCTTTGAGCAGCAGCTTTACGGAACCACTTTCTGGCTTTGGTTTTATCTTGGACTATTCCATCGCCATTGTAACAAATTTCACCCAATCTAAATTCTGCTCTTCCATTGGAAGAACTATAGCTATCGTAGTGAAGCTTATTCCATTCAAGAGCCTTGCGATACCACTGTATAGCCATAGCTTTATCTTGATCTGCACCAATACCGTAATAATAGCAATCGCCCAACGCAACTCGTGCATCACCATGCTCGGAAACTCGGCAATCACTTTTTCTTGCACTTTGACAAAGCTTTGCAAAATATTTGGCTGCTTCTCTTCTATTTTGCTGCACCCCGTCCCCATTCCAATAACATTTTAATAACATAAACTGAGCAGCGGTAGATTGATGGGGCTCTCTGCCGCAATATTCTGTAAAAGCATTATGGAAATCCAAAATAGTATCTCCCTTTTCGGCAGCCTCGCGGAACCATTTTATAGCTTCCTTCTTATTTTGCTTTACCACCTCACCATACCAACAAAACTCTCCAACTGAATATTGAGCATTTGCATCTCCTTTATCAGCTTGCATAATAAGGTACTTTAGAGCCTCAGTTTTATTAGGTTCAATTTGATTGCCATCAACATCTTTTCCGTTATAACACATACTAAATGTGCGATAGAGCATACCTCTAGCAAAACCACTATCTCCATATTGTATGATGTTTTCACGTAAGCGAGAGGTTTCATAGTCATCAGCCAAAGCTATCTCAATAGAGCAAAATGACAAAGCGCCAACAAACATTAAAGCGGTCAAAGATAAAGTAATATTATCAATAAATCTATTTTTACCAACGTTGAACATATGCTTACTCTCCATCCATACAATTAAATGTTTTTATTTACCCATCAACGGCGAATACCAATTTAGTACATTGTATTCACTTAAAATTAAGACAATAGATTCTTACTAACGTGAAAATTAACCACAGCAACTACCAATCATACCCAAAACAATAAATGTAACTATACAACCACAGAAGCTTGTCAATTCGTCCTCTTCTTTGGTTTCTTTATTTTCTTTTTTAGCTTCCTTTTTTTCTTTATATTTAAGTTTTTTATATTTAGCTAATAACGCGTCAACCTTATCTCCAACACTAATATCCTCTTCCAGTGCTTTATCAACATAAAGGTCTAATTTTTCCTTATCACCCTTTTTTCCATATCTTTCTGCTAAAGCGACATAATTTTCTGCCCTACGCCGAGCTGCAGCGGCATCATCAACAGTAACTTGACCGCTTACTTTTGTATGCTCACCAATTAAAATTTTTTTGCCACAATAAGAACAAAAAGCTACATCTCTATCTTCGGGCAAATCTAAGTTAGCTGCGCAGTTGGGACAAGTCAAGTTTATCATATCAATACTCCTACAAAAAAATATGAAACTTCCAAGAAACAAGCCTGTCTATGTGCGGGAATATATTGTATATAATATTTGGCACAATAAAGAGCAGAAAATAGTATTCTATTTTGACAATTCTTTTAATCTGGTTTTTGCACCAACATGCCATTTTTTGGCAGCTAATCCATACCATTTTTTGGCTTCATTGATGTTTTTCTTAACACCATCACCTTTGTAATAAAGCTCACCTAAAAGGAACCGTGCTTCAACTGTGTCATCGCAAAAATCGTCATCCCGAGCTTCAGCAACTTCACGCCATAGTCTTCTGGCTTCTGTTTTATTCTGGTCTACAAAAATACCATAGTAAAAACATTTACCTAATACAAATTTATATTCTGGAAATTGGTCACCATACTCACTACAATTTCTAATTATTTCATTAAACCATTTTCTAGATTCTTCTAGATCTTGTTCTACAACATGACCATACCAATAGCATTTGCATAACATAAATTGAGCATCTGCATGATGCAATTCAGGAGGATAACGTCCCTCTAAGTTACCTCTACCAAGAAACACCCCTTCCTCAGCAGCTCTGCGATACCACTCGAGAGCTTCCGCCGTATCTTGCTTAACACCATCGCCTTTCCAATACATTTCAGCTAACTTAAATTGCGCATCAGCAACGGTTTGCCCCTTCGTTCCAATATGCTCTTTCGCGGCCTTACGATACCACTTTAGAGCCTTGCCTTTATCTTGTGGCACATACCAACCTTTAAAATGCCCCTTAGAATAGATATCACCAAGCATAACCATGGCAAAAACTTCACCTTTTTCAGCTGCTTTACTAATTTTACTCACACTTGTATAGTTCTGGAGTACACATCCCATACAAGCTTTTGCTTCATCATTGCCTATAGTTGCACTGAATATAACACAAAAAGTTGTTACAGCTGATACAGCAATAACCTTTAAAACTGTTTTAAGTGTATGACTTTGAAACACTAGTTAACTCCTTTATTTTTATTTTCTGCCCTGATTCAAACTAGTTAATAACATGCTTATCAAAATAAGTGACAACTAATCATTAATAGTGCAAAATGGACGACCCCTTCTCAATTTTTCGTGATTTCCGTTACATTTTATTTTGTAGCCATTGTCATAAGATATAGAATACTGACTATCGTTAGTCGGACAAGTTAACATATTATTGCTTATATAAGTGGGTGTGAGAGCTGATAAATTGTAAGGGTAATTTCCATTACTATTGCGATACAGTTCACAAGCAGCAGCTAATTCTTTTAAATTACTAACACATTTTTCATAGTCGTAAATTTGTCTCTGCATTACTTTACCTTCAGCAGATCCTTTTTGAGATATCAAGCTAAAAACTTCCAAAGCCGACTTTTTATCTTCAAATTTATTATAAAGTAAACATCCCAACCTAGACATTGCCTCAATATTGCCAAGATCAGCAGCCTTGATAAAATATGAGGCAGCCTGCTCAAGGTAATATCTGCGATTAATGAACTGTGCATCGTCATACAAATTTTCGTAACCTTGTGCTATCTTGAAAAATAATTCTTCTTTCTTGAACATTGGATCTTCATAACAATCAAGTTTTGAAGCCCTTTCCCATGCACTAACTGCATCAGATTCATAACGACTATCATGGTAATGCTCACCAAGTATATAACATACATTACCATCTAAATAATCACTAGATTGTCCATATGCTTGTTTAAACAGCGCTATAGATTTACCATAATCCTTTTTAACACCATCTCCATAGTAGAAATGCCACCCCAACCCAATTTTCGCATCACAGTCACCTTGGTTTGCTTTTTGAATATAAAAGCGTATAACGTCAGTAGTTAGTCCAGCATTACTAGCCATTTGAAGATAAACACGTCCCAATTTTTTATTTTTTTTGACACCATTTCCCTCAAAATAGCAACGTCCCAAATACAATTGCGATTCAGCATCCAAATGTACAGCCGTTTCAGCTTTTGTTTTAGCTTTTTTTATTTTTTTAATTTCCTCATTATTTTCTTCATAAGAACAAGCCATAGCAGATAATTCATCATTTTCTTCCCAAACTGCCTGGTTAAAAAATCCATCTCCACTGTATGTCAATGTCATATTGTCACCAATATCGGAAGCTTGACTATTACTGTCCTGATTTACAGTAGTAGAGCTATTGTCTTCATTGCTCTGGCTTTCTGCTGCCGAAGTGCTGTCATCAGAGGATGTGCTTGGTTCTTGATATTGAATAGTCGTTGTGGGAGTAGCTTCATGCTTATCTCCGTCAGCTTCTTGCTTAAGCTTATGACTAACAACAGATACTGCTATGGCAAAAATAACAGAAACTACGATTATAATATTTTTAGCACTAGGATTTTTAACTTTGCTGGCCAGAGAAAACCCAGCGATAACTATAGCTATCGCTGCTATAGGCCAGAAATATACAGTAATCCAAGTAGCAATGAAGGCAAAAATTGCACAGCCAATAATTTCTTCTTTAAGTGCCTTCATTAAGTTTATATATATAACATTGAAGCATTTATGATAAACAACGAAGCCTAAGATCATGTAAAACAGAAAAATTACAAGACAGACACCACTCATAGCTTGAGACATTTCATACTCTCCATCCTTACAACAAACTTTTATTATCTAATGAACAATTTGAGGATATGCTGTTTCCCCTAAAAAATCGCAGTTTGCATAATACTTATCTATAAAGTCACTACTAATTATTTAATAATAATTATCAATATAAGCAAAAAATTAATGCAGAAACTATGTGCGCTATTTTGCCGTAAAAACGCATTTATTAGATTGTATTATGTTAAATTTGTAATATTTAAATTAAATAGTAGGAAAAACAAAAAGATCCTCAAATTGTTCATTTGAGGATCTACTTTAACCTTTTGCGGTAGCGCTTAGTGCTAATAGCTCTTTCAATTCCAGTTTAAACTATCGCAAGTTACGATCAGCCATTAAAGTATTAGCTTTATGTATGGATTTAGAAACGGCCACTTTGTTGATAGTATTGATACCATCTTCACCATCACTTTTAATTACAAGTTCTACTTTACACATATTGTATAATAAGCCAACTAAAAGCACAGTATTTTCAATAACTAAGCGCTCATGTTCAATATAATTATTCCAGTCTGTGCGACCGGTATTAACTAAATGCTCAAGAGTATTTAAATGGCCTTTATATATGTTCTTTACCTCTACTAAGGTACGGAGATATTCATCGCTAGTTTGGCGTAAATCAATTAAATAATCGCAAATTTTATTGATTTTTTCTTCAGCTCTAAGCATTTGCGAGTAGGCCTCATCAGCTTTATCACACATTTGGTCGCCGCTAAGAGCAAAAATTATGCCGACAACCAGTAAGCCTACACCTAAAGTAGCTCCTCCCAAAACGGCAGTACCTAAGGCCATTCCGCCTCCTCCAGCTGCCAAAGAACCACCACCTAAAAATGCTAAAATAGCGTTGGTAGCTGCTGCACCACTCAATCCAGAAATGGCTGTGCCAGTAGAAGCAACTCCTACGGCTGTAACAGCTGCCGTGGTAGCGCCAGAAGCAGCAACGGCTCCCGCAGTACCTACGGCTGCTCCGCCTAAGCCGCCTAAAATAACCCCAGCTCCCACTGAAACTTTCTTTAAATCTTCCCTATTATATTTAGGTAACCCCAAATTATTTCGCTTATAAGTAGCAAAATGAGGTCTATTTTTAATCTGCTCAAAAAGATCGGAAAACTTCTCAAAGCTTTGAAGAATGCGCAATTCTAATTTGCCCAGTTTATCCATACGCTCATTGGTAGCTGTGCTTTCATTCTTAAAACGCCGTTCATTATCTTCGTGACGAGCTTTGGCGCTTTGCATAATATTATTAGCTTCCTTCATTTTAGAAGCGCCATGTATAGCAGCTCCAGCACCAACAACTCCGGCAGTAGCCGCAGCCCCTCCAAGAAGCCAGGGAACAGCTGCAACAAGAAATGGCAATGGCATAGAATTTACTCCTTTAAATTCGGCTACTTTACTTTTACCATAATATTAACAAATATTAAATTCACCAAAAATAGTACTTATCTATTTATATGGAGTTATGTGCAAGCCTTTTTAACTTTCGACAGCTCTGATAGTTTATTTTTAAATATTCATCATAACTTAAAGTCTCTTTGAAAAAGGTTTCGTAACATTTATCAACACGACATAGCAGCGGTCTTTGTTCATAAATAGAGCACAAATTGCCATCTAGATATTTGCATACTCCGTCTCCAGTATGCAATTGAGCATATAGCGGCGAGTGGCTTAAATTTCGGCAACATAAACCACAGCGATCGCATTGAAACATCTTAGCAAAACTCCAAACGGGAAGATTTATCTTGCATAAAGCTATCAAAACTTCCCTTATAAGGTAAAGAAATGCCCAGATTGCGATACTCGTTTTTTAATATACCTGTTAAATCAGCTTCACTATTAGCACAATTTATGCGCTCAAGCAATTGTTTATAGGCGCTCGTTTCTTGCTTAAACCGCTCATAATCTATCTTTGCAAGCTGAGAAATATATTCGTCCAAAGCCTCATTTATTCTAATATAGGCGTCTAGCTGTTTTTGTAACGGCAGACTGATTCCTGAACGAATACAAATTTCCTTAAAGACCAATAATGAAAATTTGTACCAAGCAATTAAATTCAAGCGCAAGAAAAAAGCTAAGCAATTGCCGCCAGAACGTATGTAGGCGTCAGCTCCATCCATTAAACACAAAACTCCCTGGCCAATAAGCAACATTATACGCAAATCATCATGTTGTATACTAGGAATACATTCTTTTAATGGTCTTTTATAATGGAAGTAATGCTTAAGCGCCCAAATAAGTTTTATAAACAAATCACACAGAACTACAGGAATAGCCATAGTCAGTCCCCATCTGGCATCATATCCAGCTTGGAAAACTTTTGTGGCTAAAATAGCTAAAGTGTTTCTATCTTGACCTACTTGAAAAGAACCAAAATTGCAAAGTTGAAACAACTCGTAAAAAGGAATAACTACACCGCTTCCGCGTCCACCCTGCCCAACGGAGCCGGAGCTGCCGGCTACATCAGACATAATATGTCCAAGCCAATTTACAAATCCGCAAAATAGTTTAGAGATAAAATTGCTGCCTCTAAGCTCAAAAGTATCAGTTTTTATAGTTATGAACTTACCATCACTCAAAAAAGTGGAAGTTGAAGTGAACTGATTAAGGATAGAGAAGAACAATCCCACAATATCGGGAGAATGGGCCAGCGACTTCATGTGGTGATTTTTGGAGGACATATTTAAGGCTCCACCTACATCAGCCGTATGCCTCTGATCGTAATTTACCGGAAACTTTTTTTCTAAAAACCCTATAGCGCTAGCTTCTTTGCCATTATCTTTCCAGCCGCACATTTTGGCAAAGCCCATAACTGCTTTGTCAACTTGGCTATCAGTCCAAGTTTGGAGTATCGTACTGCATTGATGAAGTTCTTGAAGGAAAATGATGTACAGACCACTTTCCATTATTTACCACTACATAGTAGTAAGTTTTATGCAAAGAAACATGGAAATCGTAAATTACCTAATTGTGATTTCTATGGAGATTGTCTTGTAAGATTGCCTTTATATTATGAATTATCTGACATGGAGGTGAATAAAATAATTGGGCATATTATAGATTTTTGTTCTAAATATTAATAATTTATCCTCATCTGAAGTTGGTCAGCTAGCGGGATTCGAATTCTCGGTGAGGTACAGAATATTACAAAAATGAGATTACATTTATTTCAAGACGAGAAAATTATAAATAGAACTATATTCTTTTTTGAAAAGGTATATCCTGGAGAAAATAAGTTTGTAGTAGTTTTACCTAAAAATAAAATTAAATGTAAATATGTTAATGTGGACAATACTAATGTATTTGTAGTACATTATAATACTGAAGAGTTTTGGAGAATAATTGGTCAAGTTAACTGTTATAATGAAATTATTATTCATTATCTTACAGATGATATGACCTTATTCTTGTCAAAGATAGATCATCCTAATATTTATTGGATAGAATGGGGTGGTGATCTCTATAACCATCTCCTTCGGTATAAAGGTTTTC
>OQVS01003110.1_pt1 | contig 10138 bp, 13 predicted proteins | sample 1691601 | NCBI WGS metagenome assembly OQVS01 (sample SAMN03418268, study PRJEB22391) | human gut metagenome | biome: human-gut; feature: organic feature; material: feces | host: Homo sapiens | place: Tanzania | collected 2013-01 | reverse complement strand
GCATACTTCAACTTCAAATAATGCTTCACTTCTTCCTCCAAGGAAACATCTCCGCTCTTATCCGCATGCACAATCTGCGAAGGACGTTTGTTCACCACCAAAAGATGGTTATCCTCATACAAAAGCTGCCCATGCAATGTCAAATCCTCGTAATCCATTTCCTTATATATTTATGAAAGAAGTCGAACCCATGTTACGAAAGCCCAATCACAGACTTGCCAAAATGGAAAGCCCTCCCTTCACCTTATCCTCCAAATCCACATGCACGCAAGCCTCCAAAGGAATGAACAAATCCACCCTCGAACCGAACTTTATGAAGCCAAGCTCCGCTCCCTGCGTAACCGCCTCTCCCTCCTTGGCATAACAAACAATCCTTCTTGCCAAAGCACCGGCTATCTGACGGACGACAACCTTCTGCCCCTTCTCGTTTTCTATGCAAATGGTCGTTCTCTCGTTCAAAGTGGAACTCTTGGGGTGCTTTGCAATGAGATATTTACCGCTATGGTAATTCGTATAAATTATCTTGCCGCTTATCGGATAACGATTGACGTGAACATTATTCGGGGACATGAAAGTGGAAATCTGAATGCACTCCTGTTTCAACACCTCCGGCTCGTAAACCTTTTCGACCACCACTATCGTACCATCGGCAGAGCCAATCACCTGATTGGGATTATGCACCAACTCTCTCTTCGGAATACGGAAGAACCTTATCACCACACCTGCCAAAAGCCATACAAAAGCTATGAGAACATACCAATAGATCTGCCAATGGCGAACAAAATAAACAAGAACGGAAGTTATGATGATTGCCAACACTATGGCAACCGCACTAATCTTATAGCCCTCTCTATGTATATACATCTTATTATGTCTTTCAATTCAACAAACCCGGGAAACGAGTACTTAGTAACTGCACGATGCCAAGCACTATCCACATGACAGGCAACACCAACAACAGAATATCGAACCTATCCAGTATTCCGCCATGCCCCGGCAATATATTACCACTGTCCTTCACCCCCATCTGTCTCTTGAACATCGACTCGATAAGGTCTCCGAATGTTCCGACAACGGTTGTTACCACAGCCATCAGCAACCATATATATACGTTTCCGCCAAGCAACTGCCACATAACGACACCTGCCAGAACCGTAGCGGCAAATCCGCCGAAGAAACCCTCCCAACTCTTCTTGGGCGAGTGGCGTTCAAACAATCTTCTCTTGCCGAACTTGCAACCTATAAGGTAAGCGAATGTATCATTGCACCATGCGAATATGAAAATGCTCAAAAGAACATTGCAATCAAAGTAATCGTGCATTGCGAAAAGCAGATTGCTCAAAGACAACGGCAAAACAATGTAACCGACAGCGGTAAGAGAATATGCCATCGAAGTAAAAGGCGTTGCACTCTTCACATACAAAGCCGAAATAGCCAAAGCAATAATGCACAGCAGGCTTGCAAACATGGCAATCGCCGAATATGCAAAGCCGAAAGCATGAGATACCAAAGCAAGATAGGAAAACACGGAAACGAAATAAATCATGGGAGCATTCAGACTTACTTCCGCCTTGGCACTCACAGAGATAAATTCCCTCAATGCCAATATCATTATCATGCCGAAGTAAACGGCTGCAACATATCGGTCGATACATACCGCCGCTATTACACTCAAAACATATATTGCCCCTGTTATTGTTCTCTTTGTTAAATCTTTCATCTTATCAACCCGCTATAACAAATACATACAACTCTCTGATTTCCTCCTCTATCAAATCGCCGGATTTTATGTTCAATACCCATTGCGGAGGCGTCTCCGGCATGTTTTCAAGCGTCATTCTGTAGCTCTCCTGTATCTGAGACTCGAAAGCAATCACCACCATTATCGGCGTAAAATGCCGCAAGTGAGTACCCGCTCCCTGTGTGGAGGTTATTATTATGCTGCCTGTTCGAGCTATCATGGACTGACAAAGTCCTATTCCGACGGTCGTATCCTCGTCATCCATGAATGTCTCGAGTCCGAACTTGGCAAGATATGATTGCAGGCTCGGAGAAAAGGAAACAATCTTGTTCCACTTCCGATAAGCTACCAGATTACGCAGATTATCGATGAACTCTTTCTCGTCTGCACAATAAACGAACTTGCCTTTGCCCTTCACGAACTTTTCGGCAAACACCATAAGCGGTTCATCCGACAAAGGGCAATACATCTCCGGGTAGTTCGTCGTGGCGGAAGCGGCGTTGCCGTCTTTTTCGAGCAAAGCTGCCCTCAACAGTTTCAAAACTTTTTCCTTTCCGGAGCTGCCTTTCATCTGCTATTCTTCCGCTTTTGTATCTTTTGTCGAAGATTTCTCTTCCGCTTGCTCTGTCTCGTCATTCCACGGACGCTTTCCATAAATTTTTTCCACGTCTTCCCTGAATATGACTTCCCTGTCTATGAGTATGGCTGCCAAAGCGTCCAACTTCTCCCTGTTCTCCGACAATATGGATTTGGCTTTCGCATACGCTGCTTCGACCATTCCATGTATCCTGTCATCGATTTTCTCTGCCGTTTTCTCGCTGAACGGTTTCTGGAAGCCGTATTCGCTCTGTCCCGTGGAATCGTAGAAACTCAAGTTGCCGATTTCCTTATCCAAACCGTAGTAAACAACCATTGCATACGCCTGCTTGGTTACTCTTTCCAAATCGTTCAACGCTCCCGTGGAGACTTCTCCGAACACCAACTCCTCTGCCGCACGTCCTCCGAGCAAAGAAACCATTTGATCCATCAACTGAGCCGTGGTTGTAATCTGTCGTTCCTCCGGAAGGTACCATGCAGCACCCAAAGCGGAGCCTCGCGGCACTATTGTAACCTTTACCAACGGATTTGCATGTTCCAAGAGCCAGCTGACCGAAGCATGACCTGCCTCATGGTAAGCAATGGTGCGTTTTTCCTTTGGCTTGATTATTTTCGTTTTCTTTTCCAATCCGCCGATAATCCTATCCACAGCGTCAAGGAAGTCCTGCTTGCCTATAATCTTCTTATCGTTCCTCGCCGCTATCAAAGCAGCTTCGTTACACAGGTTCGCAATATCCGCTCCCGAAAAACCCGGCGTTTGCTTTGCAAGGAAATCTATATCGACCTCCTTGCTGTCGTATTTAAGGTTCTTCGTATGAACCTTGAATATGGCTTTTCTTTCTTCCACATCTGGCAATTCCACATGTATCTGCCTGTCGAACCTGCCGGCACGCAACAACGCTTTATCCAATATATCTGCCCTGTTCGTGGCAGCAAGAATTATCACACCGGCATTTGTACCGAAGCCGTCCATTTCCGTCAAGAGTTGGTTCAATGTGTTTTCCCTCTCATCATTCGAGCCGGAAGCCAGATTCTTTCCCCTCGCCCTGCCGATGGCATCAATCTCGTCTATGAATATTATGCACGGAGCTTTTTCCTTTGCAGTCTTGAACAAATCTCTCACACGGGAAGCTCCCACGCCCACGAACATCTCCACGAAGTCGCTGCCAGAAAGAGAAAAGAACGGCACCTTTGCCTCACCCGCCACTGCCTTTGCCAGCAAGGTCTTACCCGTTCCCGGAGGACCTACGAGCAACGCACCTTTCGGAATTTTGCCTCCGAGTTGCGTATATTTCGACGGATTTCTGAGGAAGTCCACAATCTCCTTCACCTCCACCTTTGCCCCCTCCAAACCTGCGACATCGGCAAAGGTAACCTTCACATCATTATCCTTATCATAAAGTCTCGCCTTGCTTTTTCCCACATTGAATATACCGCCGCCCATTCCGCCTCCGGAAGAACCGTTTCTCATCATTCTGAAAAAGACGAACCATATAACGAGCATGATAACCAGCGAAAAGAGAAACATGGAATTTTCACCGAAGAAACTCTTTCTCGTCTCACTTTCGACGTTTATTCTGAGATTGGCAATGATTTCCTGCTTCTTCAACTCGCTTTCGATGTCCACGGTGTCCTTTGCAATCCATTGATTCTCCACCGTCTTCAACTGTTCGCGAAAATCATCGTAATTGACGAACTTATAAATATAGAAACCTTTGCTTACATCGGAACCGTCGGACAAAAACCCCGGCTTCGGTTTCAAATCCTTGTAATCGTTGTCGTTTTTGATTTTGTCGGGCTTGATATAGACCTCCGCAAACTCCTTATTGACAACGTTTATCTTGGAATAATCCTTATCGAGCAGCACCTTCTGCAATCTGTCCCACTTTATATCCTTGCTTATCGCACTTTCGCCATCACCGGTGAACCATACCACACCCAAAGTAAGGATAACCAAAAAGTAAATCCAATACAGGTTGAACTTGAATTTACCTCCACCCAAAGGTCTTTCACCTTTATTGTTTTGTTTGCCTGCCATACTACTCTTCGTCCTCGAAATGAATTTGTTTAACGTCTTTCCACATCGCCTCTATGTTGTAGAACTCTCTCGTTTCAGCCAAGAAAACATGTATCACAACGTCAAAATAATCCAACAGCACCCATTGACAATTCTGCAAACCCTCCACCCTGCGGGGTTTTATGCCTGTCATCTCCCTGACCTGCCTTTCGATTTCGTCTGCCAAAGCATCGACATGAGAGGGCGAATTGGCAGTACAAAGAACGTAGTATTCAAACAACGAACCCTCCACTCCGTCAAAATCAATCAATGTTATCTGCCTGCCTTTTTTTGACTTTATGGCTTCGACAGCTATCTTGGAAAGCACTTCCGCTTCTTTCTTCTGTTTTGTCATCAGTCTGTATTATGAATTTCCTTGCAAAGATACGAATATATACGGTATATCAAAACGAAAAGCCTCACAATTTGTTCGCAAGCAACACCTGCCGCCACCGAAACGCCGATTCGACCACAACCAAACGCCGATTGAGAAAATTCTTTCGGCGTTTTATTTTCGTGGAACGGCGATTCGATTTTGCGACCTTCCGTTTCATTTCTCTCACAGCTCGACAATCACGGAGGCATTCTGCCTCGTAATCCATGCTTCACCCACCTGAAAGGAAACCAAATCAAGAGGCGGAACAGGCAGAAAACAACTCCGAAAATATCAAAAGCAAATCGCGAATAAAGATTATTCTTCGACTTTATTCCATGCTGCAATAAATGAATTGTACCCACTAATAAATACTCTAACATTTGAAATCACTCCCACGAAACAATATGTTTTAAGAGATGCATGCAGGATTTATTGAGCAGCTACATTGTAACAAGCATGTAAATCAGGAATTTTGTCATATTGAACGAAAAGTGTATATTTACGCATGATTATCTATCACAACACGACCGCAGCGAAAAGTCCCCTGCCGAGAGAGACTTCTTGCCCGTCTCCGTCTCTATCAACAACTACAAAGTCTCCCTGTCTTGTTTGCCAAGAACGAAGCCGCAACAGCAGAGACTTTTACATTTCAACTTCCGAATTTCGATTTGTTGCATGAGTTGATATCAGACTTTTCGTTCATTACAAAGCCCTACGCTTATCAAGAATACTTTGCTTCAACTATCAGACTATCAAAGGAGGAGAAAACCACCTCTTTGTCAGCCATGACAAAAATTTCCTCACATTGTACACGGTTTCGAATTATTTCATATTTTTGCAACGTGGTTGGAAAAAGACCCCGACCATGTCTTATTGAGATTAAGAAACGCAATGCTTTATCGTATTGTTTAGAAACGTAGGAAATTTCTAATGCGATTGAGATACGAGATATAGCAGGGTTGTTTCTTTACGCTTCCGGCATAGAGTAGTAACTTATATTATCGTATCTCAGGTTTTTCCTACGACCTCTAAACAAGTAATAAAGTAGCAGCTCTACGCTTCCTTTGTTTTTATGTATCGCCTTTCCGAGCTGCAAAGGCAGAAAAATTCTTTTTCAAATGGAAGAAAATAAGAAAACCGAAGAACTCCAAAGCAGAAGAGAGTTCTTCAAACAAGCGGCAAAGAAGGTTTTGCCAATCATCGGTGCCATAGCTTTGGCAAATGTCCCATTGTTATCCCACGCAGCAGAAAAAGCACCTACGTATTGTAAAGGCTGCAATAGTGATTGTGCAAGTGGTTGCAGAACTGGTTGTAAGATAGGTTGTGGAAATAGTTGCTATGTGTACTGTGAAGCACAAACAAGATCCCATGGTGGAAATGGATGTGAGTCTTGTACGCATCTTTGTCAGGGATGCACAGGTCAGTGCAATAGTAGTTGTAATGGTGCTTGTACTCGGAGTAACTACACTGTTCATTAATCCCAAAAGGCTATTGAGATCAAAGTTAAGATACCTCAATAGCCTATTAAAGTTTGAATTATGAATGAAATAAAGGATTTAAGTAGCAGTTGGGGAGATGGAACCACAAGTAAGAATATCACTTTCATTGTTACGAAGGATTGTCAGCTTGCTTGCAAATACTGCTATCTTGTGGGTAAAAACGAAAGCGAAAGAATGAGTTGGAAGATTGCCAAGCAGGCAATAGATTATATCCTTGACAACGAGCAGGATTTCCCGGAGCAATCTGTCATTTGGGACTTTATCGGAGGAGAACCGTTTTTGGAGATTGAGTTGATTGACAAGATTTGCGATTATCTCAAAACGGAGATGTATCGTCGCAACCATCATTGGTTCAATTCTTATCGCTTCTCTTTCTCGACCAACGGCATAAATTACCATACCGAAGAGGTGCAGGACTTCATTAAGAAGAACAGTTCGCACTTGAGCATAGGAATAACCATAGACGGAACGGAGAAAAAGCACGACCTGAACAGGGTTTACAAAACGTCGGGCAAGGGTTCATACAAGGATGTGGTCAAAAACATTCCTCTGTGGATAGAACAATTCCCAAATGCCGGCACGAAGGTTACGATAAGCAGTGCAGACATTCCGTATATCTGCGAGAGCGTGTTGCATTTGTATTCCTTGGGTATCAAAGAAGTCTATATAAACTGCGTTTTTGAAGATGTGTGGAAAGAGGGTGATGATTTGCTTTTTGAAAAGCAGTTGGTCGAGTTGGCGGATGCAATAATCGACAAAGGGTTGTACAATGATTATGTTTGTTCTTTCTTTTCGGAGCGTTTGGGAAAGCCTCTTGACAAAAAGTTGATGAACCAAAATTGGTGTGGAGCGGGGAGAATGCTTGCCATCGATGCACAAGGAAATTTTTATCCATGCACTCGTTTTGCACAATATTCGCTTCGCAGCAAACAAGCAATAGTCATAGGCAACGTAAAGGACGGTATAAACAAGGATAGGTTACGTCCGTTTCTGTGCCTCGACCGTTGCACTCAAAGCAAACAGGAGTGTATCGATTGCGAAGTGGCGGAGGGTTGTGCATGGTGTCAAGGCGAGAACTACGATGCGGCATCGACAAATACCATTTATCAGCGTGCTACTGCCATTTGCAAGATGCACAAAGCCAGAGTGAGAGCCAACAATTATTATTGGAACAAACTCTATCGCAAATTGGAGTTGGAGAATGAGCGAGAGACTTTCGAGAAAAGCAAGAAAGAGTTGAATTCCAAAATCTGTTAGTCGTATGTTGAAATATTTGGTAATATTGTTAGATGACAAGGCTGCTTCGTATTGCTATTACGAGCCGAAAGGAATATGTAATGAGAAGCATTCTTCGCAAAGCGGTCTTATCGGTTTGCAAGATTTGAAAGAGGGTATTCGTTTTGCGATGTTGGAGAATTTGAACATACAGTTCGTTTATCCGAATTTCGATTTGCCGCAGGAATATAAAGAGTTGATTCATTCCATAGATCATAGCAGCGTTCGTTTTGCCACAAGTGGTGAACAGGCTGAGGTTTATGTGATTGAAGGCTTTGAGATGTTACATGCAACCGAACTTAGGGAAGATGGAGTTTATGTTCTGAGGTGCAAAAGGCAGGAGTTGATGACCCGAAAGGAAGACATAAAAGCGTTATTCGGCAAGATCAGACGTTTGAATGTTGTGTTTACCGACATGGAAACGTTTGACGAGAAAGATTTTGAATTGTACAAAGAAGCTCTTATCGAATTTGCAGACGCTTTATCGGAAACGCTTAAAACGGGACAAGATTTCCAATTCAATCTTTTGACGGATAGAGTTATGTTGGAGCAAATGAATAACTGTGAAGCCGGCATAGAGAATATCACTTTGGCTCCGAACGGGAAGTTTTATTTGTGTCCTGCGTTCTATTATGAGAATGCAGATGATTGCATCGGCACCTTATCGGAGGGATTGGATATAAAGAACAGACAACTCTTAAAATTGAAGTATGCTCCTCTTTGCAGAGTTTGCGATTGCTACCAGTGCAAGAGGTGTGTTTGGCTTAATCGTCGCTTGACCTTGGAAGTCAATACACCATCTCATGCACAGTGTGTGGTGTCTCATTTGGAGCGTAATGCATCAAAGTATTTGATTGAGAAAACCGGCTTGAATGCAAAAGAAATCAAGGAAATAGATTATTTGGATCCCTTTGATGTAAGGGAACAATGGTAAAAAAGAAACAGGAAATGAAAAAACAGATAGGTAAAGTAAGTTTGGAAGAAAAGGAAGAGATACTTTCTTTGTTTGAAAGGCGTAACGGACTGACCGAGTTGTCAAAAATCGTTACTGCGGATAATGTCGATTTGTACGAGAAACTTGTTAAAGACTTGGGAGAGACGAGTCGTAAGTTTCAAGATTGGTGGAGCAGAATGGGAAACAAGTATCAATGGGAAAGTGTCGAGGGTGGTAACTGGGAAATCGATTTCGATACTTGTGAAATCTACTTAAATTGTTAGTTATGCAGTTACTTATGATTGGAACATCCGAATTGTTGATAATCGGAGGAGCTGTTTTGTTACTTTTCGGCGGCAAGAAAATACCTGAATTGATGAGGAGTTTGGGCAAAGGGGTAAAAGAGTTCAAAGATGGTATGAATGAAGTGGGGAATTCTTCATCACAGCAAGAGGAGAATAATATTAATCCTGATGAAAATACACAAGAGAAAATTCATGCTGATTATTCAAGCCGAGAAACAGGAATAAATGAGAAAGAAAAAGGACAGTAACCGATTGACATTTGCAGAGCATATAGACGCTTTACGTTTTATGCTCTGCAAAATTGTCATCGTTGTTACGGTATTGAGTATTGTTGTGTTCTGCTTTAAGGACACAACTTTTTCTATATTATTTGCCCCAAAGGATTGGCAATTCATAACCTATCGATTGATAGAAGATATTGTTAACAATATGGGAATAAGTTTCCGATTTGCACCATATAAGGTCGATTTGATAAGTACGGAATTGTCTGCCCAGTTCATGACACATATAAGCACTTCTATGTATTTGGGATTACTATTGGCTTCCCCTTATATATTGTTTGAATTGTTCCGATTCGTTATGCCGGCTTTGTATAAGAATGAAAAACGAGCATCCATTGTTGTCGCTATATCTATGTATCTGCTTTTTGCAGTAGGTGTTTTCATGAACTATTATATCATATTTCCAATCTCCTTTCGATTTCTTGGGACTTATCAGGTTGCAGAGAATATAGCCAATACCATTACACTATCTTCATATATCAAGACATTTTCAACGCTTACTTTTGTTTTGGGCTTGATTTTTCAGTTGCCTGTGGCTGCATTCATTTTAGCTAAAATGAATGTATTAAAGATCGATTTTTTGAGGCATTATCGCAGACATGCTTTTGTGGTTATTCTTGTTGTTTCGGCTATAATAACTCCGCCGGATGTCTTTACATTGATTTTGGTCTCTCTTCCGATGTATTTGCTCTATGAATGCTGTATTTTGATTGTCGCAAGAACAAAAGCCAAGGTATGAATTGCTTGATGTACGCTTTATTTCTCGATTTGAATGGAATTACATGCGATTTTAATCGACTGATATTTTGTGAGATAGAATTTAATTTTCATTTTTCATGGAAAAAGATTTGGTATGTCGGAGAAAAAATGTAATTTTGCAATCCCAATTCACACGTAACCGTTAGGGTTGAATGGAATTGGAGAGATGGGTGAGTGGCTGAAACCAACAGTTTGCTAAACTGTCGTACTCGAATAAGGGTACCGGGGGTTCGAATCCCCCTCTCTCCGCAGTCTTTCCGAAACGAGTGGTTGGGGGAAAAGCAAAACGGGGTATAGCGTAGTCCGGTTATCGCG
>OQVS01003107.1_pt1 | contig 10143 bp, 7 predicted proteins | sample 1691601 | NCBI WGS metagenome assembly OQVS01 (sample SAMN03418268, study PRJEB22391) | human gut metagenome | biome: human-gut; feature: organic feature; material: feces | host: Homo sapiens | place: Tanzania | collected 2013-01 | reverse complement strand
AAAACGGCAAAGCCGCCGCAGGGGAAAACGCTCCTGCGGCGGTGCCGCCGGCAACTATGCCGGTTTTAGAACCGCTGTGTGAAAGTGTAGAAAACACGCAGCGGGGAAAGTTGGCTTTGTATACCGCTTAGCCCTCGATCTTCGGCCAGTTCTTCGAGAGCTTTGCACGCTCCTTGATGGACAGGCCGAACAGGTTGATGAAGCCGGCAGAATCGGCCTGATTGTAATCCTCATCCTTGCCGAAGGAAGCAGTCTGCTCATCGTACAGGGTGAACGGAGAGGTCACACCGGCGTTGATCATGTTGCCCTTGTAGAGCTTCAGCTTGACATCGCCGGTCACGGTCTTCTCAAGGCTGTTGGCGAAGGCATCCAGCGCCTCCCGCAGCGGGGTGAACCACTGGCCGTTGTAGACGATATCGGCGTACTTCTGGGCCAGCTGTGCCTTGAAGTGTGCGCTCTCCTTATCGAGGGTGATGGTCTCCAGCACGTTGATGGCCTTGTACAGGATGGCGCCGCCGGGGGTCTCGTAGACGCCGCGGCTCTTCATGCCCACCAGACGGTTCTCGACGATGTCCAGCAGACCGATGCCGTTCTCGCCGCCCACCTTGTTCAGGTACTCCACCAGCTCCACAGCACCCATCTCCTTGCCGTCCACGGCGGTGGGGATGCCCTTCTCAAAGTGGATGGTGATGTAGGTCGGGGTGTCGGGAGCCTGCTCCGGGGACACGCCCAGCTCAAGGAAGCCGGGCTTGTTGTACTGGGGCTCGTTGGCGGGGTTCTCCAGATCCAGACCCTCGTGGCTCAGGTGCCACAGGTTCTTGTCCTTGGAGTAGTTGGTCTCACGGTTGATCTTCAGGGGGATGTTGTGGGCCTCGGCGTAGTCGATCTCCTCGTCACGGCTCTTGATGTCCCACTCACGCCACGGAGCGATGATGGCCATATCCGGGCAGAAGGCCTTGAGGGTCAGCTCAAAACGCACCTGATCGTTGCCCTTGCCGGTGCAGCCGTGGCAGATGGCGTCTGCGCCTTCCTTGATGGCGATATCGGCCAGAGCCTTTGCGATGCAGGGGCGGGCGAAGCTGGTACCCAGCAGATAATCCTCATACTTGGCGCCGAACTTCAGGGTGGGGAAGATGTAGTTTTCCACGAAGTCCTTCTTCAGGTCGAGGATGTACAGCTTGGAAGCGCCGGTCTTCTTGGCCTTCTCTTCCAGACCGTCCAGCTCGGTGCCCTGACCCACATCGCCGGAAACGGCGACGACTTCGCAGTTGTTGTAGTTTTCCTTCAGCCAAGGAATGATGATGGAGGTATCCAGACCACCGGAGTAAGCCAGAACGACTTTTTTGATGTTTTCCTTTTTCATGATGAACGCTCCTTTGTTTTCATGATTACACTTTTGTTTTTCTGCACCGGGCATCCCTCCCGGCACGCTCGATTCATCGCTTGCTTATCACGCTTTTTATTATACGCCGTGCGGTTTTTCCGTCAATGCCGAAAACCGCCAAACCTTCTGCCCGTTTCCGGGGCGGTTTCTGTCAATTTGTATGTTTATGCAAATATTTTGTAAATTATACAATTTTTATGCAATCATACTGCATATATGCGGAGGCTTTTGCCGGGCCTTTTCAGCCCCTTCGCACCCCGGAGCCGCCGTTCACGCACAAAACACCCCCATTCACGCAGGTTTTGTTTCTTTTTGACGCATTTTATGATATAATCAGGTTAAGAAAATCGTCGTCTCTATGCAGTTACAAAACGGAAAGTGAGGCCCCTATGAAAAAACGCATTCTCGCCCTGCTTCTTGCGTTCAGCATGATGCTTTCCCTTTTGCCGGTATCTGCCCTCGCAGATACGGGGGGGGGTATCGATTTCGCCGCTTATGCGAGTAATGAACCTTTGCCCGACCTCGTAATGGGCAACAACGGAATTCCCGACACCAGCAATGCCGCATCTCGTACGGAAGACAATAAGACGATTTGGTATGGTACGGACTGGACGTATGACGGCGACACGCTGACGCTGGAAAGCGGGAGCTATGACTTTTTCACCACCAAGCCTACCACCAAGAATGGTAAAGTTTTAGCGCTCGTTGAATGCACGGTAGTTGTGAAAAACGGCGCCACCATCACCGGTGGTCGGTTTCATGCGATGTTCAATTATGGCACCGTCGAAAACTCTCTGCTCGTTTCCGATGGCATCATAAATCGCGGCGGCACCATGACGAACTGTCTGTTTCGCCGCACGAGCTTGCCGGAAGGTGTTGCTAACTACCACAAATTGACCGAAGTAACCAATAGTACATTTGACGCCACCCTTCCGAACGCCCCGTATACCTTTTCGGATTGGGAAACCTACTATTTTACCGGAACTCCCAAACTCGTTGTAAAGCTTGATAATAACCATATTATCCAATGCATCAACGGCAGAGCCGATTACGGCGACCTGAAGCCTTCGGGTGTGAGTGGTTACTACACGTTTACCCCCAACGCGGGCGAAGATGTTGTGCTGAACCTCAATTACTACATTACTGACCTTGTAATCACCAAAGACGGCTTCCCTGATACGACCGGGCGTGAGCCGATCTATGGCACCGGCTGCAGGGGTAACGGCTGGACGTATGACAAAGACAGAATGACTCTGAAGTTGGAAAGCGGGAGCTATGATTTTTCCAAGAACGGCCTTGGTCAGCTTGCCCCCGATGTGAAGCTTGAGGTTGGCCCCAGTGCCACGCTCACCGGCGGCGTGTTCAACGAGATCCCCGACGGCTTAACCACCGATAATGTCCAAACCATCATCCTGAACGGTTCCGGTTCGATTGAAGCCGTGAACGGCCTTTCTTCCCCAAAGTGGAGCAAAACACTGTACGCCATCAAAGACAGTCAGGTGGAGATCAAAGCCAGTGTTCCCCTTACGGATATCAACTGCCGCGCAATCAAATCTCGCTATTATCCTGTTGACAACGACAAAACCACTCTCTGTTTCACGCCGAACTATTCCTTCCTTGATGCTTATACAATACATGGCGGACCTGAGTTGATCCTGAACAAGTCTTCCCGCGCGAATCTCATCATGCTGGAAAATGGCTCTCCGAATCTCGAAGGCATCCCATATGATTGGAGCGGCGAGTATATCGGGTATATTTATACCGGTGATGGCTGGAGATATGTTGACGGCACCTCCGACTATTTGGAGCTAACAGCCCATTCTTACAATTTCCGTTATCTCGACCCGCTCAACGGACCCGGCGGCGAGCTTGCGGCTGTAACGTGCGATATCACAAACAGCAGCGGTGCGACCATCGAAGACGGCATTTTCAAGAATTTTGTCGAGAATTATGGCGGCACCATCAACGGCGGAACCTTTGCTGCGGGTTTGCTCGTCAGGTATGCCACTGAACAGGGCACCGTGACCGGCGGTGCATTCAACGGCAATAAAGCACTGAGCGACAAAGCCCATCCAGTGACTGTAAACGATGGACACATTCTGAAAGTGAATGACACCGAACCGCGTGTGCTGGATAGTTCTTTCCATTTGACCACCGGCACCGAATGGAACCTCTACTCCTATGAGGGCACGATTGTCACCGTCATAGCCAACACCGACATTACCAACATCAACGGCTGGGACATCGGCAAGTTCCCCGGCAGTTCCTACCCGAACGGCGCGGACGACAAAACGACCGTCCGCTTCCGAATGCCCGACGACCCCGTGGTGCTGAACGACACGCTGTATACGCTCGACATCATCCGCGGCACTATGCTGGGCAACACCTCTGTCTCTGCCCCGGCGGGTACGGAACTCATACTGGACGCCGACGAACCGGCAAAAAATGAAACCTTCCTCGGCTGGACGCTAAGCGACGAAAGCTTGCTGACGAGCGGCACGCTGAACGACCCCGAATGCACAACGATCACCATCAAAATGAAAGCCGACAGCGCGACCGCTGAGGCGAAGTTCCAGAAAGATACCCCCGCCTACACCCTCACCGTGACCGGCGGCGGGCTTGTGAACGGCAAGACCAGCGCGGAGGTGGAGGCAGGCGAGGAAGTGCGTCTGACCGTGGGCGAGGGTCAGGAGAGCATGAGCTTCAACTATTGGGACCTGCCCACCGCGCTGACCAAGGCGCTGATAGCTGAGGATTCCCGCTTCAGCAACAAAGTCGAACCCCTGACCTTTACCATGCCCGACATGAGCGAGTACACCGAGGACACGCGCTTCACCATCCGGCTGGACATCCGCCCGGCGGAGCTGCCGGACGATGACGACGGCCCGTCGGTGCTGGGCACCATGGCCACCGTGGCCGTGGGCGGCGCGGCGGCCGGCATCTTGGTGTGGCAGGGCGTGAGCCTCGGCGTGGACAGCTATTTGCAGCTCTCCCTGCCCGGCGGCGTGGCGGTGCCCACCAACCGGCGTGAGCTGGTGAAGCTGCTGTGGGAGACAGCGGGCAAGCCCGACGTGGTGCTCCCGGCGCTGTACGGCGACGTTTCCGCCGAGGACGGCGAGCTGCAGAAGGCGACCCGCTGGGCCATCGACAACGGCCTTGTGAAGTCCGCCGACGAGACCGACGCCTCCCGCTTTGACCCCGACCGCAGCGTTTCCAAGTATGAAGTGGCGCGGGCGTGGTTCAAGGTCAAGAAGATGATGAAATAACTCCCCCTAGGCTCCCTCCTTGAGGGAGTTCCCCCTTACAAACGCAAGAGCCTCCCGGCGTGAAAACCGGGAGGCTCTTGTGTTATATGCTGCCGTACTTTTTCAGGATGGCGGCGGTCTCTTCGGGGGATGCGAGCCGGACGGGGGCGGGCTTTTCGCTGCCAGAGCGCAGCGCCAGCCACCACGTCGAAAGCCCCAGCCAGCCCCACTTATAGGCCGTGTGGGGGGTGCGCCCCACGCAGGAGAAGCCCAGCCGCTGGTGGATGTGCTCGCTGGCGGGGTTGGGGTCGGCCACAAGGGCGTAGACGTTCCAGTAGCCGCAGACATCCAGCACTTCCAGCAGGGCGCGGTAGAGCAAGGTGCCCACACCGAGGCCGCGGGCGTCCGGGGCGCAGTAGATGGTGCTCTCCACCGACCAGTCGTAGGCTTCCCGCGGGTGCCACCGGTGGGCACAGGCGTAGCCCAGCAGCTTGCCCTCGGCGTCCCGCGCCAGCAGCAGCGGGGCCACCTTCCGGGTGTTGTCCACCCAGTCCTCGTACTCTTCCAGCGTGGAGGGCGTGACCTGAAAGGTCGCCGTGTGGTTCAGCACGTACCAGTTGTAAATTTCAAGGATGTCTGCCGCATCCGCGCGGGTCGCCACCGACAGCCGGGGCAGATTCTTCCCTTCCCATTCCGCGCACAGGGCCTCTTTTTTCGCCTTGGGCAGCTTTTTCAGAGCCGCTTCGCGGCGCAGGGCGTCGGATTTATCGGCACAGCGCTCCAAGTAGGCGAACCGCTTGGCCCCCATGGCCCGCGTCGCCTTGGCCCCTTTGCCGATCTTGTGGGCGTGGAGCCGGGCACCGGGGTCGTTGGTCCAGCCCGTGTAGAGCTGGCCGCCCGCGCACCGCACCATATAGACGTAGGCCCGTTCTTCGTGTTCCGCTTCGCCGCTCATCTTACAGTCTCCCGTTGTTTTTCAGCACCTGACGGCAAGCCGCAAGGGCGGTCTCCTTATCCTTGGCCGTGATGAGGAAGCGGCTGGCATGGCAAAAGCTGATGCCCTCGATGCCGCTCTTCTGCTCGATGACCTCCTGCGGCTGGCCCGCCCACGACTGGGGGAAGGGGAGCTTGGGCTTTTTGGTCTTGTGGTCGGTCACGCACTGGGCGCTCCAGCCGCCGCGCTGGCTGGGGTATACCACAAACAGCGCATCGGTCTTGTACAGGCCGTTTTTCCAGGGCAGGTAGCAGGGCAGCACCACGATGCCATCGTGGGAGCTGCGGTAGGCCTGCTGCACCTTTTCGTCTGCGCGGTTCACCGCGTTGGCGCTGTCGATCTGGTTTTCCAGGATCTGCTTTGCCACGGCCACCGCCTTGAAAAAGCAGCTGTCCTGGTCCTCTTTGGAGTCCCATACCGGGTTAAAAAAGCCGATGGCATCGCACAGGCTGTTCTGCTCGCCGGTGTTATCGTTCAGGTCCAGCGGCTGGATAAAGTTTTCGTCGATGAGCCGCGCCTGCCGCTCGCCCACAAGGCCGGGGCCGAGCACCCGCCACAGCAGGCCAAAGGCGGCATAGGGCACCCCGTTGGGGCGGTACTCCCGCGGCTCCTGGTGGTGGTCGAACATCCCAAACCCGATATCGTATACGATGCCCTCAAAATCATCGGGCACGTTAAAGCCGCGTGTGATCCGGATATCCGGGCGCAGGATCTGCAGCAGCGCTGTAGCAAACACATCATCGGCATGGAACTTGCCGGCGTGGGTAAAACCGTTTGCGGGAATCTTCATGGACTTGATACCTCGTTCTACATAGTTTCGTCAGGTATCAGTATAGCACAATCCCGCCCGGGGGACAATAAAAACGGGCGCGCACACCACGGCAAACATTTCTTAAAAAAGCAAGAGCATCTGCACAGAACTTCGCGGGGCTTTCCGGATCAAAAACCGGCGGCGAAGGGTGCAGATGCTCTTTGTTTTGTTTTAGGGGCTGCTTATTCTGCGGCGGTGTCCGGCTCGCCAAGGGCCAGCACCTGGGTCAGCTCGGCCTGTACCTTTGCGTTGGTGCTGTCGGTCACGGCCAGTACATCGGAGTAGAACTGCTCCATGCCTGCGCGGGTGGAGAAGGTGGCTACGTACATCTGGTTGCCCATGGCACCGGCCAGCGCATCCGGGATGCGGTCCACCATGCGCATGTTGTCCTGATACTTCTGCATGATCTGCTCGTGGCTGTACACAAAGCTCTTGCCATCGCGGCGGCCCGCAAAGGCGCAGTAGAAGTGCTCGCCCACCGGCATATCGGTGCCGCCAAAGGCGATCATGTCCGCCCAGATCTTGTACACGTTGGTGGAGCGGGCAAAGTCGATCATGTCCGGGGTAAAGCCGCCGCAGGGGCGCATATTGACCTCCAGCGCCACGATCTGGCCCTTTTTGCCCATGCTGGCCTGATCCTCGGTCATGCGGAAGAACTCAAAGTGGACAAAGCGGCTCTTTACGCCAAAGCTCTTTACGGCGGCACGGCCTGCGGCGCGGGTATCCTCCGGCAGGTCCTTGATGATGTAGTAGATGGAGTTATCATCGTTGTTCACGATGTCCATGATGGACACCGGGCTTACGTTGCCTGCCTCAAAGATGGGGTTGCCGTGGGCATCGATGATGGCATCGTAGCTGTTCACCTCGGCGCGGACGAACTCCTCCATGATGTAGGCCACATCCGGGTGCTGCTTTTCCTTGTAGGCCAGGAAATCTTCCAGCTCGGCATCGGTGGAAAGGCGGTGGGTATCGGAGGCACCCACACCGTTATCCGGCTTTACCACCACCGGGTAGCCTACCTCCCGGATAAAGGCCTTGCAGCCTGCCAGGTCGTCCACCATGTGGTAGCGGGCGGTGGCGATGCCAGCCTTCTGGTAGTATTCCTTCATCTTGCTCTTGTACTTGATGCGGGGCATATCCGAGGTCTGGAAGCCGCTGGTGATGTGGAAATCGGTGCGCAGGGCGGCATCTCGTTCCAGCCAGTATTCATTGTTGGACTCCAGCCAGTCGATGCGGCCATACTTGAAGGTAAAAAAGGCTACTGCCCGGTATACTTCGTCGTAGTTTTCCAGGCTGTTTACCTTGTAGTATTCGTGCAGGCTCTCTTTCAGCTCCGGTTTCAGCTCCTCGTAGGGCTGGTCGCCGATGCCCAGCACGTTCAGGCCGTTGTTTTTCAGCTCCCGGCAGAACTGCCAGTAGTTTGTCGGGAAGTTGGGCGAAATAAAAATGAAATTCTGCATGGTAATGTTGATTCCTCTTTCCACTGTCCTCTATACGATAAAAAAACAGGGCAGCGCCGGGGCGCTGCCCTGTGCGGGTCACTGCTGTCCCAGAATATACGGCATGTAATATGCTGCCTGCTTATACCACCAGTTCCAGTCGTGGTTGACATCGTGTCCCCACAGGTCTACCCAGATGGGGATATGCTTTGCCTCAAAAATACGCTTGAGCATCCAGGTGGTGTCCGGCTGTTCCCAGTCGCCCTGCCCACAGCAGATCACGGCCTTCTGGCTGCGGAACAGCTGCATGTAGGGGTGATCCTCCGGGAAGTTCTTCATATAATCCACCGGAGAGTTCATGTACACCAGCTCGTCCATGTAATCCCCAAAGCCGTAGTGTGCGGTGTAGATGCCGCTGAGCGCCATGCAGCCGCAGAAGATATCCGGGCGGCGCAGGTACAGGTTTACCGCATGGGTGGCACCCAGGCTGCATCCAAAGGCGATGACCCCGGGCAGGTCGGCCCAGCCGTTGCGCTGCTGTGCCATGTACTGGAGCTTGGGGGCAGCCTCCTGGGTGATATAGCGCAGCCACTGCTCATAGCGGCGGATACGCCAGTAGGGGTCGCCCTGCGCATCCGACCAGGTCTCCTTGTCCATGGTATCGATGGAAAGCACCATGATCTGCCCGGCATCGATCCAGGGAGCCAGTGTGTCGGCCATGTGGAAATCCTCAAAATCGAAAAAGCGGCCATCCTGGCAGGGGATGTACAGCATCGGGCGGCCTGCGTGACCGTAGACCTTGCATTCCATGTCCCGCCCAAGCGCCGGGCTGTAGTCCTTGAAATACTGCATTTCCATGGTAGTTCCTCCTTTGTAGTCCTGTTTTATGCGTTCTGCAGGGGGCAGGCCCGCTTTTACTCCCCTGCCTCGTACAGCAGGGTGTGGAACACGAACGGCAGCTGTTTTTCCCAGCTGGCTTCGCTGTGGGTGCCGCCGGGCACGATACGGCTGGTCAGGTGGATGCCCCGGGTCATCAGTCTGCCGCACAGCTCGGTAAAATCGCGGCGGCTGCCCTCGCGGCCGCCCATCTCCCGGGAGCCGTAGTCCATGTACAGTACGGTGCCGGGTTCCAGTTTGGCGCGGCTCACAAGGCCGCCCAGTTTTTCCGGCGCTACCCAGATGGACGGCGACAGCGCCGCCGCCCGGCTGAACGTATCGTTATACTGCAGCAGGGCGTACAGGCTCATCAGACCGCCCATGCTGCTGCCGCCGATAAAGGTGTGCGCCCTGTCCGGCAGGGTACGGAAATTGTGGTCGATAAAGGGTTTGAACCGGTGGATATACCAGCTCAGGGTGGCCTGCCCCCTGCCATCGAAGTGGCCGTAGGTGGCATCATCGAACCGGTAGGGCGAATACTCCACCAGACGCTCGTTGTTGGCACCGCTGTTGCACTCCACCGCCGCCACGATCAGCGGGGTGTCGGTATAATCCAGATAGTCGGCTACGCCCCAGCTTTTGCCGTAGGTAGCATCCTCGTCAAAAAACACGTTCTGCCCATCGAACATATACAACACCGGATACCGGCGCTCCGGCTCCGCCTCATACATGGTGGGCAGGTATACATACACCCGGCGCTGCTCGGTACCGTTGACCGCCGGGTAGCTTACGCTCCATTTTTTTACCATGGTGCTTCTTCCTCTCAATCATCCTGCGTGGGCACGGGCGGCAGGCCCGCGTCCTCTATGGGTAGTGTAGCACCATGCGGCGGTAATTGCAATCATTACAGAGCAAAGGAACGGCGGTTACAAAAAGGGACCATTGCCCCAAACGGTGAGCAACAGTCCCTCCAAAAGCCGCAGGGTGACGGGCGGCTCAGTACTTCTTTTCCACCGGCACGATCCAACCCTTGGTATCCGGGATCTTGCCCCACTGCATACCGGTCATGGTGTCGTAGAGTTTCTGGGTCACAGGGCCGATCTTGCCGTCCCCGATAAAGGCGTGCTCGCCCTTCCAGACCAGCTCCTTGACCGGCGAAACAACGGCAGCGGTACCGGTGCCGAACACCTCTTCCAGCTTGCCTGCGCGGGCAGCAGCCATGATGTCGGCAATGGCGATCTTGCCCTCAACGACCTCGTAGCCCCAGTCCTTCAGCAGCTCGATGCAGCTGCGGCGGGTGACGCCGGGCAGAACGGTGCCCACGGTGGCGGCGGTGTAGACCTTGCCGTCGATCTTGAACATGATGTTCATGCTGCCGACTTCCTCAACGTACT
>OQVS01003105.1_pt1 | contig 10148 bp, 7 predicted proteins | sample 1691601 | NCBI WGS metagenome assembly OQVS01 (sample SAMN03418268, study PRJEB22391) | human gut metagenome | biome: human-gut; feature: organic feature; material: feces | host: Homo sapiens | place: Tanzania | collected 2013-01 | reverse complement strand
GCAGGAATACTCCTGTCAATACCCCGTTTTTGATTTTTTATGGGATTTCTCTGAAAATATCTGCTTTTTTAAGTTGTATTATATTGACAAAACAGGTTGTCTTATTTAAATTAAGTTGTCGACATGGGATCACAATGGAGGTTTTTCCGTGGGCAGTTCTGAAAAAGGCAAAAGAATTTATCTGAAAGATCAGGCGTATCGCAAGATATTCGATCAGATTGTTTCCGGATCGATCAAGGACGGTAAATTTCCTTCCGAACCGGAATATTGCCGTGAACTCGGCATTTCACGAGTGACTCTGCGTTCTGCCTTTTCGCGTCTGGAAAAAGAAGGCCTGATCAGCCGTTCGCACTATTACGGCACCAGAGTGTTGGGAACGTCCGGGTTCAAACATACGGTTCTGCTGGTCTTCGGTCCGCAATTGAATCCTCCGCATTGGATAGCCATGATTACCCGGGAACTGGGCGCAGCTCTGCGGAAAGAGGAGATAAATGTCGATTTCTGCGGTCACACGATGCTGAAAGATCCTGCGGAACTTTCCCGGAAATATATTGGAATATTTCTTTTCGGAGCGGGGATCACCGGCGAAGAACCTTTCGCGAAGGTGCTGAAGGATTTGAGCGTTCCGGTGGTCTATCTGCGCGAAGAGGACAATATTGCCGTCCGCGACGCGGTATCCTCCGTCGGGATCAATATGAAAGAGAACTGGACGGCGGGGTTTGATTATCTGGCCTCGCTGGGAATGCGCAGAATCGGCGTCATCATGTCCTCGGACCACCGTAATTTCATGAGGATGGGATATACCGGAGCCGCTTTCGCGGCGCATCTGAGGAAACGCGGGCGGAAGCGTTGTACTGTTATTCGGACGAACTGGCTCTGAAATGCCGGGACATTGTCCTCTCCTGCGGAAAAAGCGTGCCGGGCGACGTGGCGCTGTTGGGATTCGGGGATTATCATGCGGATTCATCGCTTTCTTCCGTCGACCGGTCCTGTTCTTTATGCGCGGCGGCGGCCGTGCCGCTGCTGCTGGATCTGGCGAAGAACAGAAAAAAGGAAAAAGTCCATCTGACTCTGCCCGGAGGTCTGTATTTGAGTCAGAGCACGAAAAAAGTCAATTGCGAAAGATTGCTGAAACAGACGTTGCATGACGGTCATAAAAAACAATCAACCAGGAAGGAGAGGAACGAATGAGAAAAAGAGAAACAGAACCAATTTTTACATTGATCGAGCTGCTGGTCGTAATTGCGATCATCGCGATCCTTGCCGGAATGCTTCTGCCGGCATTGAACAGTGCAAAAGAAAAAGTGAAAGTCACCAGCTGCGTCTCCCGGCAGAAGAGCATAGGTTCGTGGATGCAAATGTACAATATGGATTTCAATGAATACATCCTTTCCTGCGGACTGGGATATACCCTCCGCACCAATCTGAACGGCTCTTCCGAGTCCCGCATGGCTATCGGAAATTCGTATGCTTTCAATCTGGTCGATCTCGGTTACTGCAAGGAAAGGATTGGATCAAGACGCGATTCCACCTTTGTCTGTCCAAATGCAAAATCGGATGGAAAAAATAAACTAAGCCCAAGTTCAATGGCATACAACGGGGAAATGTACGGCGTAAATCTGCTCTGGTCCTTCAAGGATACGAATTGGGGTGTCAAGATGCTTTGGAAAAGTGCGCAGGTCGTCCGGCCCTCCGGCACGATCTACTTCGGCGACAGCCGAAAGAAAAACGCGATCAGTCAGAATTTCATGGTGTGGCCGAATGCCAGCGGTAACGGCAAGATGTCCGGATGGTGGCACAAGACGGTTCTTCCGCTGACTATGCAGGACGGCCATACGGAACAGATCAGTGTTCCCGCATACATTCTTGACGCATTGTATTCCAAACCTCCTTACAACGATCCGAACGGAAGCAGCTGGCAACCCGACAAATAAGCATTGATTTTCAATATTTCAATAGAAAAAAACAAAAAAATCTGAAGGCGTGACAACCCAGGCATTTGCCGAAGCGGCCATGCTTTCCGTCAAAAACGGCAATCCGGAAAAGTCATTATCAATAGAAAGGATGCAACATGAAGAAAAGATATTGCGCATTTGCGTATGCCGCATCGTGCCTGCTGGTTCTCGGAGGCGCTGAACTGTTCAACGGAAACGATTGGAAGGACGTTGATCCCGCAACGCTTGCGGCCAACGGCTGGAACGCGCAGAATTACAAGGGGAAATCCCATATCGTATTTACCGCGGCAAAGGATAAAACGCCCGGTTCGGCCGCCATTGAACTGAAACCGGAAAAAGGTTCTGGAGCCATTTTCTACAGCAGGAATATTCAATTCCCGCCGGCGAGCACACTCACCTTCTCCGGAGAATACAAGACGGAAAATTACGTCAAAGGCGAAAAAGGACAGCTTTTTGTCTATACCAGTTTCAATCACGGCAGCAAGGATGAGAAGAATCCGCAGTTTGGACAACTGCTTCATCTGACGCCGGCAGCGGAATGGACCAGGTTTTCCGAAACGGCGAAATATTCGCAGGCGGCAAAGGGTCCGTTCCGCGCCTATTTTTACGTCAGCGGCAATAAAGGAAAAGTTCAGTTCCGCAATCTTTCCCTGCGGCTGAAAGAAGCCGGAAAGACTGCTGACAGTGTAAGCATGAAGGTCGTGCCGCCCTGCGATTACGATAAACTTTCTTCCTCCGTCAACAACGGCTGGCAGATCATCAGCAACGGCAAAGGATTCACCGGCAAAGGCGAATCGGGATATGCCCTGCTGAATTATCCGACCCCGCAGGCGTCCGGCCGTTTGCAGTGTTCCGCGAAAACATTTTTACCCGCGGGCACATGGGTGACGCTGTCCGGGGAGTATAAAACGGACAATGCGGTCTTTGACAAAGGCGGTTCGATCATCTTCACCGTGATGGGCAGAAACAATCCGAAGTATGTTGCGGCTCCATCGTTCTGGATGAACACGACGTCGCGTCCCTCGCAGAACTGGACTCCGTTCAAAGTCACGAAACGAGTTCCGTTTGACGTGGCGACATTAAGCATTTATGCCAGCATGACCAAGGCGTCCGGAAAACTTGCGGTACGCGCTCTTTCCGTCGAGGCCAAATTGCCGGCCGATGTGCCGAATCCCAAGGAGGAATACGTATGGCGTGAAATGGAAGATCTCGACAATCTGCTCGCCTGCAGCGACTGGGGAAAAGAGATTTCCCCGGATTATTTTTCCGGCCGCGGCGGAGCCTGCATCCCGAAAAAGAATTTGGACTGGAATTTCAGCATTCCCGCCGTTACCGATGAAAAGACGCTCTTTTCCAAAAAACGCACGTTCCACATTTGGACGCGCGTGTACGGTTACGCCGAAGCACCCCGTTTTTACATCTATCATCAAGACCGTTTCCTCCAGTATTCCGATACCCCGCCGAACGAAATCCTGAAAAAAGGGAAATATTCCGGACCGGGGATTTACACCTGGGTTTACGGTGGATCCTTCTCCACATTGGGCGGTTCCCATAAACTTTCCTTCAAGCCCGTCAAAGGCAGAATGCTGGCGGATGCAGTCCTGCTGACCACGGACGCCGATTATGCTCCGGTCGCATTCGAGGCAAAAAAAATGCCTCAGACAAAATGTGATGACATCCGCAACGCGCATAACATCAAAGCCGAATACCTGAACGAAGGCGTGACCGATACGATCACGCTGCCGGTCTCATTCCGTATCGGCGGGAAAAAACGGAACATCAAAGCCAACGAAAAACCGGCGGTCTTCCATTTTTCCCTGCCGAAAAACATTCAGGTCGAAGGCGTGACTTCCCACTGGGTCGGCGAGACCTGGGGCACCCCCGGCTGCGGAGGGAAATATATTACATGGAAGAAAACGGGAACCCGGAAAGTCAACGGAAAAGAAATTGTCGATTACGAAGCGAATCTGTATTATCTTTCCAGCAATCAGTATCTGATTTTTCTGCGGGCGGACAGTCAGGGCTTCAAACCCGGCAGCGTATCCATGCTTGAATACTGGCTCGAAGAGGACAATGAAAAACAGCTGAAGGAACAGATCGCGCTGAAACATATCAGGATTCAGCCGGCGTCTCCGTTCAAAAACATCTATATCGGACCGAGCTACGTTCCGTTCCGGATGATGTATGTTTCCTATCCGGATCTTTTCAACAACATGAAGAAATGCGGATTCAACTTCATCGGCGCATGGGGAAGGCCCTGGGAGATCGAGAACTTTGACAAGATCCGCAATGATATCTATGCAAATCATTTCCGCCTGGCGATGGTCGTGCCTCAGTATACGGGAGTCACACCGCAGCATCTGGCCTATGGTCTGGATGGAAAAGTTCTGACAAAAGAAAGCGGTCAGGGGCGTGCCTCCCGCATTCTGACTTTGTCCATGGACGAGAATGATGCGCCGATCCGCGAGACCATGGAACGCACGAAACGCGTGGCCTCTTACGGCGTTTCCGTCGAGTATGACGACGAGATGACCAACGTCCTGTATGACCTTGTGGATTATCATCCCAAGACAAAAGCTCTGTTCAAGGAATGGCTGAAAAAGAACGGCGGGGGCCGGGCCTATCAGGAACCGGAACAGATTGTCAAGAACAAAAAACAGGATCCCGCCATGTATAAAATCTGGGTCGACTTCAAATGTTCCCGTATGGCATACTGGTATTCGCTTTACCGCAAGGCGTTTGAAGAAGGTCTGAAATCCGCCGGAGGCAAATATCCGGCAAACGAAAAGCCTTTGATGTGGACTTGCATTCAGGGCGGCGGACGCGATTTCAGAACTGCGGAAGACATCAAGGAAAGCGGTTTCTTTGACTACAGACTGCTGAGCCGGCAGTGCGATCTCATTGAGATCATGTCCTACACATACAGCGGAGTTCCGCAGTCGGCACAGGTCGGCGACTCTCTGGAGATGTATTCCGACTATCTCAAAAAAGATGTCACTTTCACGGTTCTGCTTGCCGGCGGATATGGAACGGAAACCACCATGGAGAACAAGATCATGCTGAAGTATCAGGTCTGGGAAGCGCTGATGCAGAAAAGCAAAATGATCGTATTTTATGCCGGGGCCACGGCATTCAACGCGCCGACTCTGGCGCCGGTGGTCGAAGCAATCCGCATTGCCCGGCCATACGAAGATTTCTTCGTGAACGGGAGCCGCTATTACGACATGAAAGCCGATCAGGGATATGTCCGCCTGAAAGCGCTCCGTCTGGGCGGTAAAGTGCTGCTGTATGCCGCCAATTATACGCATGGGACCGATGACCGCATTACCGTGACCTTCCCGCAAAACCTGAAATCGGTCCTGAATTGCGAAACCGGCGCCAGGGTTTCTGTGAACGGCGGCAAATTCGGTTTGAATTTCAAAAAATCCCGGGGAATCCTTTTCCTCGTGGAAATGTAATGGAAAGGACAGAAAAATGTGTGTCATGTGCGCGTGCATCAACCGGAAGAGAGAAGCGGCTCCGGATCTGATGGCGATGGGCAAACGGATCGAGGGCCTTTGGAGCGGATATTATACCGGCATCGGATGTCTCGGCGACGATCAGGTGATCCGTTCCTGCAAAACGACCGGATGGTCCAAATACTGGGAACAGCAGTTCTCACTGAAGGACGTTCCCGGCAGAATGGGATTTTTTCACAGCCGGACCGGCAGCGGCGGCGACAGCAGATACGCTCATCCGTTTCTTTCCCGGGACGGGAACTGTCTCCTGATCTCGCAGGGATGCGCCGGGATTTTTGCCGGTCGGCATGAGAACGTCGTAAAAACGGCAAATATGCTTTTCGACCGCGGGGTGAGATTCGGCAGTGCGGATTTCAATCCCCAGACCAGAAAATACCTGCGGCTGGCCGATGGATCTCAAATCCATATTTCCGACGTGGCCTGCGAATATGCCGCGTTTCTCAACGGACAAGGCGGCGATCCGCTCGAGACGGTGCGCAAGACCGGAACGGATATTCCGGAGGAATCGGTTTCCCTGTTTATCTTCAAGGATCATCCCGGACATATCTACATCGCCAATATGAACCAGCGCATGTTCATCGTGTTCGATGAAGACAGCGTAAAACTTGCAACCTGCGCGCTGGCGATGGGGGATCGGCGGCTCTGCGGAATTGAACTGCCCGGCAATACCGCGGCGGACGTCACGCCTGACGGCATCCGCATGGAAAGGATGTCGGACCGGCTGCATCCGTATCTGCCGGTCCCGGCGAATCTGGAAAAAGCCTTCCTCGAGTGGGTGAAAGCGAATCCGAAGACCCTTCTTGCGCATACGATGGACAATGCGCTGAAGACGCATTATCCGGAAGGCGTGCTCCGTCATGTGCCGGTCTTTGAAATTTTTGAAAAACTCTACTATGACGGGGTGTTGGCCCTGGAAACGGAAGAGGACCGTCCCGGCATGGATGAAATGCATAAATCAATATTGAACTGGATTGTTCCCGGTTCGCTCAAATAAGAAGGAAATTCAGTCATGGACAAAAAATTCAAAGTTGCATTCATCGGCTGCGGCGGCAGGTCGTTGCCGTATGCGCGGTATCTGCATGAATCCGGTATGGTCGAGGTTGTCGCCTGTGCGGAACCCTCGCGGCAGAATCTCCGGAACATGCTCAGCCATTCCGGAATTCCGGAAAAATCCTTCCGTTATTACGATAACTGGCAGGAACTCTGCGAAAAGGAAAAAGAACTGGACGGAGCCGTCATCATCACCCCGAATCATCTTCACGCCGATCCGGCCATAGAGATGATCAAACGCCGCATTCCGCTGGCACTGGAAAAACCGCTGACCACGACCATGGAAGACAGCGAACGCCTGCTGGATGCGGTTCGCGAATATCGTCCGCAGCTGATCCTCGGGTTTGTGCTGCGTTCCACTCCGTTCTACAAGATCGTGCGGGAAGTGCTGGATTCCGGCCGTATCGGCCGGGTCATATCCATTCAGGCGGACGAACTGGTCACGCCAGGCATCTCGTCGGTGATTTCACGCTCCCCGTGGCGCAGATATGCCCGATTCTCCGGCGGCACCATGATGGAAAAATCCTCCCATGACATGGACCTGATGAACTGGTTTGCCGGCGGCCGCCCCGTCGCAGTCAACTCTTTCGGCGGCTCGCTCCTGCTGCGCCCGAATCCTTCGCTGCCGATGAAATGCGTCGATTGCGCGGTTCGCGAAAAATGCGCCTATTATCAGCCCGTTTTCAGCGAACACGCCGGCGATTCCGTCTTGCAGAAATCGCTTCAGAATGAAATGGGCAGCTGCATTTACAACATCGACAAGGACGTTGCGGACAATCAGGTTGTTTCCATTCGGTATTCCAATGGCGTGATAGTCAATTTCACCCTTGCGTTCAACTGTATCGGCGACCGTGCCGGAAGAAATATCCATATCATCGGTTCCAAAGGCCGTCTCTGGGGCAGTATTGACGCCAATCGGATCGGGATCAACGATACCTTTACCGGAAAAACGGAATATGTCGATGTCCCCGTCGTCGAAGGCGGACACAACGGCGGCGATTCCATGCACGCGGAAATCTTTCTGAAGATGATGAAGGACCGCGATTTCCATCCGGAACAGAATGCGTACGCCGGCTATCTTTCCAATGCGCTCTGCATCGCCTCGGATTTCTCCGTTGCGGAAAGCCGGCAGATTCATTTCCGGTATGGAGCCAACGGATATATTCGCTTTGAATGAGGCGGAAGCATGGAAAAGAATATTGCGGAAATCCGTGCCGGTGCAGCGGAGTTTTTCAACTTCGCACTCGCGGTCGCTTTCGATCAGCACCGCCGTCATCCGGAATTGCCGAAGAGCAGATGTCTGAAGGAACGTTCCTGCTTCCGGCAGCTGCTGAACGGCGATTCCTTTCCGGTCTGCGCCCGGGTCCGCGAGAAGATCGATCAGGCGGCTTCCCCGGAGGAGATGATCGAATTCATCCCGGAAATCCAGGATCTTGCCGTTCGCCAGTGGCGCGCGCCCGATGACAACCCGGAATATCCGAAGGGACACAGTGTCCGCTGGTGTCTGCTGCCCGGGAAAAACTGGTGTTATCTGCATTTTCACAATGCCATTGCACCGAAATCTTTCCTGTCGGAAACCGAATATATGAAACAGGAATTGCTCCGCGAGATCGCCGATGCGGAGAAGAACGGTCCGTGCGATATTGTTTTCACGGCGTCCTGGCTGAACTCTTCGCCTGCATTCCTGCGTTTCTTTCCGCAGGAATGGCGCGATCACGTCTCCGCCTCTCCTGACGGGGATTTCGGTCCCACGACCGGATGGCAGGGTCAATTCATCAACCGTTTTGGCAAGCTGAATAAACCGGCGGCCGATTATTTTTTGCGGAACGGGGTTTTGAAATATCCGAGGGTGAATGCATACTGTTCGTTATCCGCTTTGCGGGAACATTTATTGAATCTGAGATAAAACTCGCGGGAGAAAATGATGCATATTGACCTGCACGTGCACTGCAACACCGCCGATCCGAAGCTGCTTCGGAAATATGTGGAGAATTGCCGGAAGAACGAATGCATGGCGGCGCTTTCCGGCGGACTGCGCTATGGCGGACATGATTTCGTTCCCAATGAAGAAGTTGTCAAAATATGCGGGGAATATCCCGATGTCCTTCTGCCGTTGGCCAAGATCGACCTCTGGGATACTCCGCCTGATCCGGCGGAAGCACGGCGATATGCCGATATGGGAGTGAAGGGATTTAAGTTCATTTACCCTTATCATGAGTATGATCATGACAGTTATCTGCCGCTGTATGAAGAAATCGAAAAATTGGGACTGCCCGTACTGTTCCATACGGGCGGCTACGCCCAGAACAGTGCGGATGTTGCGTTCCGCCGTCCCGCCCTGAAAAATATGCACCCGGTAAATCTCGACCGTATCGCGCGTTCTTTTCAAAAACTGCATATCGTCATGGCGCACCTGGGAACGGCCTATTTCCGCGATCTTGCAGTGAATTTAGTCAAGACGCATGAAAACCTCTATTTCGATCTGGCCGGTTCCGGCGCGTTTCTGGCTATGGATGCACTCCGGATGTGTGAATACATGCGCTCCCCCGTCCTGCCCGGCGGCGGCCCCCAGAATTTCATTCATAAAATGGTCTTCGGTTCGGATTCATACATCACCGCGCCGTACATTCAATGTCAGGCATTGAATGCGTATCAGGAACTGCTGTTCCGCTGTCAGATGACCCCCGGACAGACACACGATATCCTCGGCGGCACGGTTGCCGGGTGGATGCGGCTTGAACTTCCCTCCATCACGAAAACCGCTCATCTGACGACTCCGTGGGACCGCCGTCAGCTTGACGGAAATCCCGACGCTGAGATCATTTACGCGGATCCGCATGAATTTTTGAAATGAAACCGGGCATATCACCCTGAAGAGCTGACCGGCAGAAATTCCGAAACCGCAGACGGAAATTGTGCGAACCGGATTCCGCCCGCTGCCGGCCCGTGCGGACCAAGGGGAAAAATTGAATAAAAATCCATGCAAACTGTACATTTTGCCTTGAAAATTTATGGTTTCGGGTGTAGACTATATATATTGTAATAGACCCTATTCGCAGGGGATGTTGCAGGGCTCATTTAAAACCGTATATTTCAGCAAATAGTATTCTAAACCGACCAAGTAAAAGAAATCGTATTTGCTTCCATCGTAGGTGAAATGTATCCGGTGAGATTGTGTCTACACATCTTGCCGGACGTTCTCTGGCATGATGGAAGCAGGCTCTTGGTCGGGCCTTGAATACTAGTGTTTGGGGACGTTCGGTCTTTTTTTCGGATGTCCCCCTTACAAGCTGGATTTCGCAGCGGATTTGTGGAATCGGCCCTTTTGAGGCATTGAGGACCATTCGATTCTTCCATCCTTTCATGACTTGAGCGTTTTCCCTTTTTCAGGTGGGAGCCACTCTGTCCGCGGAATCCGGCCTCATATCGCTGCGTGTCCGCAGACTGAAAAAAACTGCTTTCTGAAGAAGCAGATCATGGGAAAGGAGGTTTTGGCCGGGAAAGGAAAACGAACAAACTGCTGTTTTTCAGCAGAAAAGTCTGGAAGAAGATAAGAGAATGCAACACTGAAACGAAGGTCTTGTTTTGCGTTTCTTTCTACATTCAAATGCTAACGGAGATATTG
>OQVS01003102.1_pt1 | contig 10160 bp, 6 predicted proteins | sample 1691601 | NCBI WGS metagenome assembly OQVS01 (sample SAMN03418268, study PRJEB22391) | human gut metagenome | biome: human-gut; feature: organic feature; material: feces | host: Homo sapiens | place: Tanzania | collected 2013-01 | reverse complement strand
TCCATTTTCTAATTTGATTCAACAGAGTTGGAAGTTTCTCTTGCCAAAAATACATTCCTGCACCCTCGTTAATGGCATCAATAATAAATATGGCAAATTTCCCTTCTTTCAGCATTTTATCATTGAGTAAATCAAAGGAATTAGGCTGCTTCCATTTTAATTTTCTCAAAATGGTTTCTAAAGGCATTTCACTGCCAGAAAAATCGGTACCAAAAAGCAAATAAGCATTTTCCTTCTTACACAACTTTTCGGAAATCTTACACAAAGTGAAAGTCTTGCCACATCCTGCATCACCAACGATAGCCAACCCCTTTTCGCTCAGATACTTTTGCATCCGAAGATATTGATCTGCCTTGGAAATTATATCAGATATTTGTTCCCTTTCTTTTGCAGTAAACAAATGGACTGAAGATTCAGAATATGACTTGTCTCTTAAATTCTTCAACTGATAAAGCCCTTCAACAAATTTATTCGATATAATCTGATTTTCAATATGCTGTTTTTTGAACTTTTCAATTTCTGTCTTTTTCTTTGCCTCTCTTATTGTTTCTGAAAAATTCTTACAGTCATTTGATATATTCTCCAAATCATCATCAAATCCGATTCCAGCAAACCTTGATATAATCCTTTCGGTATCTTTATCATCAACTTGCAAATCACGTGAATATCTACTTCCTGCCTGTTCCTGCGCTTCCAAGATATACTTGGCACATGTTCCAAGTCCGAAATCAGATGTATCTTCCAAGTCTGCGTTATCTTCATACTTGATACCTTTTTCTGTCAGATTTTCCATGATGGAATGAATAGAAGTGTATCCTAACGAATTATAAAGCTCATCCGTAACGATACCCACGACAGAGCCAAAATCATTGACTACAGGAGAACCAGACATACCCATATAGGTTGACAATGCAAACTTGTCAATTCTCCTAACAACAATGTCAAACTGATTTGGAATGCTGGTTATGGTACGGACATTCACCACAGAAAACGAAAAGGCATCTATGCCGTTACCTAATTCCTTAGGATAGCCAACAATGGACAAGACTTGCCCCTTTCTGCAATCAGAAGACAATAATGAATATGGAGAGCACTCATTTATATAGGAAACACATGTCAGTATGGCTATGTCCCTACCTTTTGCCAGTTCCTCACAAGTGCATTCCGTAGTTATGCCATTTACACTAATAAATATATCACTATCGTCAGCAACATATTCTGCTACAACATGAAATGCTGTCAGCAATTTCGTTGGTGAAATGAAGAAGGCTGTTCCTTTTTCACTTCCACACCAGACTGGAACCACAATGCTTCCAGCAACATCCTCAATATTCAAATGTGTATTCATTTTCATTGGTTAGTTTTGCCTTACAACTTTCTAAGAGTTCTTTATATTCATCTTTTATCAAACATTGAAGTTCGGTAAGGTTCAGTATTCTGTTATAATGAACCGTGTGGGATTGAATTCCATCCTCAATAGGATGAAGTATGATCTTCGCCAACGTTTCATAGTTGGGGCCTTCATCTTTTTTTCCTCCAGTTAGGAAATAGTGTTCAGTGTCAACTAGTAGGGAAAGTTCATTACTCATATTGTTTTTGCTTCCATGATGCGGTATCTTGATAGCTTCAAACAAAATATGATTACCGTCGTAGTGCTTCTTTATCGCTTCATACAATTGAGAAGCAATAGCATCACCTCCCAATAATATTCTCTTTCCATTGCACTCCCATACCAAGGCCAATGAAGCTTTGTTGGGTGAAGTAATACCAATCTCATTCGGATTTGCAGCTGCTTTTTTCTGTAAAAACGATTTGCTTATCATAGATGAACTTATTGGTATCATCTTTTTTATTTGTGGCTTCGATGCAGCGATCCTTAAAAGCATCTCCCAATAAGCATCTTGATTTTCAAATGCTCCTTGTGGTGGTCTTGAGTGAACGCATTTCACATATTCCTTTACAAAGTAATCTTTCAGATTATCCCATGCTTCACTTGACGGAGACAAAACAAGGAACCGTCCCCATTTTGTATCGTTCCCAACATTTATAGTGTCTCCTTCTATAAGTATTTCCCTGTTCCATGCTTTAAACCATTTGTCATTTGATTTCAACAACAGACTGAGAAGCGCAGCCTGAGGAGCACTGATTTTATTATTGTTTGGATTGGGGGACAGATGTATGTTTGTAACATATTTGTCTAACAGATTCTTATCCTCGGATGGAATCTCGACAAGTGCATTTTCATCATAATCCTGAAAACAGTTGAATAATATCTTCCCTATTTTCAATTTCTCTAACTCTAAAAGCATCTTAATGATGCCCGCTATATGGTCATCATCGTAGTGAGTTACAATAAGCAAATCTATCCTTAGTTCAAGTTTTTGAACTACAAACGTCTTGATTTCTGGCGTAAATAGTCCACAGTCAATCATGATGTGAAAACTTTCACCACTTATTGCATCCTCTAAAATTAGGAAAATACAATCGCCACATCCAGATTGAAATGTTCTAATAGTTGCTTTCATTGTCCAATATTGCATTTAACTTTATATACACAATCTATTCTGCCTTGAACTTGCCATTTTTATAAATGTATCATCTTTCAGATTTGATACATCAGTCAAGCTCCTACAATGATTATGTAATGTTAAGAGCGAATGGAATATATCTTTCTCGTCAGGAAAAGCTTCAGCTAACCTAGATAAGAGATTGTTTTCCGGTAAAGATGATTCTCCCAATATGGCTCTTTTGTAATGAAAATCCCATTCTATATTGCCGTTATTATAGAATATCACCAATCTGCAAAATAAATTCAAGCAAGTGTTCTTGTCTTCCTTTATCAACTGTTCGAAACGTTTATTCCAATGTTCCCTCATGTCATAGTCACATTGTATCTGTAGAATCGTGTCTATTTCTTGTATGCCAATATTGCCCTTGCTTTTTTCAACTTTTTCCTTGAAGAATCTATCTACCAATAGGATGTTTGTTTCATCCACATATTTTCTGTCAAATATAAAATAGCCAAGTTGTTTTGACATGATATTTAAGCAGACCAACAATATGTTGATGTTTGAACAAGTCGTACACAATAGAGTAAAATTATCTAGTTTATCCTTTACATTAACTTGTTTGTTTCTTCTATACATACAAGCAAGCACATTGAACAACTTATGTCTGCTTGGTTCCCAACCTTCATAATCAGCCAAAGACTTTATCATGCTGTGGCCGGTCAAATCTCTCTTGTATTTATAGGATAATGCTATAAAGATGAAGAAACGTTTCAGAACATCAGTCTCCTTGTATCTTTTCACATAAGGTATAGAATACGTAAACTCCGACAAAAAATGAGCATCCCTTTGAGTTTCAAACATTTCAATAAGCCTACTACGATATACATTTTCGGCAGAGTTCAACATATCTACAACTTCCATTCTTGACACCATATAGCTTGCATCTATATTGGCAAAATACTTGAAAAACATATTATGTCGGCAAGCACGATTAGGAGCTACATTTTGTGTGCCTTGACCAAACAAAAGATTCATCAAGCCAGGCAATATGTCATTAGGAGTTATAATCGTTTTCTTTATAGTCTCTTCAAAGTCTGGAATTACAACTTCTTCTGAGCGTTTTTCTTTATATGGAGTGTTAATATCTTTAGCGCGTATTCTTTCCACTTGTACCATGGCTTCTTTCTCCTGTCTTTTTTGAATGACATTCAAATCACCTTTCCATTGAAGTAGTATATCATTTCCTGAATGTACTACATTTAATAAATTCAGACTGTGGTCTCTCAATTGCAAGTAATATTCCATATTCAATGTCTGAATCAATGTCAACAAGAACAAATCAAAGAGATTTAGTTGTCTAACCTCATGCATTGAATCTATGGAAAGAAAGTAAGAATTTATAAAACGATACACATCTCTCATATTAGGAAATGCTTCCCTAACGTATGCTACTTTCCGGATTTGCCAAACATACCACGCACTCGTTTTTTCATCTATTCCCAAATCTTGGTATTTCCCTTCTAACATTTTCAGTAATTCCCCAAAGGCAACATTCTCATTGGCAGGTAATTGAAATTCTAAATTAAAAAATTTCTTCAGATACTCATCAGGATTGTTTATGTTCAAACTTTTCAACATCCGTTTAAGATGAATATTGTCTGCTGCTACAATATAAAACACATTCGGAAAGTCAGCTGTATCACGGATGATTTTCAATACCATCATTAATTCCTTACCTTGTAAACGATCGACATCATCAATGGTAATTATGATGGGGCAATCTATCTTCATAAGTTCATCCCTTATCAAGTCATGAGTCGTCTTCAAGGTACTTTTGCAACCAAACAGTGAAGCTAAGGACACTGTCAACCACCTCGATTCATATTTAATAGAAGACAATAGTAATCTGACATATTGCTGCATTGTTCCGTTCAAACGGGGCAAGTATTTTCCGACTTCTGTTCTGAATGTATCAAAGAATTCGTTAATTATGCCTGCTTCAGAATCGCAGAGCCAAGGCTCAAATTGGATATTGACAACAGGAACTTTTCTACTTTTGATCTCTTCTTCCAACATCATTAGGAAAGATGTCTTTCCTTGTCCATAGTGTTCTCCAATATGAATGACGAAAGAATGTTTGTTCCTTTCTTTGCTGCAAAATGAAGAATATATCTTGTTCAACAATAGTTTTGCATAACTTTTTCTATCAAATAAGTCGGACGAAGTTGGTGAATCAAAATATAATGGAGAGGCAGACGTTGCATATATTTTAGGGGACTGTCTTTTATATTCATGACGATGACTATAGAAAAATTCCACCAATAAAGCAATACAAGCCAAAGTAACAGAAGTCCATAGATTTTCCTTTGCAACATTGTGGCCTAACCATTGCCATTCCATTTTAACAAATGAAATCATGTTTGGTAGCAGTAATACCCCAAAACATGCAAAAATATACAACAATATTCTATTATTCTTTCTCATTTTTTAACAGCAACACTCATTTTGATCACCAAGGCGTAATCCCAATCAGATCTTCCTTCATCTTCCGATAGAGATTATGCTCTTTTCTATCAATATCTATCTTAAATTCTCTTTCACAGATTGCATCTTCACTGCACCCTTCAAGATTTGCATAGTCATGTAGCATCTTAGGTGTGAATCTATCTTTTTTATCCAACCATCGCAATGCTTCCATTAAGCAATCTGTATTATAACGCGATTTCAACCCAAACAAATCCACCGACTTTTTATATGTTGCATCCTTGTAAACAAAGTCTATCTCAAAATTATCAGGTATATCCTCCCTTTTCTTCCAAGTTATAGCTGTTTTCGGATTGACAACAAACAAAACGTTATTCCAAAAGTTGTATGCGGGATTTGTCGGACTTAGTTTGACGATTTCATCTTTTGTGTCTCCAATAGTTTGTGTTCCCTTTATCGCAGGTCCATTGCAAGTTGCACAAGAAGGTACAAAATTGTACAAAGATAAAGCTACTAATGGGCAATTTCCTTTGTCAAGCACATGTTCTGTATCAAACCGTCTTACACGTTTCCCTTTATGGTCAAAAGGAGAAACTTTCGCCATGTCACAATACACGCAATTCCAAATTTCAAATTTATTATCAGGGTTGAGTAAAAAATCTCTGATATTGTCTTTGAAAGAAGTGTAAGTGAATACTTTTTTAGCAGCGTCATTAACTTCTTTTGCTTCTATATCAGTCAATCCATTAATATAATTTCTATAATGGAAATACACATCTACAAGTTTCTTAAAGTCGGCTGTAAGAAGTTTCTTTGCTGTCATACCAGGAAGCATTGCTCCAGCTAATAGAGGGCAAGAGCGAACCCTTTTATCCCATTTCTTGTCCAGATCTTGTACATATAGCTGATTATAAGCCCAGTGCAATGCCCTTTTGTCTTGTGAACTTACAAACTTATACATGATTAATGCGCTTTTCTGATATAATCTTCCATATAATCAAGCATTCTTCTAACCAGATTTTTCAAGTAGGGGTCAGCAACATATTTATATAGGTATTTGAAGCGTACCTTTTTCTTTTTGAAAGTATTGGTAATATTTTCATCTCGTTTTGCTGCTTGATACAAATTGACAATTTCCTGTATTTCTTTTGATGCCACATTGCCAATTACGGAACTCAGAAAAAAACTGTCGCCCAACAGTTCTATGATATTGGCTCCCAATGTACCCTCTACGTTCATTGTATCTTCACCCAGACAAAGCACATTCGAATGAGGTATGTCGCTTAGCAGAAATGGAGAATGTGTTGCCAATATGATATTTACTCCATACAAGTTCTTAAAATGTGCATTTTGTAAAGCCTGTAGCAATAATCCCATAAAACTACGCTGCAACTCTGGATGGAAATATAATTCCACCTCATCGAATATCACGTTAACAAAACGATATTTGATTATTTCCAGATGGTCTTTGTCCTGATAAAAATCATTCCATTCGGAATCCACGTTTATCAGATGATACATAAAATTGCTGATAGTATAAGCTATTTGTCTTTCTCCCGAACTTAGATTCCGAAAATCAATAATGCCGTTGTCACCATCTTTCTGTAATAGCAAGAAGTGTTCAAATATCGGTGGTGGAAGTAAGTCTGTCTCTTGTAGTTGATGCTTTGAATGAATACGCTCTCCAACCATAGCATTGATAGTATTGCCCAAGTCATCCAAATTATATATATTGTCAGAATCCAAATAAATGTCCTTCTTCAAATACATAATTGTACGCAGAAGTTTCTTCGTAACATGTGTGAAATCTTCTGATAATGGAATCAATTTTTTATAGACATCTTCATATTTGGCTTTTGTCTTGCTGAGGTAATTGTAAATTGAACTATATTTTTTGTAATTTGAGACTATCTTTAATGTCTTATATACAATATAGTCGTAGGCATCTTCACGTAGCTTTTGTCCTTGTGGAACAGTACTGAAATGATACAGACTATCCCAAAAGCCGATAATCCAATTATATATATTGTCAAAATTCTGATAGATATTCTGTTGTCTACCGATACCTATGTGGCTAAGCATATTTTCCCTTGAAAAAGGCTTGCTTTCTATTGGCTTTATCCGTATCGCTACAATGTGAAGATTTCCATTGACGACACGTTGTGGATAATGACCAGCATTGTCCTTATAAAACAGCAAGTTCTCCATGCGTTCCTTGGCAAGCAGGTTTTCCTTTGTTATCTTCAATATGCCATCTTCTCTCATGGGATGTAAGACTATAGGTGTTTGATAACCATCGTTTTTATGGAATATTCCTTTCAGCCAAATTTGGTCTTCCGTAATACGGTTGCCATCAAAATTGCATTTCTTGAATAGTTTTTCAAGACGACTAACAGGCGTAGCTTCTTCATAGTAGTCCCGATAGTTGAACCCATACATAGAATAGTTGCATACAAGGGTATAGAATAACGATTTTAGAATTACTCGTCCTTTTGAGTGCTTATCAAGCAACTCACTGGTCGTTACTGTAGTAGTCCGTTCATTGAGTATAATATCTTCCTTGGCAAGTACGAAGCGTAATCCAGTCACTCGTTTACGCATGAATTTTTTTAGAACGACCTTTCGTCCCCTTTCTTCCAATATATAAATGGCATTATCTATCCTGAATGCCATTTCTGCATATACATGGTCTATGAAATGCAGATGTTCGGCGGCTGAGAAATTGAATTTTTCACCGAGAAGGACAGTAGACAGATTGTTTATCATTCTAATTACCAAATCCACAAGACTACTCTTACCGCTGCCATTTTTCCCGACTATAGCACAGATTGAAATTTTCAAATCATCTGTGTCATATAGAGAATAATCTTTTAATGCCTCTTTAGTTACTTCGATAAAACTATTATCTTCAGCTATGGAATAACCTTGGTATAACATATGCCATACATTGTGATTCCACAAAGCTTTTTGTATAGCTTGAGCCTTGTTTGCATAAACAGGTTGCTCGTCTTGAAATGTAGGCATTAAAGGCTTAATGCCAATGATACAAAAATGATGTGCCATTTTGTGTTAGAATTTTAATGTTTAAAAAGGGTACTAAGCCCCCATCCTCTAAAAACAGCTTATGAGAAAAGGGGTGGGAGCCTTTCTGCCCTATCTGTTATTTTTTTCAGCCTCTCGTGACACCAGTCGAAGCGTGTCTCAGCATTGCAGCATACCCTCCAATCACCCCCATAACATACCAGCGGTATGAGAAAGGCAATCGCCATACTTCCCGTAGTATCCGCAATATACGAGGCGAAGTCTTCTCTCATCCCTCTATCTCCTGCACAATTTCACTTTCTCCATTCTCATCCACCACATGAAGCATCACTTTTGCAATACCGCCAAGGTCATTGCATACATTCCTTGTCGTACCCTGCATCTTATCTCTATCATCTTGACAGCAGAAAGCGAATTGGCATAAAGCTGCTTCGTTCGTCAACTGAAAATCATAATTGTTGTTGCTCCCATGATGTGGGATTTGAAACAAGCCGACAGGATAGTGTACATACTTACCCAATACTCTCTTCAATGCAGAATAATACCTAAATGGCAAGCTTCCATTGGTGAAGTTTTTCAAATAGGCATCACCAGTATATACCGCAGTCGCTGCATCTACTGCATACTTACGCTGTGCTATAGTTGTATAGCAACTATCCACATCTCCGGCAGGCATAGATACCACTATCAAGGAGTTGCTGTTGATATTGAAACTTCTTGCATTCTTCTTTCCCATCAGTTGATAAATGCCCCTGATTATATCTGCATTCTGCTCCAGATCCATAGGCGACATATCGTTGATATCCATCCCTAGCTGCCTTTTCACCTCGTCCTCAAATCTATCTACAAAGTTCTTGGAGTCGTTCAGGTTGAAAGGAATATAAATCCATTTCGGAGATAGGATAATTCTGCTGCCGCTTGGAATACTGCCCCTTAGCTGTTCAAAAGAAACATTGCTAGCATGAGGTCTATCAAGATAACGGTCATATTCATCCTCGAAAGGATTCAGCTCCTCTACTTCCACAATCGTAGCCCCTGTGCTTCTCAATATCAACATGCACTGCTCATAATAAGCATATAGGAACGGATTGAGAATCACAAAATAGGATGGATAATGGAAAGGCATCACCACTTTGGTACTGCTATTGAGGAGATTTCTTCTCGCCAGTTCCTTCAGTCCACTTACATGGTCTCTGTCGAAATGAGAGATAAACAATAGGTCAACAGACAGCTTCCTGTTAAAAGCCTTGTTGATTTCTCGCTCCAACAATATGGTACCATTACGAGTGCCACAATCATAAACCACGTTGTAGCACTCGGTTACATCACAGAGTTCTTCCGTAAAGAAGCCTCCATGACCTACCGGGTATATCGTTCTGATTACTCTCATTTTACTATCCAGTCAATCCACAGTTTTCCCGATATACTTCCAGAACACCTTCATTTTCTCAGGAGTTTCCGTCAAAGCCAAATTCTTGGTAATCACGAAATAGATGAAGCGGAACTTATATACCGTCCAATACAGCACCAAAGCCAGCGCCAACTTTCCAAACATAGAGAATAGCAAGAAATAGAAGTTGAGCCTTTCCAAACGATGGGATGCAGTTACATCCAAGACAGGCGAAGACACCACGACATCAAAGATGCGATAATTCGTATCTTTACCTGTCACCTCGCAGGGCAGTGTCGCTACCACAAAGCCATCCTTGACGCTATCCCAGCCACTCGCTATCAGTTCCAATGGCGCAAACACTTGCGCTATGGCGAATATATACACAAAGATACTCAGCAGAATCGGAATTTGCAGGTAATAGCTATTCAGCTTTCCCAATACCAGCACAAAGGTAAAAGTGGAGAACAGTCCGAGAGCCAAACTAACCTGAAGCATCGGCGCAAATGCCTCTTTCATCGTTGGAATGGATGCCGCACGGATAAACAACGCTAATATCGCAATGATACAAAGAGACAGGAATATTGCCCCCAACCTAAAGTCTGTAGAACTGTAATCCTGTCGATATTCCTTGGATATGGTCACATTGTTCAGTACCAGATAGATGTAAAATAGGATGATACTGCCCACCATCTCCATGATGCACCTGAACACGAACATATTGTAGGCATACG
>OQVS01003101.1_pt1 | contig 10161 bp, 2 predicted proteins | sample 1691601 | NCBI WGS metagenome assembly OQVS01 (sample SAMN03418268, study PRJEB22391) | human gut metagenome | biome: human-gut; feature: organic feature; material: feces | host: Homo sapiens | place: Tanzania | collected 2013-01 | reverse complement strand
AATATAAGATGAATGGCAATGGCTTCGATGCTACTATTTCTGGTATTCCTATGAGCAATGAGCAGACGCTTACTGTAAACCAAGATGGAACAACTGATAAGAATAAGCTTTGGGTAGTAAGAATGCTGGCAAAGGTTACACTCCAGTTTAAGAATCCAAGCGCTACCGATTTGATTATCAATGATATTACCATCAGCGATATTACTAAGAACAGCAAAGATAATGCAGATGCTGATAACATCATGTTGCTGCCAAAGCATTCTGACGCTTCATCTGGTGCAGATAATGATGAGGTTGCATGTACTCCAAATCTGGTAGGGCAGGCAGCAACAGATAGTTATACATATACATTGTCTTCACCAAAGACGATTGCAGCGAATACATCTTATACAGAAGAGAATGAAGTTTCATTCTATGTGAATGAAAGCGCAGCGGGCAATACTTCCAAGTATTTCATCATCAACCTGAATACTTCAGCAGGAGTCAAGCGTTACGCCCTGTTCCAGGATTGGAAAACGATAGCTCGAAACGACCATCACATTCTCCCAATCTCATTAGATGATTACAAGTTGAAGTTTGATGTTCAGTCCTTCTCTGCCATCGGTCTCTATCCATCCATAACAGATAACGGAACCACTCTTTCCTACACCTGTTATTACCCGGAAGAGGAATTCCATATCCAGCCAAAGGTAGTGCATGCCGATGACACCGATGTGCCAGGAACCATCGATTATGCCAATGTAAAATGGGAGTTAATCCAGGAAGAAGGTATGGCTGATGCCACAGCTGCCGAAGATAATGCCAAGAAGGTATTTAAAGTTCTTCCATCATGGGATACAACCACCGGCTATTTCGAAGGTACCTTCAATGATGACAAAGCCGACAAGCAGAGCGCCCTCTATCAGGTCACAGTACCTGTACCAGGCGTCTCTGGAAAAGAACTTATATATAAGATACTTTTCACAAAGGATTTAAGCAGCTATGCTGCTCGTAAATATACGAGACAGATTTATAGATATAAAATGATATACTAATATTAAAAAACATTGAAGCTTATGTTTAAGTCTAAGATTTTTAATAGTGTAATGAGATATATGTTGGTGGCAATGCTTGCATTGCTGCCAAATGCTATATGGGGAATAACGGATCAAAATGCTGTTATTTTAGCTAACGGTGGTTCTGTAACGATTACCGGTTTTAATAAATATTTAACCATGAATGATTATTCTGCTTGGTTTGTATACGATGCAGCTGGTAAAACGGTAGATATATCTTCATGGAGTTATGGAAATGGGATTTTTTCTTCAGTTACAAAAGAAACAACTTATTTAAAAACGGGTAAACCAGCATGGGATATAGAAGATTATCGCTCATTTACTATTAATGCTGCGGCAGGTGAAGATATTTCCAAATATACACTAGTTCTTTTAGTATCTTCTAGTGATGCATTTTTTAAAGCACCTTCTGAAGAAACAGCAGAAAAGAAAATCACTTTTCAATTAGTATCTAAGGATGAACTTCCATCTTTTAAGTCATACTCTGGTTCAAACAGTGCAGAGAAATTAGTAACTATTGCTGATGCAGATTTGCAAGGTGGTTCCATTTCTATTACTGATTTAGGTGAAACTCTTGCAGACTTTGGCATTTGGGATAAAAGTTCGGATTCCAAAGGCTTAATGTTGAGCAAGTATCCATTCTATCTCCGTCTCTCTGTTGTTGATAAAGATGGAAATCCCGTTACTAATCTTAGTGAGTTTACATTTAAGAGAAATGGTTCTGTATTTTCTGATACTCAATTAGGTAATCATGAGTGGAGTCTAGCATGTTATAAAAATGCTAAAGGCGTATATTGTCTACGTGATCAGAAAGAAAATGTTTCTGTTCCTTTCACGGATCTTAACTTTACCATATCTTGTCCTAGTGATAAGAATATCAATGATTATAACGTTGTGGTATATGTTGGTAATGAGCAGCCAAGTATCTCGGACAATCTGATTATGGAAGAACCTACATTGGTAGGTAAGGTAAACTATACCATTTTGAGTCAAAACACATTTGATGCAATTAAGTTGACTCCTTCTACAGAGCCTACAGGTGCTGCAGTCCGTGATGTTTCTTCCATTGTTTTAGGAACTAATTTAAATGTAGATCTTACTTCTGAAGATAATTTGAAGTTTATCAAGGAACAGTTAGGCTTGTCTGAAACTCAGGATTTTGGTAATCTCTATGTACGCTGGAAGATAACCAAGAAGGATGGAACCACGAAGGTAGATGGCATCTCCTGCAAGAGTCCAATGAAGAGTCAGGAAGACATCTACTGGACTTGGTATTCTGATGATGCATCAAGCTCTTATGCTAATGCGCTGAATGCTAATTTCGTAGTTCCAGCAGATCTCGATGCTAATAATGTTGACATTTCTTGTGTCATCTCTAATGAAACGCCAACCACAGAGTATGGTTTCGTCACAACTGAGCCTACTTTGAAGGCAAAGGTTAATGTTCAGCTTTTGGATAAGTATAGCATGCCTTTCAATCATTATGTAGGCCATGCTAATACTGAATTAAAAAATGGTATGCAGCAGACAGCTGAGTGGGAGTACTATGTCTATGTGAAGGAAGCTAACGAGAAAGTAGAGTTAGTGCTGCCTTTCGATGATTATAAAGGTAGCAGTGACCCTCTTGAACCACAAGGATATTTCAGATGGTATAATTTTACAAAAGATATAGCTAGTGATAATTTAACTCCTAACACAGAAACTGGCACAACTTTTCTGAATCATATAAAATCAGGAGGTAACGACTATGGATTGTTTGCTTACAAACTTACTGCACCTCCGACAAGCAGTAATATTGGTGTTACATATACTGCACCAGCAGGAGCTTCTTCTGAAGGATGGGCTGGTGAAGATATTGCCTGTGATGTAAGCCGCTATATTGATGGGCTGGATGCTACAAAAACTTATCTTGTGCATGAGCCAACGCTCTCTATCCGATATATTTTCCATATCCGTTCTGCCAAGCAGTTAGCAGACGATATTATGAATACGGCTATTGGCAATAATCCAAAAAGAGCAGATTATAGAACCTATGAGGATGGAAAGTATTTGACTGTCGGTATGAAAGATAATAGTTCTATTGTGACTCTTCGACTGGATTTGTCCGATGCTACGAAATATTATTTCCATCCATTGGTAAATGGTATATATACGACAAGTACTACTCCAGAGGGTACTAACATCGAGGGTTTCACGCATCGAATATATTATGCTGATGAAAAGGATAAACTCGTAAAATCAGATTTCGATGAAACAAAATTATGTAAGACTACTAAGATAGAATGGTGGGCATACGACAAGACCAAGAACTATTGCAAAAAGTTAAATGATTATGGGAACGAGAGTAGTCGTTTCTTTAATTTGACGATGGATAAGCTTAACGGCAGCTGGATGCCTGCATCTATGATAGGGTCTAATAAGGATTTTACATTTGAATATGGTGATCCTGTATTCATAGTTGCATATGCTATGGATGACAACGGAAATCGTTGTCCTATTGCCAACTTTGATGTTCGATTCATGAACAATCATCCGATGACTAAAGCACAGATTGTTAAAGCAGGATTGAATAACAGACTTATTAGTTATCTTGACGAGCATTATAAAATGGCTACCAAGCCAATTACATTTGATGATGATGATGTAGAGCAGACTGTTGCTGCTCCTACAACTCCAGATAACAACCAGGACCGATTACCATCTAAATGGGATCGCCGTGCTTATAGTTTCGTATATCGTGATTTGATTGACTATGATGCAACTAATTATCTTGGTTTGAAGACTATTGGTCATTCTCCACTTCATGGAGATTATTGCTTGTATAAGTCTGCAAATGTTCCTGGTATTTCTGGTGCAGGTTCTTCACCAAACAACGGATATCTTTGGTGGGATGGTGGAAAGTTATATGATAAGACGTATGAGATGACCAATGGTTCTCAGTATGGCCATTTTCTCTATGTAGATGCATCTGATGAAAGTAGAAAAATCGCGGCATCAGATTTCACTGCAGATCTTTGTACTGGACAGCAGCTTATCTTCATTGCGGGTATTGCAAACATGACTGACAAGACTAAGCCACAGATTATGTTTAAACTATTTGGTGTTAACAGAAATATCAATGGTGATATTGTTGATAAACACCTGATACATAGTTTTTCATCTGGTGATTTCAGTACTAATGTAGAAAATTTGAAATCGGCGACTTGGTATCAGGTATATGGTAAGATTACTTTGCAAAAAGAGTCAAATGTAGAGCAGTATTCAGATTTCCGACTGGAGATTGATAATTACTGTAACAATACTCAAGGTGCCGACTATGCCATAGATGACATCCGTATGTATCTTGCACCTGCTAAGGTTCAGGTGATTCAGGAGAAGCCTATTTGTGGTGGTGCTGCAACAGGAAATATCAAGCTGAAGATTCGTGCTATCCATGAGACTTTGAATGCGATTACCGGACATAAAGGACAGACTAAAATATACTTCCGTTTTGTCGATGAGGATGGTAAGCCTGTAGAAGGTACTGATGAGAGTAATCCTTACTATCAGACGGAACAGGTTAATACTTCAGATGCATCAAAGAATATTACTTATAAGAGCAATAAATATGGAGCTGTTGACGTATTCGATTCTGAGGAAACTTGCAATCAGTATACTATAGATGGTACTCCTATGATCGAGAAGGATAGTGAAGGTGAAACTTATATCGTTATCAGTAATAGATATTATCCTCTTGAAGTAAATAAGAAGTATTACGTATCTGTAGCTACAGAAACTCCTGACGCTACAGGCAACTCTAATTGGGGGTCACCTGCTGAAGTCTGCTCGTTGTACAGTAGCTGGTTTGACATGGTTAGCCAGCATCCAGTCATTACTGATACAAAGGGTAATGTCATTACGGATTATAAGATTCCTTGCGGTGAAGCAGGAAGCTATTCTGTTAAAATCAAGGGACAATTGGTTACAACTGACCCTAATACAGGTGGTAAGATAACATTGGATGGTATTAACTTCATCTGGTATATCGATGATCCATTAGTAGCTACCAACAAGCTGAACGAAACAGCCAGCAACGAAATCACTATCAGCAAGGATAAGCTTCCTTTGGGTGTGACTCATAATATCTTTATGTTGCCTGAAGGAACTCAGAATGCAGATGGCTACATTCCATATACAATCAATGGCAAGACCTATCTGTTGTGTTCTGGTGCAATACCTGTCCCATTGCGTGTGATGCTGGATGGGCCACAGCTTAACTTCGGTTTCAACGATGTGGATTATCCATTCAACGATGGCGATTATGAGGCTTCGCTTCGTATCGGTTTGCCACAGTTGAAGAAGTTGAAGGCTTCTAAGGGATATTTGAAGATACCTCTTCATAGTGCTACTATGAGAGATGGATCTGCTATTACTGAGCCTCTTACTTTCATTGATGATAGCAAGACCCCTGCTGTTAATTCGCAGAGCGTAATTGTTGCATCTACGAATGATCCTTTATGGAAGACAAAGTTGAATACTCAGGTTGCAACATTGGAGAATGCAAAGTTGCCTGCTTTTGATAAAACGACTCAGGCTACACTCAACCTCAAGTTTGAGGATGCTGCAATTGCTGATTTCCACGAGGGATACTACTATGTTCTCCGATTCGCTTACGAGAAGAGAGCTGCTTCTGCGGCAACTACCAACTGCCCTGGCGAGTCTTATCTCAAGGTGAAGATTGTACCGGAGTTCATTACCTGGACTCCTACTGCCGATGGCGGTATGAATGCCAACTGGAATAATGATGATAACTGGCATCGCTCATCATCTACTGAATTGTATTATGATGATAAGTATGCGGATTATCTGCCTTATGGCAGTAGCATGTCTGGTACGCCAACTTCAGCTAAGGATATTCCTACGCAGAACAGCTATGTGCCAATGAAGTTTACCAAGGTAACAATCGGCAATCTGAGTGGTTTGCCATTCCCTGACCTCGGTAATGTGGTTTACCGTAGTACCAATGGTATTGCTACAAAGCTGACTAATGGTAAGGGTAATGAGGCTACGAAGTATATCCAGTATGATATCATGGCGATTTGGAATGAGGCAGATGCCAATAAGGGATTCGAAACTGATGGTAATCTGAAGTGCGAGAAGTTCTATGGCAATACCTGCCATCAGATTTACTTCAAGCCTCAGGGCGAGCTTCGCGACCAGTGCTATCTGGTTTATGACAAGGCTTGGGTAGAGAAGGAACTGGTGCCTAACAAGTGGTACACCATGGCTTCACCTCTGCAGTATATCTACGCCGGTGATATGTATGTGCCAGCAAAGGATGGCCGACAGGAAACCCCGGCGTTTACGGATATCAAGTTTGATACTAATGTGAATAGCCGAAGCAAGTATCCGGTTTATCAGAGAGCCTGGATGAAGAGTGATGTGAAGGAAATCACTCCTAAGGGTGATTATTCTGCATCGCATTATCCGGATGGAACAGCTCCTAGTGATGTTGATATGAATCTCGGTTACTGGAGCCATGTATATAATAAGGTGGATGAAAGCTATTCCGCAGATGGAACCTTCGGTGGTTTCTCTATCAAGGCTGGTAATGCGCTCTTGCCAAAGAAACCTGCTGATGGTTCTAAATTGCCAAATGCGCTCCTCCGTTTGCCAAAGGCTGATACTAGCTATCAGTACTACGATTATGATGGAACAACGACTTCTGGTGGTACATCTGTACAAATAGGAAAGGCTGGCCATGGCAAACTTCTCGTTGCTTTCAATAACGATGAGAAACATCTTGCAGAAATGACTCAGAGCTTGGGAACAGATAACACCAGCGGATTCTATCTCGTAGCGAATCCATATACCTGCTCTATCTCAATGGCTAAGTTCTTCGATGGCAATTCTGGTTTGCAGAAGGCTATTTGGATTGTAGAGAATGGTGAGGTGAAGGCGATTTCTTCTACCGAATTGGGTAAGCAGAACTATGCTATCCAGCCTACCCAGTCGTTCTTTGTTAAGAAGAAAGATGACGCTACTATTAGAGAGGTGAGATTCACTTCTACGATGTGTGTTGACCGCACCATTACTCCTGGTCTGTTGATGGCATCAGACTATGTAAAGACTGTAGGGGTAGAAACAGAGAATTCCAACGGCCAGAAATCAAGGGCACGCATCGCTTTGCGTCCGGAGGCTTCTGCCGACTATGATGACCAGGAGGATGTGGATCTCTTGTATGATCAGAACCTCAAGGATATTCCGCAGGTTTATACCGTTGCCGGCAACGAGGCGGTGGCTGTGAATGCAGTTCCTGAGTTGTCATGGATTCCACTCGGCATCGTGAGCCAGCAGGCTGAAGAGGTTTCACTTACCCTGAAGGGTGTGAACAAGCTCGATGCGCCGGTTTATCTCTATGATGCTGCATCGGCAAACTTTACAGAAGTTCATGATGGCGAGGCTGTGAAGGTGAAGGCGGGTGACCACGGAAGATACTTCCTCACCCAGACCCGTACCTCAACCGGCATCGACCGCATGGAGGCTGAAGAGCAGAGTGCACCGGTGAAGGTTTATTCACCAGCTGCCGGCATGATTGTTGTTTCTGCTTTGGGTGGTGAGAAGCTCGACAAGGTTCAGGTATTTACAATGGATGGCAAGATGGTTCACAGCTATCAGTTGCCTGATAAGCAGAGAATGATTCTGCGAGTGACATCCGGAGTTTACATTGTGAAGGCATCTACCCAGTCCTGTGCTCAGGCTAAGGGTCAGAAGATTGCCGTAAGATAGTATATTCTAGTTTTTTAATATCAATAGGGAATTATAAAGAACCCAAAGGGGGGGGGAGCCAAAGCGTTGGCTTCCCCCTTTTTTTAGCTTTATACTTTATTTGCGAAACTTTACAAGGGAGTTTCGCAAGTCTCACTTATTTACAATAATGATAATGCATAGAGAGGTAGAATGGTAACATGCCTTACTGCATCGTGATCCTCCTTGTCTATATAATCAAACGCTCCAAAATTCTCTAGAGAGCACCGGAAGGCATTGGTGAGTTTCTTCTCTCTCATGAATAGCCAGAGACTCTTCATGCCGCCTTGTGTTCCAGATTTGATTTCAATAGGAGTAATCTTCATTTTATGAATCTCCAGATAGTCTATCTCTGCCACACTTTTCCCCTTCTGTTCCCAGAAGAACATCTTCTGACGTTGGATACACGGTTTGTTTCGCAAAATCTCAAGTCCTGCAACCATCTCCGTAAGTCCACCTTTGTTGACAAGTTCCTGAGGAGTACCAGCCAAAATGAGTTCTATAAGTTGCTGCGCCAGGTTGCCTTCCAACTGAAGCACGGCCAGCAGTAATCCGGAATCCAGAAACAGTACCTTCATGCTCTTCTCATCTGCCTCTGCATCTAGAGGAATACCATTGCCCGAGGTAGAGACTACAGGAGTTACGATACCTGCCAGGGTCAATAAACGGAGTGCCTCCCTAATCTGCGAACTTTGATAGTCGGCTGATATTTGCTTGAATGTCAACTTTTCACCTGCCTGATGGCAGACACCACGCATCGTAGTCCGCAACAGATCAGAATTGACTCTCTTCTTATATTTACTGAAATCATCTTCGTACGTCAGCACGATATCTTCCTGAATGTTCCTGCATCGGTTGAAGTCATGAGTACGTGTCCAGGCAAGCACAGATTCCGGCATACCTCCAACAAGCAGGTAAATACGGAAGTATTCCACGAGTTTATCATGGAAAGCCTGTTCTAGGGGACGATTTCCACAAGCATCATTTCGCATTTTTACTAGCCCCTCTTCATTATTGGCATACAAGAATTCATCGAATGTCATCGGGTACATAAAGAGAGAATGAATTCTTCCTACTCCAAAAGTGGGAAGTTCCTGAAGTGTGAATTCAAGAAGTGAGCCTGCGGCGATGACATGCAGCTCAGGATAATCTTCCTTGAAAAACCGAAGAGCCATAATGGCCTCTGGGCATTCCTGTATTTCGTCAAGGAAGAGGAGCGTCTTGCCTGCTTCTACAGGGACATTAATGTAACTGCTGATCTTTTCAGCTATTGAACGCACATCAAGATCACCATGGAAAAAGGTTTTAATAGCTTTGTTGCGCTCAAAGTTCACTTCTGCAAAATACTTAAACTGCTTTCCAAAATGTTTAACTGCAGATGATTTTCCTACCTGTCGGGCACCACGAAGCAACAGCGGTTTTCGCATGGAATCTTCTTTCCATGCTATAAGCTGAGTATCTATATTTCTTTTTATATATTCTGTCATATCTATAATTGTTTGAATATCAGCAGCAAAGATAATTAAAATATTCAAATCCGAGAAATAATTTGCGCTAAAATATCCAAATCCGAGAAATAACAGGCAAGTTTCGCAAGTGGTTCTGTCACTCATTCATAATAAACAGCGGTTTTCTCCGTTTTTATTTAGTATGAAGAAAGTAAGTTATCTTATATATTTATGGCTGGTTTGCTGCCTGGGACTGCAAGCACAGAGCCGCCGCGAAATGGGAGGCATCTATTATGCTTACCCTGTAACGGATGATGCCGGAACCGATTCTCCGGCTGTGAAGGCGCCTGCCGGTTTCTCACCTTATTATATCAGTCATTACGGCCGCCATGGCTCGCGATGGATGTCGAGGGATTCACGCTATCTCTGGATAGAAAAGCAGTTTGCTGATGACGGCAATCTTACTCCGCTCGGACTTCAGATTAAAGGTATCGTGAAACGGATATGTGAGAATGCAAGAGGAAACGGCGGCAAACTGACCCGACTGGGTGAACTGCAGCATCAGGCCATTGCCCGACGCATGTATGCCCATTATCCACAGATCTTTGCTGCCGGACACCAGGTAAAGGCACGCTCCAGCGTTTCCGACCGCTGTGCCAAGAGTATGCTCGCCTTTACTTCGCAGTTGCGGAGTCTACAGCCCCAGCTGCATCTGGATGTGAAGACCGATTCTGCCGATATGGCTTGGATAGCCTACGAATCTCCCGAACTGAAGGCGCTGAAGAAACGCACCAATGTGAAGGCTCAGGTTTCGCCACGCCGCTTCCTGAAACAGCTCTTCAAGAACACCTCAAAGATAGATGAACCCCTGA
>OQVS01003099.1_pt1 | contig 10165 bp, 6 predicted proteins | sample 1691601 | NCBI WGS metagenome assembly OQVS01 (sample SAMN03418268, study PRJEB22391) | human gut metagenome | biome: human-gut; feature: organic feature; material: feces | host: Homo sapiens | place: Tanzania | collected 2013-01 | reverse complement strand
AGAGGACTTGCGCACCATGTCTTCACATGCATCCAATCGTTATTTTATCCCGAGCTGGGGTAGTTATCGCCATTCTCTATCAACAAAAGGCGATTGCGATACGTTGGAATGCAGGTCGTTTTTGTCTGATACACATATTGCATAATGTATCTTCCCACCCATATATAATATAATAGGTATACGAGATGGTGTCAAGGCGCAATTTCATCCATTTTTTTGAAGCGGGAGCTTCAGATTAAACACATTTTAATATTTACAGTACCCCCAATTGTTAAATTTCAAATCCGCAGACGCTCTGAGAATCGAATATTTTGGAGCTTCAGAAAAATTGTGCGAAAAAATCGGAATTTTCAGCAATCCGCACAACACTCTGTCTTTCAACAACTTGCACCTCCACTCTATTTGATAAGCTGTGAAAAATGCAGTCATTCCTATCAAACTCTTTAACCGTTCATATTGAACGGTTAAAGAGTTTGTGATGAAAAGCTATGGGCAAGTACCGTTTTAGAAGCTGATTTCAGATGTTTTTGACAACAAAAATATTACGTTCCGCGAAATCATCCAAAATAAAAACCGTAACCAAAACAACCAACCGTAAAGAACGGACAATAACGGCATATAACAATGTAAACAATTTTCTTTTACACATGTTAAATTACTCGAACCCGAATACAAACATTTGTTAAAATCACCAAGCAGTTCGAATTCGGTCTGCAACACTTATGAATACGTCATTTGACATTGGGAGATACATATAGTACAAGAGGTGTGCCGAAAAGCCCTATTGACACATAAAGAAACGCCCAAAACAAACGCTACCACCACAACAACAGCAGTTTTTATGCTACAGAGTTTTGATTTTCATCCGATTTGCACTACCTTTGCACCGACGCGAACGATACGCGCGATCCATCAGAATGGACTGAGCAAGAATTTAGACATTTTTAATCTATATCATAATGACGGACGACACTTTCATAATACCAAGGTTGCGCGTGGGCGAAAATGATGCCTTCAGATTCATCTTCGACCACGAGTATGATGCATTGTGCCGTTTTGCCAACTGCATGACACACGATGCCGCCACGGCTGAAAGCATCGTCGACGACGTGCTGTTCAACCTGTGGGAGAACCGGGAGACGCTCTGCATAACACACACGCTGCACTCCTATCTGATGGGGGCCGTGCGCAACAGATGCATCAACGAACTGAAAGCGAGGATGCGCCGCCTGGCGGCAGAAACAAGCGAGATAAACCTGTGTGCCGAGACGGAAATGCTAGAAGTGGTGTTCCGCGACGACCGCGACCCCATCGACGAACTGATAGGAAAGGAACTCGAGGAGAAAATCAGCGACGCCATAGCCACACTGCCCAAGGAATGCCGCACGGTGCTGGAGAAGAGCCGCTTCGAGGGACTGTCCTACAAGGAGATTGCCGACGAGATGGGCATTTCCACAAACACCGTGAAATACCACATCAAGAACGCCCTTGCTTTCATGCGCAAGAATCTCGACGGCTATCTGAAATGGATAGTCATCACCATGCTTATGCGATGAAGAAATGGAAAGACTGCAATCATTATGTTTTGCAAAACATAATGTTTTTGAAACATAATTCAGTGCAGCCGGACATATACTTGTATTAATTCAACTATATGCCGGCGTGTGGGGCTTATTTTCCAGGCATTTGGAAGAAAAAGAAAAAAAATATTTAAAAAAATCACTTTTCCACTACCCTGTTTCCATTCTGCGTTGTCACACTAATATAACACGGAAAAAAAATGAATAGAAAATACGACCACAGCGATATTGACGCAATGACCGAACGCTACCTTGCCGACAGAAACGACAAGGAGGCGATAAGCTTTCTGAAAGACGCCGCAACGGAGTCGGAGGAGAGCCGGATGAGGATACGCAGGAACATGGAACTGTGGTTCGCATCGGCCGCTGCCGGCGGCGACGCACACTTCAATACGGATGCCGCATTCGCACGCTTCAGCAAGCGCACCGCAGGAATGCGGAACACGCGGAACGGTATACTGGCAAGAATCGGCACGGGAAGGATGATAAAGGCGGCTGCCGCCGTTGCGCTCGTTGCCGCACTGCCGTGGATGGGCTACCGCTACGCCACATATATGGAGCAGGGCAGGCTTGCCCTCGTGAGCGTGACCACGCCCAAAGGCTCAATAAGCCAGCTGACGCTGCCCGACGGGTCGAAGGTGTGGCTGAACGCCGGCTCGACAATCGAATACCAGCAGAACTTCGGCTCGGCGAACAGGAACGTGAAGCTAACGGGCGAGGCTTGCTTCGACGTGAAGAAGAACGAGGAACTGCCGTTCTGCGTGAACACGAAATCGGCTGACCTGAAGGTGCTCGGAACGAAATTCACGTTCCGCGACTATCCCGAGGACAAGACTACCACCGTGCAACTGATACGCGGACACGTGGACATAGCAAGCCGCAAGACGGGAATGCACCTGGACATGCGGAAGAACGAGATGATGGTGCTCGACAAAACTACGGGAACGATGACGAAGCACAATGCCGACATGAGGAACTCCGACGCGTGGATACGCGGAGAACTGTTCTTCGACGAAGTGCCGCTGGAACAGATTGCAAAGGTGCTGGAACGCACATACAGGGTGAAGATAAACGTGGCACCGCAGTTGGAAAACAAGACGTTCTACATATCGTTCAACTCTGCCGGAATGACCATCGACAAGGTGCTGCACACCATCGCGGAGACACAACGGATGAAACGGTCTGCGCAAGTGCCTCAACCTGCAGTGGGACGAGTCCAACGCATCCGTTATCCGCTGGACATACCAGCGCCTCTACATGTCTATCGCCTACTGTAATGAAATGCTGCGCGAATGCACCGAAAGCAAGCTGAAGAGCCGCGGACTTTGGGACCAGCTCGGCGGAGAATGTGCGAGCTACCGCGCCGAGGCACGCTTCATCCGTGCATACTGCTATTCCATGCTATGCGACCTCTTCGGCAACGTGCCTTACATCGACGAGAACACTGGCGTGAAGGACATTCCGGTGCAGTGGACACGCAAGCAAATCTTCGATTTCGCCGAGAGCGAACTGAAGGCTATCGACGCTGACCTCAAGGCTCCTGGAACCAACGTATACGGACGCATCGACCAGGTTGCAGCATGGTTCCTGCTCTCAAGAATGTATCTGAACGCAGAGACATGGATCGGCGAAAACCGCTACAACGACGCTCTGATGTATGCAAAAAAGGTCATCACCGACGGCCACTACCCGCTGGCCCCCGACTACCGCACTATCTTCCTCGCCGACAACGACAAGTGTAAGGAGATTATATGGCCGCTCGTACAGGACGGACTCAAGGCACAAAGCTCTGCCGGAACGAACTTCTACGTGAAGGCATTCGTTAACGGTCCGATGAACGAGCTTTACACCACCGGCGTAGGCTCGGCTCACGCGGATGGGGCAACGTGCGCTCCAAGACTACTCTCGTGAATGCATTCGATGCCGACGACGTGACTTTCGACACTAACGACACTTGGGGCAACCAGAAGAAGGACAAGCGTGCACAGTTCATGACAGCTCTGCCAAACCAGAAAAAGGAAACTTGGGACGACAAGGACAACATGACAAGCACCTTCACCTGCGGCTACGGATATATCAAATGGCGCAACGTGAACCAGGACAACTCTATACCTGCACAGGGCGACGCCTACTCCTCAATAGACTTCCCGCTGTTCCGTACAGCCGATGCTTATCTCATAGCTGCCGAGGCTATACTGAGAGGAGCACAGGGCACTAAAGAGGAAGCCCTTGGCTACGTGAACGAGATTCGCGAGCGTGCCTACATGTCGGGCAAATACGCCAAGGAGGGTGTGCGCTCTGACGTATCGGGCGACATCACTGTCGAGCAGCTCGACCTCGACTTCATCCTCGATGAACGCCAGCGCGAGTTTGCATCGGAACTTGTACGCCGCACCGACCTCATCCGCTTCGGCAAGTTCACATCCGGACGCAACTGGGACTGGAAGAACGGAGTGCGCGACGGAGCCGACGTGGACGACTACCTGAAAGTATTCCCCATCCCTGCCACTGAGTTCTCCAATATGCCGAACCTGAAGCAGAACGACGGTTACACGGACAAAAAGAAGTAACTTATATAAATAACAACTGAACACAAGCCGGATTGTGCGGACTACCGCACACACGCACGGAAATGCCACACAATCCGGTTATAAAAAAGAGAAAAGAAACATCATCTCATAAAAAGACATTAAACAACAAGTCATGATTTCATTTAAGCATATTGCACTTTCTGCCTCTCTTGCCCTGCTCGCAAGCGGAGCGACGGCACAGACATCGTTCGAGGAAATCAGTGCCGACCTGAACAAAGCTGGAGGCGTTTATCTCGCCTACCCCGAAGTGACCGGCAAACTGACACCTGCACCAAAAGGATATACACCATTCTATATCAGCCACTACGCACGACACGGCTCACGCTATCTTCTTGGCGACGGTGATTTCAACATGACTATCGGACTACTCGAAGATGCCGAAAAGGAAGGATGCATCACTCCGCTCGGAAAGGATGTGCTGGGAAGACTGCGCAAGGTGTTTGCCGAGACGGAAGGACATGCCGGTGAACTCACCCCCCTGGGAGCAAGACAGCACAAGGGCATAGCCGAGAGAATGGCACGCAACTTCCCCGAAGCCTTCAAGGGAAAGAAACGCGTTGACGCACGCTCGACGGTGGTATACCGCTGCGCAATGAGCATGGCGGCTTTCGGCGACGGACTGAAAGGATGCTGCCCGCAGCTCGACATCAAATATGAGATGAACGACAGGTATATGGCATACCTCAACTACCACACCGACGAATCGAACAAGTTCACCAACGGCGAAAAGGGCCCGTGGGTGGAGGAATACCTCAAGTTCGAGGCGGAGCACGTGAAGCCCACACGTCTCGTGAACTCGCTCTTCAGCGACAAGGACTTCATACGCTGCAAGGTGAACCCAGAAAAACTCATCTGGGCGTTCTACTGGATTGCCGTGGACATGCAGGACATCGAGACGAAGGAGTCGTTCTACGACATCTTCACGCCGCAGGAACTATTCGACCTCTGGCAGTGCGTGAACTACCGCTTCTATATCGGCAACGCCAACCCCGAGATGAGCAAAGGTCTGGTAATGGCAAACGCACACACGCTCGTGGAGAACATACTGGAATGCGCCGACAAGGCCATCGCCGACAACAGCATTGCAGCCGACCTGAGATTCGGACACGACGGAAACGTAATACCGCTGCTCGCGCTTCTGCAGATAGAAAACTTCGACGTTGCCGTGAGGAAACCCGAGGAAGTGTACAAGCACTGGTCTGACTTCAAGGCCACACCAATGGCATCAAACGTGCAGATCGTGTTCCTCAAGAACAAGGTGGGCGACGTTATCGTGAAGTTCCTCCACAACGAGAAGGAGGTGCACATCGCTATGCCTACCGACACGTGGCCATACTACAAATGGAACGACGTGAAGCAGTATTACCGCAACAGACTTGATACTCTAAAGAAACAAGTATACAGAAATTAATTTGACCTTATCAACACACACACATTATTTTGGTTTTTATTATGTTTGCTGGCGGCAGTTCGCGAAGAACAGCCGCCAGTTTTTTTATTCTTCCCGACACCGGGCCTTCGGCTATTCCATTTTTTATTATTACCTTTGTATGTGAAATAAGCCGAATGCACTAATATCCGACAAGCAGGACGCACATTAATCAAGAATCTATAATATATATAATATGGACATCAAGACATACGCTGGCATTATTGCCAAGAAGCTCTCTCTGGGCGAACGCGGAGTGGAGAACACACTGCAGCTGCTCGACGAGGGATGCACCATCCCCTTCATCAGCCGCTACCGCAAGGAACGCACCGGAAACATGGACGAGGTGCAGATTGCCGCCATAAGCGACGCCAACGACAAGCTGAAGGAAATTGCAAAGAGGAAGGAAACGGTGGTGAAAACAATCACCGAGCAGGGAAAAATGACCGACGAACTGCAAAGACGCATCGACAACTGCTGGGACGCCAACGAACTGGAAGACATCTACATGCCCTTCAAGCCCAAACGACGCACCAAGGCGCAAGTGGCACGCGAACTGGGGCTGGAGCCTCTCTCGATGATACTCATGATGCAGAGGGAACAGAACATCGAGAGCGTGGCAAAGCGCTTCGTGAAGGAGGGCGTGAAGGATGCCGCTGCCGCCATAAAGGGGGCGCAGGACATCATTGCAGAAACCGTGAGCGAGGACGAACGCAGCCGACAGCAGGTGCGCTCGGCATTCCGCCGCGAGGCTGTGATATCATCAAAGGTGGTGAAGACAAAGGCAGACAGCGAGGAGGCGGCAAAGTTCTCCGACTATTTCGATTTTTCCGAACCGCTGAAGCGCTGCTCCTCACACCGTCTGCTCGCCATGCGCCGCGGCGAGAACGAGGGCATCCTGCGCATATCCATCTCTGCCGGCGAAGACTGCGTGGAGAAGCTGAAACGCAACTACGTACGCGGCTACGGCAAATGCTCCACTCTGGTGCGCGAAGCCGTGGAGGACTCGTACAAACGGCTGCTGAAGCCTGCCATAGAAACGGAATTTGCCAATCTGAGCAAGGAGAAAGCCGACGAGGAAGCAATAAACGTATTCACCGAAAACCTGCGTCAACTGCTGCTCTCCGCACCGCTGGGACAGAAGCGCGTGATGGGCGTTGACCCCGGATTCCGCACCGGATGCAAAATAGTGTGCCTCGACGCCCAGGGCAACCTGCTCCACCACGAGGCCGTCTTCCCCCACCCTCCCGTGAACAAACGCCAGCTGGCAGCACAGCAGATGGAGCGCATGGTGGAGAAATTCGCCATCGAGGCGATAGCCATCGGCAACGGTACGGCAAGCCGCGAAACGGCAGAATTCATAAAGTCGCTCCACTTCGACCACGAGGTAAGACAGTTTGTCGTGAGCGAAGACGGTGCATCGGTATACTCCGCATCGAAAACAGCACGCGAGGAATTCCCCGACGAGGACGTAACCGTGCGCGGCGCCGTGTCGATAGGAAGGCGACTGATGGACCCGCTCGCCGAGCTGGTGAAGATCGACCCGAAGAGCATCGGCGTGGGGCAGTATCAGCACGACGTGGACCAAAGCAAGCTGAAGAAGAGCCTCGACCAGACGGTGGAGAGCTGCGTGAACTCCGTGGGAGTGAACCTGAACACGGCAAGCCAGCACCTGCTGACATACGTGAGCGGACTGGGTCCCACACTGGCAAGGAACATCGTGGAATACCGCAGGGAGAACGGCGCGTTCACGAGCCGCGCACAGCTGAAGAAGGTGTCGCGCCTCGGACCGTCGGCATTCGAGCAGTGTGCCGGATTCCTGCGCATACCGGGAGCGAAGAACCCGCTCGACAACAGTGCCGTACACCCCGAAAGCTACAAAATCGTGGAGCAGATGGCAAAGGACTGCCGGTGCACCGTGGGCGAGCTTATCGCCGACAGCAGCAAGCGCAACACCATCGACATAAGGAAATACGTGACCGACAACGTGGGCATCCCCACACTGACCGACATCATGAAAGAACTGGAAAAGCCGGGACGCGACCCACGCGAGCAGATTGAGGAGTTCGAGTTCGACAAGAACGTGACCACCGTCAACGACCTCGTGGAGGGAATGGTGCTGCCGGGCATCGTGACGAACATCACCAACTTCGGTGCCTTCGTCGACGTGGGAGTACACCAGGACGGACTGGTACACATCTCGCAGCTTGCCGACCGCTACGTGAGCGACCCCACACAGGTGGTCAAACTTCACCAGCACGTCAGCGTGAGAGTGGTAGAAGTAGACCGCAAGCGCAACCGTATCTCGCTGTCGATGAAGGGGATATAAACCCCATACCACACTATGCAACTGCCCCTCTGAAGAATCGCCCGGGATTCATCAGAGGGGCAGCAAGCTATACAAGGAGAAGAAAAGAAATGTAAAACGACAAGCATTTCGGATTTTTACATTACCTTTGCAGCCAAATTGATTTCTACGGCATAACAAAATATTTCAGAAAAAAGACAAATATGGAATGGATTGAAAGCCTCTTCACGATACACTCTGCCGTGCAGACCATAGTCGTACTGTCGCTCATCGTGTCAACCGGACTCGCCCTCGGCAAGATGCACATCAAGGGCATATCGCTCGGTGTGGCATTCGTGTTCTTCATAGGCATCGTGACCGGAAGCCTGCATTTCTCTGCCGACCAGCAGATGCTCAACTTCGCCGAGACTCTCGGCCTCTCGCTCTTCGTATACACACTGGGGCTAAGCGTAGGCCCAAACTTCATCGGAATGATGCGCCACGAGGGAGTGTCGCTCAACGCATGGAGTATGGCGCTCATAGCCCTCGGCACATTGATGGCGCTGACGCTCAGCCTCGTGCTCCCCATCAGCGTGCCCGATATGGTGGGCATCCTGTGTGGGGCCACTACCAACACGCCAGCCCTGGGTGCAGCCCAGCAAGCCCTTGCCAACGCCCATCTCTCAAGCAGCGGTGCCGCCCTGGGATGCGCCGTAACATATCCGCTGGGCGTGGTGGGAGTGATATTCGCCATGATTCTGCTGCGCAAATTCATCGTCAAGCCCGATGACCTGCAGCCACACGGCAGCGACGACGACGACCAGACATTCGTGGGACAGTTCGTAGTGGTGAACCCCGCCATAGCCGGAAAAACACTGGCACAGGTGTCGAAGATGACCAACAACCATTTCATCATCTCGCGTATATGGCGCAACGGCAACGTGATAGTACCAATAGCATCCACCGAAATGCAATCGGGCGACAACGTGCTCGTGGTGACAAAGCGCGACGAAGTGTCGGCTATGGAGATTCTCTTCGGCAGACGCGTGGAAAAGAACTGGAACCGCGCCCACATCGACTGGAACGCCATCGACTCCACCGTGGAGAGCCGCGTGATAGTAATGACGCGCACAAAGCTGAACGGCAAGACACTCGGCTCGCTGCACATGCGCCACGTATACGGAGTGAACGTGAGCCGGGTGATGCGCGGCGACATCAAGCTGCTCGCCACCGACTCTCTCCATCTGCAATACGGCGACCGCGTGACCGTGGTGGGCACGCACGAGAACATCAATCAGGCAGAGGCATTCCTCGGCAACGCCGTGCAAGACCTGAACGAGCCGAACCTCAGCGCCATCTTCTTCGGACTGCTGCTGGGTCTGGCCGTCGGCATGATTCCCATCTCCATCCCCGGCATGAGCTCACCCGTGAAGCTCGGCATCGCCGGCGGACCCATCATTATGGGAATCATCATCGGAGCGCTCGGACCGCGCGCCCACTTCATCAGCTACACCACACGCTCGGCATCGCTCATGCTGCGCAAATTCGGACTGTCGCTCTATCTCGCCTGTCTCGGACTCGTTGCCGGCAAGGATTTCCTCGCCACGGTGATACGTCCCGAAGGTCTGATGTGGGTAGGCATCGGACTGGTGCTCACCGTCCTCCCCCTACTCATCATCGGCGCGATAGCCCTGAAGACCAAGAAGTTTGACTTCGGCACAATCTGCGGTCTGCTCTGCGGCGCTATGGCAAACCCTATGGCGCTGACCTACGCCAACGAGACCATCAAGGGCGACCGTGCCTCCGTTGCCTACACCTCGGTGTATCCTCTTGGCATGTTCGTCCGCGTAATCATAGCCCAAGTGATAATCATGTTCATGGTATAGGGAACAACGGCAAAGAAACAATGTTTTCCCCACCTCACATACTCCAGTACTCCATTCGGCAATTCCCATGGATTACTGGAGTATTTTTATTGGTAATCCCACACAAGTACTATACGCATCCCCCACATACGCATCAAAAGACAACTGATTTTCCCTCGACTGTATATCTATTATACTAAAGGTACAACTTTATTCATAATTATCCATTGCCACCAACCGGAAAAATCCGCTGACCCAAAAATCCGCTGACCCTTTTTTTACGACAATGTAGCAAAAAGAAACAAAAAAAAAGAGATATCTACTTTCGTAAACACCTCTTGTCGATTCTAATTATTAAGTGACTCCTGCAGGATTCAAACCTGCAACCTTCTGATCCGTAGTCAGATGCTCTA
>OQVS01003097.1_pt1 | contig 10167 bp, 6 predicted proteins | sample 1691601 | NCBI WGS metagenome assembly OQVS01 (sample SAMN03418268, study PRJEB22391) | human gut metagenome | biome: human-gut; feature: organic feature; material: feces | host: Homo sapiens | place: Tanzania | collected 2013-01 | reverse complement strand
AAAAGTACTCTTGCCCTTTCCGCTATCAGCCTCAACAAGATACAGACTGCCTTTTCATCCTCTTCTGTATAAGGGTAATATTTCCATCTATGACAGTCTGATCCCGTAATAAAACGTAATTTTTCTTCTAGTTTATTTTCTGTCAAATATGCTTTATTGTATATCTCATTTTTCTTATTTCTAAATTCATATGCATCAAAATAATCCATAAAAACTAATTCATTAAATATATCTTTACCCAATGACATTACGTCATTAGCATGTGGTTTATGTTGTGTAGTTAACGTCTTTTTTTGATGCGCTATCATAATAAAATCAATATTTATATCAGAAAGTATTTCAAAATAATCCTTTCTTGTATAAGCTTCTTTTGTCTTTTTATAACTACTTGCCCCTTTTCCCTTCAGCATTATTTCTTCAATTCTTTTAACTTTTTCTTCGTCTTTATCATCAAATATTGTGACAATATGTATGACCTTATTATCTATAAATTCTACCGAAAATTCTATTCCCGGTAAAACTTTACTAATACAATTGTCTTTTTGTTCTTCTTTTTTTAATTCTGAATATATTTCATAATTGAAACTATCATGATCTGTAATCGCACACATCTCGACATTATTATCAATTAATCCCTTAACCAATACAGGCAGATTGCTCAATGTATTTTCTGCAACTTTTTGACCATCTTTCCCTTTTGAAAACTCGGAATGGATGTGTAAATCTATTTTTATTCCCTTAGTCGCTATTTTCTGTTTCATATGAAGTTTGACCTTTTCCTATTTCTCCTCCACCAATTAATACTAATTTTTTCATTTTTCCTCCTTGTTACATTGTTAATTATATAAAGTTATTATAGCAGAAAAAAAAGAAGTATAACTTCTTATTTTAAATTTTCTATAAAATCTTTTATACTTTTAGCATCATCATATTTAAAGTTGTATGCCACATTATTTACTTTTACAACAAATGAAATTTGATCAACTGAATAAAATACTTGAAGTACTTCTTTAGTATCACTTGCCACATAATAAGAAATACTTGGACATACATTTGATTCTTCTTGTTCTATAACTGATGTTGCTTCCCTCAATTTTATTAATAAATCCGAAATTGATTTTGTTGATATATGAGTGTTATCGGTTTTAATATAATCTTTTTTTTCTTTTCCTACTTTTTCTTCACAATTTCTTTTAATAATTGAATATCCCTCATTATTAACAAGATTCAAAAGTTTTCTTTCAAGGTCATCATAATCAATTGGATGATTTAGTTTTTCAGTATTATTCTTTTCCTTTTCTTCTTCAATGTTTTTAATATCAGTAGATGTTTCTTTTATATATGTCCCATATTGATTTTTATATGAAACATCATTTGTTGCTAATACTGCCTTTTGAATATTTTCATTTTCTAATTTATTTTTTTCTTCTATTTCTTGTGCATTTTTTTCAGCTTGTTTTTTTATTTCGTCTTGTTCTTGTTCATCTTTTACAAGTTCTTCTAAATTATATGTTTTTTGTTCTTGTTCAACATTGATTTTTGCTATTGTATCTGTTGCATTAACTTTTATTGTACTTATTAACATACTGATAATCAAATATTTAAATCACAAATAAGCAAATCTTTTTACCACCAAAATTGACGAAGAACCAAAAATATTTTTTACAAGATAAAAATGTTTTATTATTGAAATATACAATGCTCCGAATATGTCGCATCGGCTTTTTCCGTCTTGACGAAAACATGGTCGAAATCCACGTTGACAGTTTTGTCGGATTTGAACAGTCCCATCTTCATGTTGAGTTTCATCAGAAGGTCATTGAGCCTTGGGTTGGTTTGAATCTTAACACATTGCCCGACTAAGCGTCACTGTATCACAGTTTTCATTTTTTTTATCAGATTATGATATGATTCTGATTTAAATGGTGAATTTGTGGAGTGGGGTGGAGTGGTTGGAAAAGTGAAACGGGAAGTCCTCTGTGTGTATGTGGACTTCCCGTTTTCTTGTTTTGATTGCATAATGTTTATGTGAGTCTTATCCCAGGTATTTGATGAGGATTTTGGCGTTGCCGCTGTCTCTCAGCTTTGCAATGCTCTTTTCGCGAATCTGACGTACGCGCTCGCGTGTCAGTCCGAGCTGGTCTCCGATTTCCTCAAGTCCCTTCTCCTGGCATCCTATACCAAAGCATTCACGGATGATGGTTATCTCTCTGTCCTTAAGCACTTTGCTGAGTACAGAGTTGAGTTCCAACGCCATAGACTCGTGGTCTACCACTCTGTCGGTTCGGCTGTCTTCTCCGCTTGGCATAACGTCAAGCATACAGTTGTCTTCTCCGTCCTGGAATGGTGCGTCGATGCTTACGTGGTGTCCGTCGGCAGCGAGCGACTGTCCGATTTTCTCTTCGTCAATCTTTGTTGCTTCAGAGAGTTCTGATACGGACGGGTGGCGCTGGTTTTCCTGTTCGAACTTGTTTATCTCGTGGTTTATTTTGTTGAGTGAGCCGACCTGATTTAGTGGCAGGCGCACGATGCGGCTCTGCTCGGCGATTGCCTGCAGGATGCTCTGTCTGATCCACCATACGGCGTATGATATGAATTTGAAGCCTCTTGTTTCGTCGAATTTCTGAGCTGCTTTTATCAGTCCGATGTTTCCTTCGTCTATAAGGTCGGTCAGGGTCAGTCCTTGGTGCTGGTATTGCTTTGCTACGGACACTACGAATCGCAAGTTTGCCGTCACTAATTTGTCTTTAGCACGTTCGCCTTCTCTTCCGCCTTTCTTGATCTTCTGTGCGAGTTCTATTTCCTCGTCGATGGAGATAAGTGGTGCACGACCTATTTCTACAAGATATTTGTCGAGGGCTTCACTTGAACGATTGGTAATACTTTTCTGAATTTTTAATTGTCTCATTCCTGATTTCTTTCTTTAAACCTTATAAGTTCCTGATTATTAATGTATTATATGATTTTACACGAAAATCTGTGCAAAGGTAGTAAAAAATACAATATATGTCAATAGTTTTAACGTATTTTTTTTACTTTAAAGTGTGCTTTTCTTGATTTGTGTGTATTGTCTGCGTTAGGAGAGAGTGTGGGGTGGGGTATGAAATAAGGGAATGCGTGCATCCCTTGTTGGGGTGCCGTATTCCCTTACCTGGTTTATTCTTCAGAGTTTCTCCCTGTTGTTGTCTGTGTCATGTTGCCTTGCGTGGCAAGGTTATATGACATGTGTACTGGGAGAGAGAGTGTGCTGCTGTATTATTCGAGCCACTTGATGTAGCAGAAGTCCTGACGGTGTGGCAGGTTGTTGTTCTTCGGATACATTCTCACGCCAGTCTTGAAGGATCCTGCTCTTGCAGCCTCGATGTTAGCCTCGAAGGTGTAGAGGTTTCCTTGCTTGCCCGTCATCTTGAATGGATGCTTGTTGTATACGTGCTCCTCACCGTTCTTGTCGGTGCTGACTACGACAACTTCCAAGCCTATAGCGTCGTCAAGACCCTGTTCGTCGATGACGTATTTCACGTTGTAAGTCTCGCCAGTCACCATTCCTGTTGACGGTATGGTGGTGTCTTTCGACACAACGTGGATGGCGTCCCAGCGCTCGGCTACTGTTTCCTTCCACTGTGCTATTTCCTTGGCGAGCTGGTTGTTGTTTGCTGCCAGCTTGTGGAAGCGTTCTGCCTGCTTGCAGTAGAACTTGTCGTAGTAGTCGTCGAGCTGTCGCTTCATCGTGTAGTGAGGCGCGATCTGTGCGATAGAGTTCTTGATGACCTTCACCCAGCCTTCGCTGTAGTCCTTCTTGCCCTTGTTGTAGTAGAGCGGTATGATTTCGTTTTCGAGCAGTCCGTAGATAGTAGCTGCGTCGAGCTGGTCCTGATAACCCTGGTTCTGGTAGGTGCGCTTTTCGGTGAGAGCCCATCCTGCACCTTCGCGGTAGCCTTCGAGCCACCATCCGTCGAGCACGGAAAGGTTTACCACACCGTTCATCTCAGCCTTCTCGCCAGATGTTCCAGATGCTTCGAGCGGACGTGTAGGAGTGTTCATCCAGATGTCAACGCCCGATACGAGTCGGCGTGCGAGACGCATGTCGTAGTCTTCGAGGAAGATGATCTTGCCGAGGAATTCCGGGCGCTGGCTTATCTCGTAAATTTTCTTGATGAGTCCCTGTCCTGCGCCGTCTGCCGGGTGTGCCTTTCCAGAGAAGAGGAACTGTACCGGGTGCTCAGGGTCGTTTACTATCTTGGAGAGACGGTCGAGGTCGGTGAAGAGCAGGTGTGCGCGCTTGTATGTGGCGAAGCGGCGGCAGAAGCCAATCATCAGGGCGTTAGGGTTGATTTTCTCCAGGAGTGATACTACTCGTGAAGGGTCTCCCTGGTTCTTGAGCCATGTCTCGCGGAACTTGGTGCGGATATAGTCTGTGAGCTTCTTCTTCAGCTCCATACGTGTGCTCCAGATCACGTCGTCCGGAACGTTGTATATAGCCTGCCATATCTTCTCGTTGCTCTGGTCGCCCATGAAGGTCTCGTCGAAATACTGAGCGTAGAGCTTGCGCCATTCTGTGGCAGCCCATGTAGGGAAGTGTACGCCGTTGGTAACGTAGCCTACGTGGTTTTCCTCAGGGTAGTATCCGTTCCAGATGCTGTTGAACATCTTCTGGCTTACCCATCCGTGCAGCTTGCTTACTCCGTTAACCTCCTGACAGGTGTTGCATGCGAATACAGACATGCAGAAGCGTTCGTTGTGGTCGTCAGGGTTGTTGCGTCCCATTCCGATGAACTCGTCCCATGTTATGCCGAGCATCTGTGGGTATCCGCCCATGTATTTTCCGAAGAGAGTCTCGTCGAAATAGTCGTGTCCGGCAGGTACCGGAGTATGTACGGTGTAGAGCGAAGATGCTCTTACGAGCTCCATTGCCTGGTTGAAGGTAAGACCTTCCTTCACGTAGTCGCAGAGTCGCTGCAGGTTGCAGAGAGCAGCGTGTCCTTCGTTGCAGTGGTAGATGTCTTTCTTTATGCCGAGTCTCTTGAGGAGCAGTATTCCTCCCATGCCGAGCAGTATCTCCTGCTTCAGTCGGTTCTCCCAGTCGCCGCCGTAGAGTGAGTGTGTTATAGGGCGGTCGAATTCAGAGTTGAGTTCGTTGTCGGTGTCGAGCAGATAGAGTGACACGCGTCCTACGTTTACTCTCCATACGTATGCATGAACCTGATAGTTCATGTAAGGCACGTCGATGACGAGCGGCTCTCCGTTCTCGTCGAGCTGTCGTTCGATAGGGAGTGAGTTGAAGTTCTGTGCGTCGTAGTTGGCGATCTGCTGTCCGTCCATGCTGAGCGACTGCTTGAAGTATCCGTATCTGTACAGGAATCCAATTCCGCACATGTTAACGTTGCTGTCGGAAGCCTCCTTCATATAGTCGCCGGCAAGCATTCCGAGACCTCCGGAGTAGATTTTGAGAACCTGGTTTATACCGAACTCCATACAGAAGTAAGCTACTGATGGTCGGTTTTTGTCGGGTTCAACATCCATATAGTTGCGGAAGAGAGTGTATACGTCCTTCACGCGCTTCATTATAGACTTGTCTTTTACGATTTCTTCCTTGCGGTCGTAGCTGAGCTGGTCGAGTAGTGCCACAGGGTTGTGTCCGACTTCCTCGTAGAGGTCTTCGTCGAGACTTCTCCACAGGTCGCGTGCCTCGTAGTTCCATGCCCACCACATGTTGTGGGCCATCTCGTCCAAGCATTTTAGTTGCTCAGGCAGCTTTGATTTCACTGTCACTTCTTTCCACATGGGAGCATTGACATGATCTGCTTTGATTTTCATTTTTTCTGTTATTAAGTTCGTAATAAATTTATTCTATACCAATTGTAATATATACCTATATATAATATAAATATACCTATTGCATTTCGGCTGTATCTGTTGTATGTAGACTTGTTATCTGGCGTTTCTCTCCGCGGCTTTTCTGAGAGCCACGTCGTACGCCTGATAATAGTATTTTATGAATTCGCTCCATAGTGCTTTCTTCGACAGGTTGTAGGCTTTGGTGCGTGCAGCCTTTACCTGTTTGTCGTTGAAGTTTGAGAATTTCGCCACGGTGTCCTTTATGGCATCAGCCACTTCTGAGTAGTTGTAGTCGGTGCGGTGTACCACCTTCACGCCGTCTTCAATCTCGCAGTAAGCTCCTTTCTCGCTGTTAGCCCATAGTCCGAATCCAGCAAGGTCGGTGGTTATGCATGGCACCTTGAAGGCTACGGCTTCGAGCGGTGTGTAGCCCCACGGCTCGTAGTATGAAGGGTAGACGCAGAGGTCGTTGCCGAGCACGATGTCGTAGTAGCTAATGTTTATTATTCCGTCGTTTCCGTCGAGGTAGCATGGCAGGAAGATGAGTTTCACGTTGTCGTCTTTCCTGTTCTGCATGTCGAGGAACTTGAGCATGCCGAGCACGTTGTCGTGGCTCATGTTGTGGAGCCAGTGGGTTACCATCGGCACGTCGAGCGGTGTGTCGTATTTCTTTCCCGACTGTAGTCTTTCCAGGAGGTCCTGTCTTGGTTCGCCGCACCATCCCGGCACTTCGATGAAGGCGAGCACCTTCTTGTTCAGTTCCTTGTCTCTGAGCAGCCGGTTCATAGCCTCTATGTACACGTCTACGCCTTTGTTGCGGAACTCGTATCTGCCGCTTGTGGAGACGATGAGTGTGTTGTCGTCGAGGTCGGTGCCGAGCAGGGCGTTAGCCACGTCGAGCACTTTCTTTCTTGCCGCTTTTCTCTTGCGTGTGAAGGCGGCGCCTTTAGGTATGAAGTCGTCTTCGAAGCCGTTGGGCAGTATTACGTCGACGGGTTTGTCGAGCAGTTCCTTACATTCGTTAGCTGTTATCTGGCTCACGGTAGTAAAGCAGTCCACGTTGTGTGCGGTCTGTTTCTCAATGGAGTGTTTGCTCTGCATGTTTAGTTCATCTGCCATCTGGTCTCCGTTGTAGGCGAAGAGGTAGTCGTAGAGCGGTTTGTTGTTTCCGGCAATGCTTCGTCCGATGCTTGTGGCGTGAGTGGTGAAGATGGTGGCTATCTGTGGCAGGTGCTTCTTTATGTAGAGCAGTCCCAGTCCGGTCATCCATTCGTTGCCGTGGTATATTACCTTGTCGTTGCTGTTGAGGTAGTGGTTGTAGAAGCTTTCCACCACTTTTGCGGCTGCGTATGAGAACATCGACGCCTCGTCGTAGTCGCCGTAGGCATGAAGGCTGTCCACCTTGAAGTCCTCCCATAGTTTTCCGTAAATCTCGTTTTTCTTCTCGTAATACTGTTCGAAGTCAACGAGTATGGCTATCGGTTCTCCGGGCACGTTCCATCTTCCGGTCTTGATTTTCAGCCCTTCTTCGGTGGCTTTCTTTTTCCAGTCGGTAAAGATGGTGTTGTCTTCGTTGAAATAGATGTTTTCCTTGTCGTGCCAGCAGTCGGGACCTATGAAGATGATTCTGTCGTTCATCACTTTCTGCAGGGTGTTGGCTCTTGTTGAGAGCACGGCGTATATTCCGCCTACCTTGTTGCATACTTCCCAACTGGACTCGAAGATATAATCAGGTTTAAATAGTTTATTGTTCATACTAACATTTAATAATGTGCGCTTGCAAAGATAATACGAAAATGTCAAAAAAACAATTTTAATTCTGCTAAAAATACGGCAAATATGCTTTTTATTGACATGATAACGTTTGTAGTGTTCGTTTCTTGATTTTAATCATCTTGTAAATTTCCTTGAATGTGCAGCTTGGGTTCCGTGTCCTTCTTGAGGTGTTGTTGTTGCTGCGATAGGGTGGTGCCATACCATGGCTTGTGGCTTATTCATATATGGTAGCCACCAGTTTTCTTGCGCCTCCGTAGTTTCTGAACTCGCAGAGGTATATTCCCTGCCATGTGCCGAGGTTCAGTCTGCCGTCGGTGATGGGTATGGTCAGGCTTACGCCGAAGAGGGAGCTTTTGGCGTGAGCGGGCATGTCGTCGGCACCCTCAAGGGTGTGGTCGTACCATGGTTGGTTTTCTTTTACGATGTTGTCCATTATCTTGTCCATGTCCGTCCTCACGTCGGGGTCGGCGTTCTCGTTGATGGTGAGGGCGCAGGAGGTGTGCTTCACGAAGATGTTCAGCAGTCCCGTCTTGGGCAGTCTCGGCAGTTTGTCCATTATCTCGCGAGTCACCAGGTGGCATCCTCTACGCTTTGGCGTGAGTGAAAATTCAATTTGCTGTATCATTATTTTTTTATGTTTTGTCTGTTTATGGTGTAAAGATACTCGGTTTGTGCAAAACAGGCAAGAAAAAGCATCTGAATTTATTTCATTGGTCTTTAGTTTGCCAATAATCCCTGTTGGACATGGCAAAAGTCAATGTTTTCTTTCAGAGAAAAGCTTTTGCAAACGGGTTGCATTTCTTTTGTTGTATATTTGCATCCGAAAATCGAAAAACCGAAAACAAAGAACAAGAATTTATGCTGAAAAAGAGCTTTTACTGTTTATCGCTGTTCATCTTCGCTATGGGCTTGGCTGCCTGCGGAAGCAAGAGCCACGACCACGACCATGACCATGAAGAAGAGACGGAACAGCATGCCGGAGAGGCTGGCGACGACCATGACCACGGCGACGAGATCATACTTACGCCCGAGAAGGCACGTGCTGCCGGGGTGAAGGTGGAAACCATCATGCCCGGCACGTTCCACGGAGTAATCCATACCAGCGGAAAGGTGCTGTCGGCATCATGCGACGAGACCACCGTGGTGGCTACAATCAGCGGCCGCGTGTCCTACAAGAACCACGTGAGCGAGGGACTGAAGGTGGCTGGCGGCACGCCGCTCTTCTCCATCACCTCTGCCGGAATGCAGGTTGCCGACGGCGACCCTGTGCAGCGTGCGCGCATCGACTATGAGCGTGCGGAGCGCGACTACACCCGTGCACGCCTCCTCATCAAGGACAAGATAATAAGCGAGAAGGACCTTGCCGTGGCAAAGGCGGAGTACGAGGCGGCAAAGCTTACCTACACCAGCGTGCAGAAGACGCGCAGCGCCGGCGGCGTGGTGGTTACGGCTCCGCGCGGCGGCTACGTGAAGCAGTGTCTGGTGGCTGGCGGCGACTATGTGGAGGCAGGACAGCCGCTCGCCGTCATCACGCAGAACAAGCATCTCTATCTGCGCGCCGAGATTCCGGAGCGCGAGTTCAATGAGCTGAACAAGATCAGGTGTGCCAAGTTCCGCACCAGCTACAGCGACCGCCTCTACGACATTACCGACATGGGCGGACACATACAGTCGTACGGACGTTCTGCAGAGGTGAACAACTCCTACATCCCTGTAGTCTTCGAGTTCAACAACACGGGCGACGTGGTGCAGGGCTCCTATGCCGAAATATACCTCATAACGCAGGAGCGCGAGAACGTGCTGACCCTCCCCCTCACGGCATTGACCGAGGAGCAGGGCGTACACTATATATATATACAGGTGGACAAGGAAGGCTACCGCAAGCAGGAAGTGACCCTTGGCGAGAGTGACGGCGAAAGGGTGGAAATCCTGAGCGGACTGAAAAAGGGTGACAAGGTGGTGACGAAGGGTGCCATACAGGTGAAGCTCGCCTCGGCAGCCAATGCCATACCTGCGCATAACCACAACCATTAATGATAACCATCTAAGTAACAGACAGATTTGGAATTATGCTGAACAAGATAATCAGGTTCTCGCTTGAGAACAGAATACTCGTGCTTGTGGCGACGGTACTGCTCGTTATCGGCGGACTGTATTCTACGAGCAAGACCGAAGTGGACGTCTTTCCCGACCTCAACGCCCCCACCGTGGTCATCATGACCGAAGCAGGAGGAATGGCGGCAGAGGAGGTGGAACTGCTCGTCACCTTCCCCATAGAGACAGCCGTGAACGGCAGCACAGGCGTGCGCCGCGTGCGCTCCCAGTCCACCCACGGATTCTCGGTAGTATGGGTGGAGTTCGACTGGGGTACCGACATTTATCTCGCCCGGCAGATAGTGAGCGAGAAACTTGCCGCCGTGGGCGAACAGATGCCCGAAGGAGTCAGCGCACCGGTCTTAGGACCGCAGTCGTCGATCCTCGGCGAAGTGCTCATCGTCAGCCTGACGAGCGACAAGACCTCGCTGCAGGACCTCCGCACGTATGCCGACTGGATAA
>OQVS01003096.1_pt1 | contig 10171 bp, 9 predicted proteins | sample 1691601 | NCBI WGS metagenome assembly OQVS01 (sample SAMN03418268, study PRJEB22391) | human gut metagenome | biome: human-gut; feature: organic feature; material: feces | host: Homo sapiens | place: Tanzania | collected 2013-01 | reverse complement strand
TCCTTGCCGCCTTCAGCCGCATGGCAGTAGTTCTTTAGGTCGATATCCGCAGTCAGCATGGCAGATGCCGAAGGGTGAGTAGTTCCAGCTACTCCGCCTTCGTCCACGATAGTTCCGTTCACATAGTCACGGAACCACGCCAAGTGGCAAGGTTTGGCTATCAGGTACACCCCATTTTGCTCTGAAGGCTTCACAGCCACATAATGCTGGCAACGGTCGCAATAGCCATCCTCATTGCTGTGATGTCCAAAGGCAGGCTGCTCTGCGTTCGTCACATCTGTCAATTCCTTGGTCAATTGGCTGTCGGAATATGTCCTTTGGCAGTCTTGGCATTGCCAATATTCCTTGGTTGCCGCCTCTGTACAAGTAGCGTTTGTTGCAACGTGGTGATTTATTGTCTGTCCGTGTTGATACTTGATTGCGGAACTGGTAGTATTGTTGGTGAAACTACCTGAGATTATCTCATACGTCATACAATTTACAAGTGAATTATCTGAATAAACTGTATGTTCCGAACCAATGACGGGATAACTGTCTCCACTATTAGCCAGATTTTGTCCCCATTTCGCTTCGCTCGAAGCATTTTGCTGGAGCAGATAGGCAACAACACCGCTTTTCAGTTGGGGTTCTGTAAATCCTGTTGCGTTATCTTCTGAGAGATTGTCGCTTCCGAAGGCTTTTACAGTTTGCTCTTGGCTGTTTACGGTCAGCTTTGCGCCACTATAGTATGCCACCATGCCTTCAGTGACCCCTTTGCTGGAATAACCGCATACCATGCCTCCACGTTTAGTATTATTTGTAGCTGACACATTGCCATAGCAGAACACGTTCTGCATCTTGCCTTTGTATACATAACCTGCCATGCCGCCGACATTATAGGTTCCTTCTATATTTCCATAGTTGGCGCAGTCTTGGATTGTTCCGCTACCGAAATAGCCAACCAAGCCACCTGCAATCTGACTTGTTGCCGTTACTTTTCCATAGTTGGCACAGGCGGTCATAGAATTACCAGCTCTATCGCAGTAGCCAAAAAGACCGCCGACATCTTCTTGTCCTTGTACCATGGCGTAGTTCACGCAGTTATAGGCGTTACCATCAAGGGATCCTGCAATACCGCCAGTATAGTTCTTACCCCCTATTACCTGGCATTTATTAGTTGAAATCTTGATATTTTGGAGAGTGGTTTGGTAACCAGCATCTCCTACCAATATTCCTGTGTAAAGTTCTGTATTTGTCACATTTGCATTCTCAAAGGTTAGGTTCTTGATTGTGCTTTGATAGGTATAACCAAAAAGTCCTGCTTGCTGATTCTCAGTCTTGATATAAAGGTTGCTGATGGTTTTGCCGCTACCATCGAAAGTGCCAGTGTAAGCGTTGCCAACACCAATAGGCACCCAGCTCAGTTCTCCTAAGTTTTTAGACGCATCAGCCGCATGACATACTGTACTCATGTCAATGACCTCAACATTATCTGCTATCTTAGCGCAGATACTATATTGTCCGTTATTCACCTCATTACGGAACCACTCCAATTCCTCAGCTTTGGTGATAATGTAAGGACTGCCTTCACTTCCGTCACCCTCTGACGGTGGAATTGCCGTCTGTGCCCATGCCCCCCCATAAGGCATGAGGATAGCCATCACGAGCATCAGCATCGTGAATAGCCTGTTTCTTTGTTTTTTGTTATTCATATCTGTAAATTATTGTTATTCTACTTTCTTACATATATTCTCTCATTGCCATCAGATATACTGTAAATCCCAGGATGATGACGAAAGTCTGTCCGAGAAACAGATAGATATAGAATCTTTCTCTCTTGATGAAATCACAGAAGCTGTAGCGAGCCTTGTAGTTTTCATCAAGATATATCCTGTAGTCTTGAACCATGGCATAGCTCATGACTATGGCGAACAACAGAAGACACAATGCCACTATAAGAATAGCCTGTTCCTCTTTCATGAAAGTCTCTATTATATTTTCCATGGTGCAAAAATAGTGCTTTTCTTCGGAAAAAGGTGTCCACTTCCCCCACTTAGGTGTCTACTTCCTACAAAATAGGTGTCTACTTGGTGGGGGAAGTAGACACCTAAGGCGTGATTTTATTGTATTTTCGCTCTCCAGACAGTTGGGGAGCAACCTTCTTTCTCTTTGAATATGCGATAGAGATAGGAGCGTGAAGAGAAGCCACATTCGGCAGAAATGATGTCGTTGCTGTAGTCGGGATAGTCGAGCATCATCTTCTTTGCCGCCTCAAATCGTACCTCGGCGAGCCAGATGCGGAAGGTGGAGTTTAGGCATGAAGTGAAGTAGCGTGACAGCTCGTTCTTGGAGATGTTCAGCGAGCGTGATAGGGTGAACATGTTTACTGTGGTGTCTTTGTAGCTCGCACGTAGGGTAGCATGTCGCCACCAGTCATCAGCTCTAACATTTTCTTGCGTTTCCGCATCTCAATCATAATCATATAGATGCAATACGCTACGTTTGTGCCGAACAATACGAGCATCGCATAGAGCCAGTTGCCAATGTTTAGACTTCCGCTATTGCTGTAGCCTATGCAGAAAACTGCTATGATGGCGGCATAAATGCAAGCGCAGACGAAGTTCATCTTTCGGCGGTTGGCATGGGTCGCCTCAATGTTGTATATGCCCATGGCGATAGCGATGATACATGGGGTATAGACAAGAATGTTGAAGATAGCTCCCAAGTCATCGCTTTTCGCACGAAACCCCAAGAGCATCTGCAAGAAATATTGTATGGCAAGTCCCGTCATACCTGCAAGTATCAGCCAGCGTGACCACTCATAGCGTCGGTTCGCCCACTTCATGTGCAGGTGGGTGATGCCGAGGATAAGGGCATTGATGAGCATGAAGATGAAACATGCAAACTGGAGAAGATATAAAGAGTCCATCATTATTATAAAATAAGTAAATACGCTTGCAAAATTACGATAATAATTTCAGAAAAGGTAAAATTTACTCAAAATGTTTACAAAATATGCAAATATACCACCAAAAGATGTGAGTTTATCGGATTTTATTTGTATTTTTGCCATGCCTAATGAGGTTAAGGTAATCTAAAAAACTAATCAAAACAAATATAAAAATGACATTCACCGACTCAAAACCCCATTATGCCCTGCTCGACGGACTGCGTGGCGTGGCAGCCTTGCTCGTTGTGTGGTATCACGTGTTTGAAGGTTTCCAGTTTGCTGGCAACAAGCCCGTTATTGATTTCATCAATCATGGCTATTTGGCTGTTGACTTCTTCTTTATCCTCTCAGGCTTTGTCATTGGCTATGCCTACGACGATCGTTGGGGCAAATCGTTGACAATGGGAGGTTTCTTCCGTCGTCGCCTCATACGTCTTCATCCGATGGTAATGATGGGAGCGGTGATAGGTGCCGTCTCGTTCCTGCTTACAGGTATGGAGCGTTGGGATGGATCTCATTCCACGTTGCTTCTCACCTTTGCTGCCCTTCTGTGCTCATGCCTTATGATCCCTGCATTGCCAGGAATGCCACGCGAGGTAAGGGGTAATGGCGAGATGTTTCCGCTCAACGGTCCTTGTTGGTCGCTGTTCTTTGAGTATATAGGCAACATGCTCTATGCTCTCGTCATCCATCGTCTGTCCACACGTGCCTTGGCGTGGCTCTCTGCATTACTGTGTTGCGCCTTGACATGGTTTGCCGTAACCAATCAGTCGGGCTACGGCTCAATAGGAGTAGGTTGGACAATAGATACCACGAATGTTATTGGTGGAACATTGCGTATGCTGTGTCCCTTCACTTTAGGCGTACTCATGTCGCGAGTGTTCAAGCCTATAAAGAATGTGAAGGGGGCCTTCTGGACATGCGCCATTCTTTTACTTGTGCTTTTCCATGTGCCCTACATTGATGGTGGCGAGCCATTCAGCCTTAACGGCATATTCGAGGCGGTATGCATAATCTGCGTGTTCCCCGTTATAGTATGGCTTGCAGCATCCGGCAAGACAACCGACAACACCTCCCAGCGCATTTGCCGTTTCCTTGGCGACATCTCCTTCCCTCTCTACATCGTGCACTATCCCTTGATGTACGCCTTCTACATGTGGCTCATCAAGAATAAGCTCTACACCTTCACTGAGACATGGCCCTTGGCTCTTGCCACAGTAGCCAGCAGTGTCGGCATAGCATGGCTGTGCCTTAAGCTATACGATGAGCCAGTGAGGAAGTGGTTGAGGAGATTTGCAAAATGAAGTGTTGGCTTTTATGAAACAAGAACAATTATAAGTAGATTTATTATGGTAACAAAAGCACATATTAAGGAATACTTGGTAAACAGGGCGGTCGATGAAATGACAAAATATTTAATTGAAGATAATAATAATAGCATTGCTGACGCTCTTGATATTGTATATAATTCAGTAACATTCCAAAAATTGGAAGATGCCGAAACAGGACTTTACGAACAAAGTCCTGCCTACATTTATGAATTGTTGGATAAGGAATATAAAACAGGAAGGTTTGGTAATTGGTGATTGTTGATGGCTATATCTATACTTGTATATGGGTGAATGACAGGATTGTTTATTAAATATATATACTCGTTGATTTGTTTATTTAGTAGTAATCAATGATACAATATAAAAAAAACAAGCATTTATATTGCAGATATGGATTTTTTCATTAATTTTGCAAAACTTGTCATGCTACATTTTTTATAATGTATAGTTGGCCGAATTAAAATCACGAATTATGGAACTAAATAAAAAGGCATTGCTTTTTGAGCAAGCAAACAAGATAGAAAAAGTTATCAACTTAAAACGTATCATTTATGGACATTAGAGAATTTGCACAAGATTTCCAAGAGAATGTCAAGACTGCCTCTGAAATGGGTAGTAATGATTATGATACAGAACTTGCAGGTGCGATATTGGAATATCTTGAAGATAATGGTGAGGTAAACAATCCTGAGGTTTGTACTTTCCAGAAAACTCGCACAAGGATCACTGCTTATGATTATAATGTTGAGGCAGAATCTTTAGACTTGTTCTATCTAGTGAAAGCTGATACCTTACTTGGCAAAGTAAATAATAGTAAGGTACAACAAGGTTTTAACTACCTTATGTCTTTTTATAGAGAAGCTATGAATGGTACACTTCTGAAATCTGTCAGTATTGAGGATACAGATGAGATTGCGGAGGTGGCAAAACTTGTTCAAAGCACAAAAGGTGCGATCAATCAATTACGTGTTTATGTAATCACTAATGGTTTGACCGATCCCTCAAGTGTGCCTGCTTCTGTAGAGTCAGAAGGCAATGACTTTATAATAGAATATAATGTTTGGGATATGCAACGTGTATATCAGCAACATAATATTCGTGCAGGTAAGGAAAAAGTGGAAATAGATTTCCCGACAGAATACAATACAGAGCTTCAGTGCTTGAAGATGAGCGAAGAGAACCCTTTTGTTGATGCTTATATGGCTATTATACCGGGTGTAACCTTAGCTAAGATATATAAAAAGTATCAGCAGGTATTGCTTGAAAAGAATGTTCGTACTTTCTTGCAATTTAAAGGCAAAGTAAATAAAGGTATCCGTAAGACATTGCGTGAAGAACCCGATATGTTCTTTTCCTACAATAACGGAATTTCTACTACAGCAAGTGAGATTGATGTAAAGGAAGAAGATGGTTCTCTCTATATCACCAGACTTTATGATTGGCAGATTGTGAATGGAGGTCAGACAACCGCTTCTATAGCAGCTTCTTTGACCGATAAAGAGGTTGATTTGACAAAGGTATTTGTCCCAATGAAAGTAAGTGTGATACGTGATGCTGAGAATAGTGATACTATAGTAAAAGCTATATCTACTACAGCAAATAGTCAGACATCTATCAAGAACTCCGATTTCTCTGCTAATGAACCTTATTTAGTAGATTTAGAGAAATTCAGTCGTTCGGAGTGGGTGCCAAATGGTAAAGACAGACCCGTATGCAAATGGTATTTTGAGAGAACACGTGGACAGTATCTCGATCAGTTGGCTCAACTTAGTGGTTTGAATGAAAAGTCATTTAAGATAGAATATCCAAAGAGTCAGAAAATAACGAAAACCGACATTGCCAAGTATGAGGCATCATGGAATCTTCAACCTTATAATGTTTGTCGAGGTGCAGAGAAGAACTATTCTCTCTTTGTGGCAGACATTAAAAGAGACCGCACAATGGTGACTGCCAACTATTTCAAGCACATAATTGCTAAAGGTATTTTATTCAACACAATAGACTCTATTGTGAAATCTAAAAAGCTTGGAGGATATAAGGCGAATATGAATACCTACTTGATGTCTGCCATATCATTCCTTGCAAACAAGAGTCTTAATCTTACTTATGTATGGGAAAATCAATGTGTGCAGCAAGCTGTTATTGATAAGATTGAAGAGTTGATACCAGTTGTATGGAATCACTTGACAGGTAGCAACTCTACAGGTAACCAGTCTTCTAATGTTGGCGAATGGAGCAAGAAACCTGAATGTTGGCGTAAATTGCAGTCGAAGCTCGGTGAATATGACAAGTTTGGCGATGAGCTTATGCAAACGGAAACAAATGATGATGGCACATATCTTAACGATGTACAACAAAGTCGTATAAAAGAGGCTGAGGCTATTGATGCCAACTATTGGTTTGGATTAGCTAATTGGGCAAAATCAAGAGATTTGCTCAATCCGTTAGAACGTAAGGCTGCGTTCAACTTTGGCACTATGCGTTCACGTAACCGATCGATTAAAACTCTGAAACAGGCCCTCTTTGCTCTGAAGATAAAGGAAAAGGCAGAGGAATTAGGGTATCAGGGGTAGATTTAAAGAATTACTATATATAATAAAATGGCGAAGAAAACATATAATATAATAGATTTATTTTGTGGCTGTGGTGGATTATCAAAGGGATTTGAAGAAGCTGGATATAGAACATTACTTGGAGTTGATATTGAACAAAGTGCTCTAAATACTTTTGAAAAAAATCATAATGGTGCTGTAGGTTTGAATTTAGACTTATCGGCACAAGATTCATTTGATATAATTGATGATGTTATAAAAGGGGAAAAAATAGATGTAATAATAGGGGGACCTCCATGTCAAGGGTTTAGTCTTACAGGACCAAGAAACTTTGAGGATGAAAGAAATAAATTATATCTCGCAATGATAGAAACTGTGAGACGATATCAACCACAGGCATTTCTTATAGAAAATGTACCTGGTATGGCCAATTTATACAAAGGTGCAGTTAAGGATGAAATAGTGAGACGTTTTACAGAGATGGGATATAATGTTAGTTACAAGATAGTTTGTGCTGCAGATTACGGAGTACCTCAAATTCGTAAACGTCTTATATTTGTAGGTTTAAGAAATTCAAAAGAAAAATATAAGTTTCCAGAGCCTATATTGAAAGAGGAAGATTATATTACTTGTAAACAGGCAATAGGTGATCTTCCTCCTCTTGTTGAGGACTTAGGAGAGGAGGTTTCATCATATGGTGTTAACCCATCTACTGATTATCAAAAGAAAATGCGAGGAAATTGTAATGTACTATACAATCATGTTGCTGTAAATCATAAGGACTTTGTAAAACAAGTTATTGCATTAGTTCCAGATGGAGGGAATTATAAAGATTTACCAAAAGGTGTTGGAACAAGTCGTAATTTTCATATGGCATGGACGAGATATGCGAGTGACAAACCTTCTCGGACTATAGATACTGGACATAGGAATAATTTTCATTATAAATGGAATAGATGTCCGACTGTTCGTGAAAGTGCTCGATTACAATCTTTTCCTGATGATTTTGTCTTTACAGGAAATAAAACACAACAAAACAAACAAGTCGGTAACGCTGTCCCTGTGTTGTTGGCATATGCATTAGCAAAACAAATATTGAATTATCTGAATTGATGAAAAAGAAATATCATACAATTGAATTATTCGCAGGTTGTGGAGGTCTATTGGAAGGATTCCTACAACAGGGAGGCTTTGATACTTTAGCTTGTGTTGAATGGGAAACATATCCTTGCGAGACATTGATAAAAAGACTTTCAACAAAATGGTGTCATAAAAATGCGAAAAAAGAAGTTGTACGGTTTGATATACAAAGAACAGAAGAACTTATCAACGGATTTGAAGATAAAGAATACGGAAAACACGAAGGCCTGTCAAAATTAATTGGAAATCAAAATGTTGATGTCATTGTTGGAGGACCGCCTTGTCAAGCGTATTCATTAGCCGGTCGCATTCGTGATGAGCATGGTATGAAGGAAGATTATAGAAATTACTTATTTGAAAGTTACATAAATATAGTGAATTTCTTTAAGCCTAAGTTTTTTGTCTTCGAGAATGTAATAGGTCTTCTTAGTGCAGCTCCTGATGGATATCCTATAGTCAATAGAATCAAAGATACATTTCTTGAAGCAGGCTATAAGGTCGCAGATAATTTTAGAGATACGTTATTTGAAGTAGCAGATTATGGTGTCCCTCAACATAGAAAAAGGGTTATAATTATAGGTGTAAGGATTGAAGATTTCGGAGATGATGTTACAAGTCAAATGATATCTGATTTCTATAAGAATGTTATGCCGTCTTTAAGGAAGCCTCAAAGAACGGTAGCGGATGCAATTGGAGATTTACCCAAAATATACCCATTGGAAGAACCAATTAAGGAAAAAGGGAAAAAATACTCTCATGCTCCAATTCTATCAGAAACCGTATTAAATCACATACCTCGTTTTCATAGTAAACGAGATATTGAGGTTTTTCGTTTTTTAGCAGATGATATTAAGTCAGGACGTAAAGAATACACAAGTATTGAAAAGTTAAAGGAATTGTATACTAAAGTAACTGGAAAGAAAAGCAATATACATAAGTATTATGTTTTGCGTAATGATGAACCAAGTAATACAATCCCTGCTCATCTATATAAGGATGGTATGCGTCATATTCATCCTGATCCAGAGCAAGCAAGAAGCATTACTGTTAGAGAAGCTGCAAGATTGCAAACTTTTCCTGATGATTTTGAATTTTTGGGTTCTAATATGGCCCAGTATAAAATGATAGGAAATGCGGTGCCAGTTGATTTTGCTAAAATAGTGGCTGAAGCATTATATAAAATAATAAAAAAATACTGCTGATATGCTATATTATACAGATTTAGATAAAAGAATATATGAGATGCATAATCAAATAGCATCATCAAATAATATCGTTATAGTTTCTGGATATGTCGGACTTCGACCAATCCAGGAACTTGGCGATATGTGCAAAAGTGTAAATATTACGGTGATATACGGAATGTATGGTAGTGAAAGAATTTCTCTGCCATTACATAAAGCACTTTTGGAAATTCAAAAGAATTATCCTAACATAACAATACTCTATTCTACAATTCCAGTTCATGCTAAAATTTATACATGGAATTGTGATGATGATATAAAGAGGGCGTTAATAGGGTCTGCTAATTTTTCTGTTAGTGGCTTAATGAATGACTATAAAGAAGTGTTGTCTGATGTTAGTGATAACACATTTGATAGTCTTAAGGATTATTGTAATTATGTTCAGTCTAAGGCAATAAATTGTAATGATGCTACTGTAAAAACTCGCCAACAATATAAAGCCTCTGTAAGAAGTTTTCAAGTTCAACCACTTTTGTCTAAAGGAATTTGTAGGGCAACATTGCTTGATCGCTATGGTGAGGTTAGTCGTATGTCTGGATTGAATTGGGGATTAAGTAAAGGCCACGTTTCTGAAGGTGATGCATATATTCGAATAACTTCAAATTACATCAAGTTGTTTCCAAATTTATTTCCACCAAAAAAATATATAGGTGTTGAAAATACTCAATCAAAAGGGAAAAAAACAAGAGAGAATGATGAAGTGGAATTGATATGGGATGATGGAGAAAAGATGGTTGGCTTATTGGAAGGTCAACAAACAAAGACTATTGATGGTCTTGTTTACCCTAAACAATTAAGTAGCAGTCCAAGCAAATCTATATTAGGTAAATACTTACGAAAAAGAATAGGGGTTGATGTGAAACATACTATAACCAAAGCCGACCTAAAACGTTATGGACGTACGAGTATTGATATTTCACTAAGTAACTAATCAATATTAAGCGACATGTTTAGAGAAGTTTATACGCAACCCCT
>OQVS01003093.1_pt1 | contig 10186 bp, 6 predicted proteins | sample 1691601 | NCBI WGS metagenome assembly OQVS01 (sample SAMN03418268, study PRJEB22391) | human gut metagenome | biome: human-gut; feature: organic feature; material: feces | host: Homo sapiens | place: Tanzania | collected 2013-01 | reverse complement strand
GTGGTGTCGGCATGGTGTTCCAGAACTATGCCCTCTACCCCCACCTCACTGTGGAGAAAAATATTCAGTTCCCCTTAGAGAACCTGAAGGGTGCCGACAAGCTTTCCAAAGAAGAGATGCATAAACGCGTGCTGGAAGCAGCAAAGCTGGTGCAGATCGATCACCTGTTAGAGCGCAAGCCCAATGAACTCTCCGGCGGTCAGCAGCAGCGTGTTGCCATCGCCAGAGCCTTAGTCAAGCTGCCTCGTGTTCTTCTTTTGGACGAGCCTCTCTCCAATCTGGATGCCAGACTCCGTCTCCAGACCAGAGAAGAGATCCGCCGGATCCAGCAGGAGACGCAGATCACCACCATCTTCGTTACCCACGATCAGGACGAAGCCATGAGCATCTCCGATATGATCGTCGTGATGAAGGACGGTATCGTACAGCAGATCGGCAAACCCCAGAACGTATACGATGATCCCGTGAATCTGTTCGTTGCAAAGTTCCTCGGCACGCCTCCCATTAACGTATTTTCCGGTGAGGTAAAAAAGGAGCAGTTATACATCGGCTCCGAGGCTGTCCTGTCCACTCCCGGAGTAGTGGATCAGCCCGTGCATGTCGGCATCCGACCGGAAGGCTTCATCTTAAAAGAGGACGGACCGCTCTCCTGCGATCTGGTGCGTCTGGAAGTCATGGGCCGGGATGTGAGCATTGTTTCCACCCATGAGAAGTCCCAGAACGTTACCATCCGTTCCATCATTGATGCGGACGAAGGGAAATCTCTTCCCACCGGAAAAGTGCATTTCGCCTTAAAACCCGCAAAAGTATTCCTCTTTTGCACCGACACCGAAGAACGCATCCGTTTCTAATATTTTATCCGATTTTGCAGTCCGACGCTATTCATGGACTGCAGAAAGAATTGAGGTTTCTTATGGAAAAACAAAATCTGAAAGCCTGGCTCTATCTATTGCCGGCATTCCTGTTTCTGGGTGCTTTTATGATCTATCCTCTCATTGACGTATTTGTGTACTCCTTTGAAGAGGGTTACAATTCCGCATCCCAGACCTTTTACGGCACAGGCATGTACAATTACTCCTATGTACTTCACGATCCGTACTTTTTACAGGCATTGAAAAATACCTTTATTCTGGTCATCATCACCGTTCCGGTCTCCACCGGACTGGCGCTTCTGATCTCCGCTGCCTTAAGCTCCATCAAACCGCTGCGGGATCTGTTCCAGACCATATTTTTCCTGCCCTATGTGACCAATACTCTGGCGGTCGGTCTGGTCTTCATGATTCTTTTCAAAAAGACCCCTTACTCCGACGGTCTGATCAATCTGCTGATCCAGTTTTTCGGCGGCAGCTCCGTGGATTTCATCGACGGACCCTACTGGGCGAAAATGTTCGTGCTGTGCTTTTACACCATCTGGATCGTTATGCCCTTTAAGATCCTGATCCTGACCAGTGCTCTCGCCAGTGTGAACCCCATGTATTACAATGCGGCAAGGGTGGACGGTACTTCCCGTTTCCGGATGTTCACGAAGATCACACTGCCCATGATCTCCCCCATGGTATTCTACCTGATCATCACCGGCTTTATCGGCGCATTCAAAGCCTACAGTGATGCCGTGGCGCTCTTCGGCACGAACTTAAATGCTGCGGAGATGAATACCATCGTCGGCTACGTCTACGATATGCTCTACGGTGACAGCGGCGGATATCCTTCCTATGCTTCCGCTGCGGCGATCCTGCTGTTTGCCATCGTCCTGACCATCACCTGCATCAATCTGCTGGTCAGCAAAAAACATGTCCACTATGTATAGGAAAGGAGGTCTTTGTGATGTCTGAGGTTACATCTGATTATAAAAAACAAGAAAAACGCACCCGGATCTGCAGCAATATCCGCAATGGGATCGTCTATTTTTTTCTGTGTCTGTGGGCGCTGATCGTGCTGTTTCCTTTTTACTGGATGGTACTGACCTCCGTAAAAAGTTACGGCTCCTATAATGCGGAATATATTCCGAAGTTTTTCACCCTGTCTCCCACTTTGCAGAACTACGTGGACGCTTTTACCACCGTTTCTCTGGGAAGGTACCTGTGGAACACTTTGTTCTTCACCGTGGTCACCACTGCGATCATGCTGGTGGTCATCACCCTGGCGGCCTTCGCTTTTGCAAGGTTGAACTTTGCCGGAAAAGATCTGATCTTTACGTTATTTTTATCCCTGATGATGATTCCGAATGAGCTGGTGGTCATTACGAATTTCACCACTATCACGAACCTGGATCTGCGCAATACCTTCACCGGCCTGATCCTGCCCTCCGTGACCAGCGTATTTTACATCTATCTGCTGCGAGAGAATTTCGCACAGATTCCGGACGAGCTGTATTATGCCGCCAAGGTGGACGGAACTTCCGATCTGCGGTATCTGCGTAAGGTCATGGTACCCATCTGCAAACCCACGCTGATCACCATCGTGATCCTGAAGGTTATTGAATGCTGGAACTCCTATGTGTGGCCCAGACTGATCACCGATGATCCGGATTACTATCTGGTATCCAACGGTATCCAGGAGATCCGTGAGAATGGTTTCGGCAGAGAGAACATCCCCGCCATGATGGCTGCGGTGGTCGTGATCTCCGTTCCTCTGGTGGTGTTATTCCTCGTATTCCGTAAAAAAGTCATGGCAGGCGTTGCCAGAGGAGGTACCAAAGGATGAGTCGATTTAGTAAAAAGGTGGCACTCTTATGTGCCCTGGGCGGGCTGTCCCTGTCTCTGACCGGCTGCCACGGATCCAAGGGGCTGCCGGAATTCTCTGTTCCGGAGGAATTCGATACTTCCAGGAACTATGAGATCACCTTCTGGGCGAAAAATGATACCAACAAAACCCAGACGGAAATCTACAAAAAAGCCATTGCAGATTTTGAAGCCTTGTATCCCAATATCACGGTGAACCTGAATCTATACACGGATTACGGCAAAATTTACAACGATGTCATTACCAATATTTCCACCAATACGACACCCAATGTCTGCATCACCTACCCGGATCACATTGCGACCTATCTCACAGGACAGAATACTGTAGTTCCTCTGGATGACCTGTTTGCCGATGAAAAATACGGTCTGGGCGGCACGGAGCTTGCCTATGACGGTCCTGCCAGAGAAGAAGTCATTCCTCAGTTTTTGAATGAATGCTCCATCGACGGTCACTACTATGCCGTACCTTACATGCGTTCCACCGAGGCCTGCTACGTGAATAAGACCCACGTGGAAAATCTTGGATATACTCTGCCGGATGTGCTGACCTGGGATTTCATCTGGGAGGTATCCGAGGCTGCCACCGCCCAGAATGCGGACGGCACCTATGTAGTCAACGGGCAGAATGTACTGATCCCATTTATCTACAAGTCCACCGACAACATGATGATCCAGATGTTAAAGCAAAAGAACGCAGGATATTCCACAGCTGACGGCAACATTGAACTTTTCAACGATACCACCACGGATCTCCTGTATGGTATTGCCGGACATGTAAAAAGCGGTGCCTTTTCCACCTTCAAGATCTCCGGTTATCCTGCGAACTTCCTGAATGCCGGGCAATGTATTTTTGCCATTGATTCCACCGCCGGAGCCACCTGGATGGGTACGGACGCTCCGCTGTCGGATATCAGCGAGGACTCTCTGGTGCAATTTGAGACCGCCGTGCGGATGATTCCCCAGTTTGACCCGGAGCATCCCGAAATGATCTCCCAGGGTCCTTCCGTCTGCGTCTTCAATAAATCGGACTCTCAGGAAGTACTGGCATCCTGGCTGTTTGCCCAGTATCTGCTCACCAACGATGTGCAGATCGCTTATGCCGAGACAGAAGGCTATGTACCTGTAACCTCTAAGGCACAAAGCTCCGCAGAGTATCAGGATTATCTGTCCGAATGCGGTGCGGATAACGGTACACATTATGCAGTGAAGATTGAAGCTTCCAAACTACTGTTGGATCATGTGGACAATACTTTTGTCACACCGGTATTTAACGGTTCCGCATCCTTACGTGATGCTTCCGGACAGTTGATCGAAAACGTGGTGAAGTCCACCCGCAGAAAAGAAACGGTGGACGATGCCTACATGCAAAAGCTTTACAGCGATGTGGAGAGCCTGTACCGTCTCGGTCAGGGAAGTGATGCCTCCTTTGGCAAAAAGGAACTGGGTGCCATGCCCCGGGCTTCCGTGATCCTGTTAAGTACACTTGCAGTCACCTGGGTTCTGATCCTGCTGTATGTAGGTCTGGAATATTTAAAAAACAAAAAAAAGTAATTTTTCAACCCCATTCGTAAGATAGTCTCTGATGGTATTTTCCTGCGGATGGGGCTCTTTTTGCAAAAAATCTTGATTTATCTTGCATTTCAGGTATAATGGAACTGTTCGGTGTCTGAATGCACCGGCTAAATTGAGGAGATGTCTGTGTATCTGCACAGACCCATATGCGCCACAAGCGCAGGAATGGAGGATTATTATGAAAAAGAAGACACTTGCATTAACCATGGCTATGGCTCTGGTTCTGTCTCTCGCTGCATGTGGAAACAGCAATGCAGACGTTGCTGCTGAATCTACCGCTGCTGCCACCACTGAGGCTGCTACTACGGAAGCCGCTGCTACTGAGGCTGCTTCTACCGAGGCTGCTGAAGCTGTTGCTGATGAGAAATCCGAAGGTGTTATGACCTACGAAGAGTACATGGCTGCTGATCTTGATTCCGAAGTTGTGATCGAGACTTATGTTCAGGCAAAACAGTCCTGGTGGGAAGACAAGGCTACCCTGTACACCCAGGATCAGGACGGTGCTTACTTCATCTACAATTCCGTATGTTCCGAAGAGGATTATGCAAAGCTGGTACCCGGTACCAAGATCAAAGTAACCGGTTATAAGACCGAGTGGTCCGGTGAAGTAGAGATCGCTGAAGGTGCTACCTTCGAGATCGAAGAGGGCAGCTACATTGCTCCCGTTACCGATGTGACCGATCTGTTAGGTACTGATGATCTGATCAACTATCAGAACCAGTTCGTAGCTTTCAAGGGTATGACTGTAGAAGCCAGCCAGGATGCCACCGGCAATGACGTTGCTTTCCTGTACAACTACGATGGTTCCGGTGAAGACGGTAACGACCTGTACTTCAACGTTTCTCTGAATGGTCAGACCTATACCTTCACCGTTGAGTCTTATCTGTGCGACAACACCACCGATGTTTACAACGCTGTAAAGAACTTAAAGATCGGTGACACTGTTGATATGGAAGGCTTCCTGTACTGGTACGAAGGTGTGAACCCTCACATCACTTCCGTAACTGTGAAGTAATTTCATTTGGTGAAAATCTTATTAACATAAAAGAGTTGTCCTCATTATGAGGGTAGCTCTTTTGTTATTTCCCGTAATTAATCACCAGTCTGGTAAACAAATCCATCCGCACATACCCGGCCTCTGTCTGCCGAAATTCCCCGCCCTCGTCAACTGTGCGACAATTCTTTTCTCGGGACTTACTGCTTATGCGTGCCGTTCAGCTTTTATTTTCTGCTCTCCCACCAACGTTTAGCAATCCGGAAGCCCTCCGTGGGGACGCAGAACCTGTGGTCTCTGGGAGGCTGCAACGCAGTATCCAGTTCCTCCATATCGAACCACTCCACGCTTTCCACTTCCTCTTTTTGCAGGGTAAGCTTTTTAGCATCTACAGGCTTGGTGTACATGTAGACAAACGCCACTTCATTATCCCGGAACATTTTTCCATAGAATTCTTTTTCGTATTGAATATCAAAGCATCCGGCGAATGTAAGATCCTCCTTTGATGCCCGGATTCCCAGTTCTTCGTAAAGTTCCCGGATTGCGGACTCTTCCGGCTCGTCCCCCGCCTGAATATGCCCGGCAGAAGAGGTATCGAACCGCCCCGGAAAACTGTCTTTCTCCGCAGAGCGCTTCTGCAATAACAACTGGGCTTTTCCGTCCTGTTCCCTCACGATCCAGATATGGGCGGTTCTGTGGCGGACACCCTTTTCATGCGCCTGTGTGCGTTCTATGGTCTCCCCTGTGGGAATGCCTTTTTCATCTACGATGTCAAATATTTCCATGGTGTTATGGCTCCTTTGTGTTTCTTTATTATAATACGCCGGTGAAGTCCCAATTTCCCGGAAGCCGGACTTTTCATACATCTGAATGGCACGCCGGTTGTCACTTCGAACTTCCAGATTGATCAGTTCTATCGTATGTTCTTTTTCATACATAATGCATTTTTGTAACAGCGCACTGCCAATTCCCTGCCCCCATTCCGACTTTGTCACAGAGATTCCAAATTCGGCACGGTGGCCCATCCTTCTGGGGAATCTGCTTAAGCTGGCATCCGCAATGATCATCCTGCCGATCAGATTCTGGTATTCTTTCATGTTAATCTCCATTCCGCAGACGATCTCTTCCGTCAGAGGAATCGCAAATCAAATTTCAAATTTGATTCTGCTACAGATTTTATTCGTAGTCAAAGATGGTTTTCGCCTGAATATACTCCCCGTATTTTGTCTTCCATTCCTGATGTGCCGCAGAAGCATCGTACACTGACAACGCCTCCGGATCCATCTCCATCTCGATCATCAGATCATGCCGGTTCGGTCTCGGCGTCACATTTTCATAAATATTCACTGTATGGATGCCTTCGATCTGCTTCGTCCGATCGAAGATCTCCCGGATATCCGCAAGCATCTCCTTGCTCGCCTCGGTCTCCCTGTCCCACACATTTTCTTTAAACTTTACAATGATTAAGTGCTTCATTTTGCATATCCCCCTTATCTTACTATTGCTGATATGTTTTATCCTACCACGGCATCCCCTCTGCTACAACCAAAATATTCCCGCAAAATCATTTCTACTTTGTCTGCACTCAAGGGATACTGTTTTGTTTCATATGTAAGAATCAGGTTTACAGAAGGAATGATACCATGTTGACAATATAATTTTATTTTGTCGCAGGCGTGATTACAATAATCCGGGTTATCCATCATTCCAAAATGTTCCCAGTAGAAGTATTGTCCTGTGAGGGGATGCCGTATCACGAAATCTGGATATAAAATGATTCCATCCAAAACCAGTTTTTCTTCATAGTGAAACGGTATTTTATTTTGATATAGCATTCTGTCAATAATTGCTTCTGATTTAGACCGTAGCATCTTTCCATGCGTTCCTTGTACCAATAAATTTTCCGGGTGTTTTGTACATTTTTCGTAGGCTTCTTCCTGCCACCGCTCCAGTTCCTTATCCAGTGGCCTGAAATTCTTAGCAAGTAATCTTCCATACTCCGGATGATTTAATAAATATTCTGAACTTATTTTAATCCTGTCTGTTTTTCTCAAATAAGCTTTCCATCCAGCGGCTTCGCTCTCCAATTCCTTTTTCCTACATTCATAATATTTCTTCAATGCCAGTATTTCCGCCTGATTTCTTTCGGTTTTGGGAAGATAGCGTAGTCCATTCTCTTCCTTTATTTTCCATTTATATCGGTTTTCATTTTTGAAGCATTGCAGTTCTCCCTGTGGAAACTTTTTCTCCACTTTTTTTATTTTTCCCAGTTCCTTATTTATTTCTTCTATTCTGCTTTCTATGCTTTTGTCTGTAATCTTCACTTTTCCTCCTTCTGCTCCGTTCCTGTAGATACCGTAGGGCGTATTCCTATTTTTTCTTTTATTACGCCCCGGCTGCTCAGCTTCTCCGGGGCTTATTCTTACTTTTCCTTCTTCTACGCCCCGGCTGCTCGGCTTCCCCGGGGCTTTTTCTTGCTTTTCCTTCTTCTACGCCCCAGCTGCTCGAATTCTCCGGGGCGTATTCTTTCTTTTCCTTCTTCTACGCCCCGGCTGCTCGGCTTCCCCGGGGCTTTTTCTTGCTTTTCCTTCTTCTACGCCCCAGCTGCTCGAATTCTCCGGGGCGTATTCTTTCTTTTCCTTCTTCTACGCCCCGGCTGCTCGGCTTCCCCGGGGCTTATTTCCCACTCAGATACCCACACAGTCGCTTTCCATGGCGGTCAGCGGTTATTGTCAGGGCTCCGTAGTCGGTGGTGCAGTACCAGGGAACCTTGGCTTCTTCGAGGCGTTGTAGGGTCTCTGCATGGGGATGTCCGTAGGAATTGTTGCGGCCACAGGAGATGACTGCGGCGGTAGGATTGGCGGCAGTAAGGAAATCTGGACTGGTGGAATAGCAGGAACCATGGTGGGCCACCTTCAGGATATCTACCTTAAAGCCTCCTTGTTCTCGCTGTCTCTGCAATTCCGTTAATTCCTGTGACTCTAGCGGTTCCTGTGGTTCCTGCAATTCCCGTGGTTCTTGCAATTCCTGTGGTTCCTGCGACTCTTGTGGCTTCTGCCATTCCCGTGGTTCCTGCGACTCTTGTGGCCTCTGCCATTCCCGTGGTTCCTGCCATTCCCATGATTCCTGCGACTCTTGTGGCTTCTGCGACTCCCGTGGTTCCTGCGACTCTTGTGGCTTCTGCCATTCCTGTGGTTCCTGTAATTTCTGTAATGCCAGCAATTCCTGTGTCAGCTGACGTTCCCCTTCTCCTTCTACATCTCCTGTCAAGAGAATACTTAGCTTCCCGACACCATCACTAAAATTATTCCTTCCACTTTTTCCACCTACTTCCATATCCTTTGCTGTTATGTCCTGCCTCAGTGTCTTCGCATATATCTCTACATAAAAGCATTCTGAATAGGCATTAGCATCCGAAAGCGTTGTATTCTCCTCAGGGTGCAGGCACAATAGCCGCAGCCTGCGATCCCTGATCTCATCACCGCATTTTATATAACGCACCGGTACTCCGGCAGTTTCCGCTGCCACAAGCAAATCCGCAAAAGCTTCCTCTCTGTCTGCTTCCTGAATTGCCGGCAGAAACAGCTGTTCCACGGTAATCCCCCATTCTCTGCCATTTTCCAGCAATTCCAATACTCCATTCATGTGATCTTCATCAGGATGCGATACAAACGCACCACGAAGCGACCTGATTCCCTGGCTCTTAAGATAGGGCTTCAGCACGTATTCTCCGATCTTCTTCCGGCTGGTGCTGCCGCAGTCGAAAAGATATGCCCCCTGCGCTGTCTCCACCACGATGCCGTCTCCCTGCCCCACATCCAGAAATGTCACATGGTTTCCCCTGTCAAAATTTCCTGTCAATACGCCAACTGACAATACCAAAATCATTACAGCTGCAATCCGGTGCAAAAAACTATGCAACATCACTCTCCGCCATACACACCTTAATTTTGTCACAACATGCCGCCATCTCGTGGGGCTTATTCCGGGGCATTTTTCGGAATAAGCCGCCTTTTCTCTGTTCCTATCCCCGGCACTATTATTCCCTCCAGGCATTTTCCGACACCGTCGGTCTCTTTCATGGGGCTGTCCGGTTCCACGGTCAATTCCCGCTTCATGATCTCCGCACTGCTTCCATTCGTCCATATATTTTCTACCGAAGACGAGCAAAAATATCCCAATATAATAAATGACGATCTGCCACACCGCCGGCCGGCCCACACAGCATATCGCTCCCGGCAGTTCCCCAAACCGTTCACAGATCCACTCATACCACCACAAGATCAGACAATCCACCGTTCCGACAATACCAAGACCCGGAATCAGCGACAGGATTCCTCCCACCATCACCACGCTCATCAAAGGCAATACCAGAAGGTTCAATACCACAGAATAGACCGGAATCTCATAAAAGAACCACAGCTGTATCGGCAATGTGAATAAAATGACTCCTGCGCTGGCGACAAAACCGCTTTTAACAGTCGATACCACATGACAGATTCCTTCATACAACCCCTTCCGCCAGCCCTCCCGGTATTTATTTCTTTCGTAAGCAGAATCTCCCAGAATGCCTGCCACGGTCAGAAGCCATGCCGGTACTCTAAAACCGTTCCCCTCGTTTCCCAGTCTCCTCTGTTCCGTGTCAAAGTCAGATCTCTCACCAAATCCACTCTTCCCGTCAGTCCTCTTTTTCTCTGCAAAGCCTAATGCCTCACCAAGCCCGCACTTCCCGTCAGCCCTCTTTTTCTCTCCAAAGCCTGCCACCACGCCACTGGCCGTTTCCACACCGACATCATTTTCCCTGTCATTCCCGGCAAACACCGGTGTCAACATACAGATTCCCAGTACCGCCCCAAAAGACATTAAAAAGCTGACA
>OQVS01003085.1_pt1 | contig 10208 bp, 7 predicted proteins | sample 1691601 | NCBI WGS metagenome assembly OQVS01 (sample SAMN03418268, study PRJEB22391) | human gut metagenome | biome: human-gut; feature: organic feature; material: feces | host: Homo sapiens | place: Tanzania | collected 2013-01 | reverse complement strand
CATATAAAGCGGACTTTTAAAAACCATAAAGGTTTCAAAACTTGCTATGCCAAAAGCACAAAGCGGAAAGGTAAAAGCCCACCACGAAAGTGCGAAATTTAATCGTGTGAAAACCCTTGAAAGGCTCAGCATTAAAAGCATAAAAAACAAAGCGACAAAATACGCCACTAGACTTAACGCGCTATGTCCGCCAAAAAGTGCCGCAAAATCCACCACAAAGATACTTGGCGGAGCGATGAAAATAAACAAAGTCGGCAAAAATTTACTCTCCAAACTTTCTTCAAAAATCAGCCTTGAAGTGATAAGCGCCGTTAAAATGAGCCAAAAAAAGCAGCCCACAGAAAAGAAAAAAAGCGAAAATTCAGGCGAAATTTTTGCTCCTGCTAATGGCACGATTAAATTGCCTACTATGGGGATAAACCACGCAGGGCTTAAAAGGTGCTTTTTCATCGCGTTGCTAAACCAAAAATTGATGACATAAATGCTTAAAATGAGCTGCAAAAATGAGCTTAAATAAAAGATGATTTTTAGCATTGTAAGCATTGTGCCATTGTCGTTAAAAGCGCCTAAAAATGCCGTAATGATAAGCGCGCCGATAGGAATGGCAGAGAGAAAATTTATCTTTACTTGGTGCGTGATTTCGGCTTTAAAGGCGTTAAAATGCGTGAAAATTTTTGCCACATAAAAGCCAAGCAAAAGCAAAAAAACCGCTACGCTTAAAAAGCCAAAAACAAAACTACAAACCGCAAAAACGGCGTTTAAATCCAAAAAATTTGCGCTATCTTTCACGCCAAAAGCAAAAGCCGCGCTTGCTTTTTTAAAGACAAGTGCCAAGCCGCCAAGCCCCATAACGCTGGCAAAAAGCATTATGGGAAAGTGAGCGAGTTTAGAAAGCGGGGTTTCGTTTAAGGCTGAATTTGAATTTGTCAAATTCGAATTTGATGCTGTGTTTTTGTTTAAATTTAAAGCCGCATTTTCGCCTAAATTTAAGGCGTTTGAGTTATTTTGCATTTTTGTCCTTTTGTGCTTTTTTGATGGCTTTTTCTGCTCTTTCGCATTCATCTTTGCTGAGTGTGTGGCGGTGCAAAATGTATTTTGCGCTCACTTTTCCGCTAAACATTGAGCTTAAAAGTGGGCGATTTGCCTTGAAAATAAAGGCTGCTAAATGCCCTATAATGCCAAAGATGATGAGAACAAAGCCAAGATTGTGAAGCTGTGCTACCCAAAAATACGCACTTTCGCTAAGGTTAAATCCAGCTAGATTTTTAAAGGTTTTGATAAGCCCTGTAACGAGCAGCAAAAGCAGGGTAAAGCCGATGAAAGCGTAAGCTAGGCGTTGTTCGGGCAGGTATTTTTCGCTGGGCGGTTCTTTGCCGTTTGTAAGCATCGCCTTGATGACTTGGGCGGATTTTTTAAAATCCCCGCGCTTTGGAAAAATGTCAAATTCACGCCTTGCAATGTGAAAATAAAGATGAAAAGCGATGAAAACACAAAACACCACAGCACCAACATAGTGCGCCACAAGGCTAATGTGATAATCCCCGCTCCACGCCATCAGCGGCAACTCGTTTATCATATAGCGTTTAGAAATAGGCAGCTGAAAAAGCCCTGTGATGATGAGCAAAAAGGTGCTTAACGCTATGCCCCAATGCACGGCGCGGTTTTGCAGGCTTTGCCTTTGGATTTTGATTTCGTCTAAAATTAAATCCGCCTTTGAATTTGCCTTTAAATTTGAATTTAAATTCATATTTTCACGCGAATTTTTACTCAAATTTACAGATGAATTTAAGGCTGAATTTTCGTTCAAATTTGCTTTCATTCTTTATCCTTTTTTGCTGAATTTTCATCTTTTTTCTTACTCTTTGCCACAGCGATAGCCCCAGCGATAAGTCCAGCCACAGGCGCAAAAAGCACGCTTTTTACAAGTGCGGCATCATCGTTGATGAAATTTGGCACATTTAAATTTAAGTGCGGACGCCCAACTTTTTGCGTTTTGCCGTTAAATTCGCTTTCAGCAACGCCGTATTTTTGGGCTATGGCTGCGTTTATGTCCTTAAAATCCACGCTTGAAATATAATAAGTGCTTGTGCCGCCATTTTGCTTGTCTCCGTAGATGAATTTCCCAGCTTCTCGCGCCTTTTGCACCTGCGCTAAAATCTTGCTTTTATCATCAAAAATCAGCGCATTTTTAGGGCATTTGCTTTGACAGGCGGGCTTTTGCCCACGCGCGAGCAAATCCTTACACATATCGCACTTAAACATAGCCCCGCCGCCAGCGAGTTTTGGGGCGATTTTTAGGTAAATCCCAACTCCTGCTTGCCTTTGCGGTATGCCCCAAGGGCAAGCGTCTCGGCATTTTGCGCCCCCAAAGCAAAAGTTTTCGTCTATATCCACAGCGCCTTTATCGTCCTTGCTGATGACGCCAAAGGGGCAGATTTTTTGACAAGTAGGGTCATCGCAGTGCATACAGCGGCGCGGCACGAAAATGCTTTTGCCATCTACCTTTACGCTTTCTACAAAAGTGAAATTATAAGGGCTTAAACGACTTATGTCATCGCGGTTTTTGGAGTAATCTTCTTTGATTTTGCGCGGAAAATACTCAGGGATTTGCTCGCAAGGCTCGGGAAAGCGTGCTGAGTTTTTGTCCTTGCAAGCACTCACGCAAGCAGGCACAGCTAAATTTACGCAACCATCGCATTTGTCTAAGTCGATGATAGAAGCTATGCGCTCGCCTTGTGGCTTTACTATTTTTGAGTCCGCACTTAAAAGCGCGGGGCTAAACGCCATAATTTTCATAAAATTTCGTCTTTGCATTTTTATCCTTTAAATTTTTGTGCTATTATTGCAAAAACAAAAACAGCGCAGTGTAACTTTGTTACACGAAAATGAGTAAAATGCAATTTGATTTTCAGCTTTTCTTGTGAGCTTTTAAATTTAGCTGGCTCGGCTTTTTGCGATAAATCGATTTTGGTAGGCTCGGCAGACCGCTAACGCTTTTATATCTAGCATAGCTAGTTCATCGGGCGTTAGTTTGCTTTGTGTCATTTCGACTCCTTTAAATTTTTTCTTGCATTGTAGCACAAGGTTCATCAACTCTCATCAAAAGCATAAATAAATTTACAAAAATGTCATATAATTTTCTCTTTGTGTGTAATTTTTAAGTAAAATATAGCCAAAAATTTGCGAAATTCAAAAAGGACAGCCAAATGGACAAAGCGACAATCCAAGCCCACAAAATCAGCGATGAAGAGTATGATGAGATTTTAAAGATACTTGGGCGCGAGCCAAACCTGCTTGAACTAGGCGTGATAAGTGCTATGTGGAGCGAGCATTGCTCTTATAAATCAAGCAAAAAATATCTGCAAGGCTTTCCTACAAAGGCAAAATGGGTGATTCAAGGACCGGGCGAAAACGCTGGTGTCATCGACATAGGCGGCGGAATGGCGGCGGTTTTCAAGGTAGAAAGCCACAACCATCCGAGCTTCATCGAGCCTTTTGCGGGCGCAGCCACAGGCGTGGGCGGCATAATGCGCGACATTTTCACTATGGGAGCGCGAGTTGTGGCGTCTTTAAATTCGCTTAAATTTGGGGATTTGCACTCCAAAAAGCACGGCAAACACCAAAAATACCTTGTAAAAGGCGTAGTGGAGGGCATAGCGCATTATGGCAACTGTATGGGCGTGCCTACTATCGGCGGGGAGACGAGCTTTGATGAGTGCTTTAACGGCAATATCCTTGTCAATGCCTTTGCGCTGGGCGTTTGCAAAAGCAAGGATATATTTTACGCCAAAGCCGAAGGCGTGGGAAATTCAGTGATTTATGTCGGCTCAAAGACAGGCAGAGACGGGCTTGGCGGTGCTGTGATGGCAAGCGATAGTTTTAATGAAGCGAGCAAAGCCCTACGCCCCACAGTGCAAATCGGCGACCCCTTTGCCGAAAAGCTCTTAATGGAGGCGTGTTTGGAGCTGTTTGAAAAGGATTTTATCGTTGGCATACAAGATATGGGTGCGGCTGGGCTTACTTCAAGCAGCTTTGAAATGGCAGGGCGTAGCGGCAGCGGAATGCGGCTATACCTTGACAAAGTGCCTATGCGCGAAAGCGGTATGTCGCCTTATGAGCTAATGTTAAGCGAGAGCCAAGAGCGAATGCTTATCTGCGCGAAAAAGGGCTTTGAACGCCAAATCATCGACATTTTCGCCAAGTGGAATTTAGACGCGGCGATAATCGGCGAGGTAACAAATAGCGGTAAAATGGAGCTTTTCTGGCAAGATGAGCAAGTAGCTCTCGTGCCTATCGCGCCTTTGAGCGAGAAAGCTCCGATTTTAAGCCGTCCTACTGCAAAGCCAAAGTATTTAGATGAGATTAAAAACTATGAATTTAAGCTCAAAATGTCCGCTCAAAATGCCATTTTAGCACTACTTGCAAATGAAAACACAAGCGATAAAGCCTATATTTACGAGCAATTTGACTCATCAGTTGGCACAAACACCATAAAAGCAGACGGCGCACTAGGTGCAAGCGTGCTTCGTGTCAAGGAAAACGGCGCGATGCTTGCTATGGCTTGCGAGTGCAACTCACGGCTGAATTTCATCGACCCTAAAAATGGAGCGGCTTTAAATGTCGCAGCTGTGGGGCGCAAAATCGCTTGTGCGGGCGCAAAAGCTTTGGCAATAAGCGACTGCCTAAACTATGGCAACCCACAAAACCCCGAAGTTATGTGGCAGTTCGCGCAAGGCTGTGAGGGCATAAAAGAAGCCTGCAAAGCCCTAAACACACCTGTTGTAAGCGGAAATGTGTCGCTGTATAACGAAAGTGAGGGCGTAAGTATATATCCAAGCCCTACCATAGTGGGAGTAGGGCTTAATGCAAACGCTCAAAATGCGCTCAAATCTTGTTTTAGTGATGAAAATGTCGCCGTGTATCTTTTGGGCGAGACGAGAGCAGAGTTTGCTGGTTCGTTGATTGCTAAGGTGCAAGATAAGGCTGTGGCTGGTAGGCTTGGGGAGTGTGATTACGCCAAAGAACGCGCCTTGTGGGACTTGCTCTTTGAGGCAAATGAGGCGAGAATTTTACACTGCGCAAATAGCATAGGCGTGGGCGGTGTGGCGATGAGTCTGGCAAAAATGTGCGCGATTTCAAATTTTGGGCTTGAAATAGGGCAAATTTTTGATGATGAAAAATTGCTTTTTGATGAAAGCCCTAGCCGTGCTGTTGTAGGCGTTTTAAACGAGGAAAAATTCAAAAAACTTACCCAAAAATTCAGCCTTAAAGCGACAAAAATCGGCACAAGCACAAGGGCGCAAAGATTCACACTTGAAAAAAGCGTAAATATCGACACCGCCGAGCTTAAACGCGTTTATTTTGGCGCATTTAAAGAGATGATGAGGTAAAAATGTTTTACATACTGCTTTTTCTTGCTGTGGCGGCGTTTTATTACTATTTTAAAACTTATGGCAAAGAGGACTTTTTAGGGCGAGCAAGTCGCGGTGCAAAGGGCTTTGGCAAGGGTTTTATGCAAGGGGTAATGGAAGAGCGGATGGATGATTTTCGCCGCAAGATGAACTACTATGTCGTGGCGCTTTTAGCAAAAATCGCCAAAAGCGATGGGCGCGTGAGCGAGCGCGAGGCTGATATGATACGACAAATTCTAAACGCTAACGCAAAAGATAGCCGTGAAAGAGAGTTTTTAAAGGCAAGTTTTAACGAGCATAAAGAGAATTTAAACGACACAGCAAGTGTGGCGCGTGAATTTGTGCGTGAAGTGCCGCTGCCGCACAACGAACGGCTCAATGTCCTTAATGTGCTGATTTTTATGGCGGGCATTGACGGGCAGTTTAATGAAGTGAAAATCACGCTTTTAAGCGACATAGCGCGCTCTTTTGGCATAAATTCGCGTGAATTTGAAACCCTGCTTAACAACATAAAAAGCTTTAAAAACGAGAGCAAAAGCCTAAATTTAGACGAGGCTTATAACATTTTAGAGCTTGAAAAAGGCGCTGATTTGCCCCAACTTAAAAAAAGATACAGAGAGCTTGCTAAACGCTATCACCCCGATATTTTAAACGCTAACAATGTGAGCGAAAAAGAGCTAAAAGAGGGCGCGCGTAAATTTCAGCAAATAAATGAAGCCTATGAGCTTGTAAAAAGGCATTTGGAGGTGTAAAATTTTGATTTATATTGATTTTTACAAACTTAACAATTATAAACTAAATTCAGCTATAATCTCTAAAAAAGGATAACAATGCTTAATCAAAGCGAAATAAAAGCACTTCAAGAAATAGAAAGCAAATACTATATGCAGCCTATCTTAAAGGCTATAAGCACTGACTTAAATAACAAAAAAATCACACTTGCAACCTGTTTTAATCATCTTTATGAATACCTTGTTAATTCCAAAGAAGCCGTAGAAAAGCTTATCCAAGCACGAGTTGCAAGGGGTGAGATACGAGATGCAAGCCAGGCTCGAAAAAGTATAGCAGGTGGGGCGTTTTCAAGTCTCATTATATGGGTGTTTCTTAAAAATAAAGAATGTGGCAACACCCCGCAAAACATTTTCATCACTTCTAAAATATCGCAAATTCCACAGCACAAAGAACTCTTTTTTATCAAAGTGGGCGAAGAAACCCAAAAGCCCGATGTGGATTTGATAATTTACAGCGAAAATGCGGACAACACCTTAAAAAAATGTTTGATTTTGTCCTTAAAAACTTCTTTGCGAGAAAGGGCTGGGCAGACTTATAAATGGAAACTTTTAATGGAGATTGCGAGCAGCGATTCTGCCATTAAAGAAAAATACGACATAGTTTATAATCCGCCGATTTTACCGCTTGTGTGTTTTGCAACCGTGAATTTTTACAATGAAATCAACAACCCACAACATAGGGGAATGTTTAAATTTTTTGATTGTGCTTTTATCGGCAAAGATATTAAAACAGATGAATTTATCAAACCTTTGAGTTATATTTTGGATTTTATAAGCGAGAGACTTTGATGAATGATTTAGAGTTAAAAAATCATCTTACAAATCAAAGCACAAAATACGATTTTGTAGGGCAAAATTATGCGTCAATGTATCCAAATTTACATAAATATCCAGCTACAATGTTGCCACAAATCGGGCTTGAACTTTTAAAGGATTTTAAGGCAAGCAAAACGAATTTGCTCGACCCTTATTGTGGCAGCGGCAGTAGTTTTATTAGCGGTGTAGAATACGGCATTAAGGACTTTGTGGGCTTTGATTTAAATCCTTTGGCGATAATGATTTCAAGGGCGAAATTAAGTTTTATTGATAAAAATAAGCTTTTAAAACATAAAGACAATTTGCTTAAAAAAATTACCATAAACATTGATGAGTTGGATTTTTCGCCGCTTTTAAACATTACAAATCTTGATTTTTGGATAGAAAAAAACGCCCAAAATGCTTTGCTTGGCATTTTTACCCACATTAAAAATATCACTGACTTAAACACGCAAAACCTTTTTATTTTGGCATTTAGCGAGACTTTAAGAGAAGCAAGTTTTGTGCGAAATAACGAATTTAAGCTTTTTAGAATGCGAAATTTTGAGCGATACAAACCAAATGTCAATGAAATTTTTGAGCGAAAAATAGAAACAATCACGCAAAATTATTTGAATTTTTATCAAGCTAAAATGCAAAATGTCAGTTTTGCGCTCCATAATGCAAGTTTTACAAAAAGGGGTAAAAAATTTGACACTATCCTTACAAGCCCACCGTATGGGGATTCAAAAACTACCGTTGCGTATGGGCAGTTTTCAACCTTTATCAACGAATGGCTTGGTTTTAAAGAAGCGAGGAAATTAGACAGAGAGCTTTTAGGTGGCAAAAGGGCGATAAGGCTTTATGAAAAAGAGTGTATGAAGGATTATATCAACGATATAGCGCAAATTGACAAAAAAAGAGCTATGGAAATTTCAAGCTTTTATTTTGATTTGGAACAAAGCATTAAGGCACTTGCTCGTTGCGTGAGCGACAATGGAAAGGTGTTTTTTGTGGTTGGAAATCGAACGGTTAAAGGTATCACTTTGCCTACGGATAAATTTATAGCACAAACCTTTGCTGATAACGGCTTTAAGCACATTACAACCTTGCAACGAAAGATTTCAAATAAGGCGATGCCACTTAAAAACTCGCCCACAAACCAAAAAGGCGTTTTAGCCCAAACAATGAATGATGAATTTATCATCATCTGCGAGAAAAAATATAAAGAAAATATCCAAAATTTAAGTTTGAATGTGAGTTAGGATAAAATAAAAATTCAAGGCTTAAATTCACAAAATTTTGCTAAAATTAGTGCGAATTTAATTTGTAAAGAGAGAAAATGAAAAAAGCATTACTGAGTGTGAGCGATAAAACAGGCATTGTGGAGTTTGCCAAAAGCCTTGTGGATTTGGGCTTTGAGCTGCTTTCCACAGGCGGGACATACAAACTTCTGCGAGAAAGTGGCGTTTTGGTGCAAGAAGTGAGCGATTTTACGGGCAGTGCCGAGCTTTTTGATGGGCGCGTGAAAACCCTACACCCTAAAATTCACGGCGCGATTTTACACAAAAGAGACGATGAAAAGCACTTGCAAGAAGCAAGGGATAATGATATATCAAGCATTGATTTGCTTTGCGTGAATTTATACCCCTTTGAAAACACGGCAAAAAGGACAGATGAGTTTGATGAGATAGTTGAAAATATCGACATAGGCGGACCTGCGATGATAAGAAGCGGGGCAAAAAACTACAAAAGCGTCATCGTAGTGTGCGACACAAAAGACTATGAAAGCGTGATTTGCAAGATAAAAAGCGGCGAAGATGACGAGAAATTCAGGCTAAATTTGATGATAAAAGCCTACGAACACACAGCCAGCTATGATAGTTTCATCGCTAATTATATGAACGAGCGATTTTTTGGGGGTTTTGGCGAACGCAAATTCATAGTCGGCAAAAAGGTTTTTGAGACAAAATACGGCGAAAATCCGCACCAAAAGGGCGCACTTTATGAGTTTGAGAGCTTTTTTAGCCAGCATTTTAAGGCGCTTAAAGGCGAGGCGAGTTTTAACAATCTCACCGACATAAACGCCGCCACTCATCTTGCCAGCTCTTTTGGCGAGCGTGCGGCTGTGGCTATCGTCAAGCACGGCAACCCTTGCGGCTTTGCGCTCAAAGATAGCTTGCTTGAAAGCTACACGCAGGCGTTAAAATGCGACAGCATAAGCGCTTATGGCGGTGTGGTGGCGATTAACGGCACGCTTGATGAGAATTTAGCGCGCAAAATCAACGAAATTTATGTCGAGGTTATCATCGCCGCAAATGTCGATGAAAAGGCGCTTAGCGTGTTTGAGAGCAAGAAGCGCATTAAGATTTTCACGCAAGAAGCTGAATTTTTGTGCGTGAAGCGAGACAAGTATGATTTCAAGCACATTTTGGGCGGTTTTGTGTATCAAAACGCCGATGAAGTGGCTGCCAGCGAGCTAGCAAATGCCGAGCAAAAAAGCCAAAGAAGTGCCAGCACAAACGAGCTAAAAGACCTTGACATAGCCATCAAAATCGCCGCTCTTACAAAATCCAACAATGTCGTGTATGTTAAAGATGGCGCAATGGTTGCCATAGGTATGGGAATGACAAGCCGCATAGACGCCGCAAAAGCCGCTATAAGCAAGGCTACACAAATGGGACTTGACTTAAATGGCTGTGTGCTAGCGAGTGAGGCGTTTTTTCCTTTCCGCGACAGCGTAGATGAGGCGAGCAAGGTGGGCGTGCGCGCCATAGCCCAGCCCGGTGGCAGCATACGCGATGATGAAGTGATACAAGCAGCCGATGAATACGGCATCGCGCTTTATTTCACAGGCGTGCGCCACTTTTTGCACTAAAATAGCCTTTGCGGTAGCACCAAAGTATCCAAAATTCAAACTTTTGGATACTTTATTCAAAGAAGGATTAACTTGCCTAAATCCTTAAATTTAGGCAAGTGAAGTTAGTTTGTTTTGCTTTGTTTAAAAGCAAAGCTAGCTCGCTCGGTTTTCGCTCATCACTCAAAGCAAAAGTTCGCCTAGTTTTCAAAGCAAAAATTCACTCAAAGCAAAGCCCGCTCAGTGTTTGCCTAGCTTTCAAAGCGAAATTCGCTTATCACTCCAAGCAAAACTCACTCAGTTTCGCTCAGCTTAAAAGCTAAACGAGTAGCGAAGTCCCACAGCATAAGGCTG